>Ga0308002_1000197_pt1 | contig 24711 bp, 24 predicted proteins | sample Neamet34_FD_203148 | JGI IMG/M metagenome (GOLD analysis project Ga0308002, IMG submission 203148) | Marine microbial communities from water near the shore, Antarctic Ocean - #34 | ecosystem: Environmental > Aquatic > Marine > Unclassified | place: Southern Ocean | collected 2014-06-06
TCTATATTTGCATCCTCAATAATGGTGCTATAGCTCAGTTGGTAGAGCAATGGACTGAAAATCCATGTGTCCCTGGTTCGAATCCTGGTAGCACCACTTAAAAGCCTTATACGAAAGTATGGGGCTTTTTTGTTTTTACAAAGCTCTATTTATGTTCTAATAAGAAATCAAATCTATAGTGTGCGTGAGGAAGCGATTCTTTTTGTTTTAGAAAAGTTCCTTTAAAATTATAAAGTTCTGCTATTTTCATCATTTCTTTTTCAGACCAAAATTTTCCCATTTTTGGCTGTCTAAAAAGCCATTGTTTGAAATAGAAAAATCGTTTTGGAAACGTATTGTAATAGAGCCAAAAGCTGTTTTTATCTGGAATATCTCCTAGCAAAATGACTCCATTAGGTTTTAGAATTTTTTTCATTTCGGAGACAACCATTAAGCCTTCCTTAAAATGAAAATATTGAAATGAAAAGTTCAGGATTATTTTATCGAATTTCTCGTTGGTATTTTTTGTAAGAGACGTTGCGTCTCCTACAAGATATTCGATATTTGAATAATCATTATTTTCTTTTGCGCTGTTAATTAAAAGGGATGAAAAATCTATTCCCAACACATTATTACTGTATTTTGATAGGCGTTTTGTAATAAGTCCATTTCCACAACAAACATCTAAAAGCGTATCTGTAGTTGATAAATTTAATAATTCCACAAGATGATGTTCAACCAACAAAAGAGTATCATCATCCTTATTTGGACTTCTTTGAACCTGATTAAATAGTGATTTATCAAGCGCAGAATTATTCCAATAACTTTTCCAATAAGACATAATTACCTAAACGTTTAGATCCTAAAATTACTAAATATCTTGCCGTGAAATTAATGCTAAAAAATAAAACCCCATCAATTGATGGGGTTTATATAAGTTTTAAGTTAAGCTATTATTTTTTCTTGAAAACAGAATACAAAACTATAAGAGTAATTACACCTATAAAACTATTGTCACCTAATTGATGTGAGGCTTTTATAATATTACCTACCGGGTTCCAGCCAAACAAAGGCGTGCCAACCATTAACTGAACTACAACACCTAAACATAAAAAAGGTACTGCAATATCTACAGCATAGGCAATAGATTTTTTTATATCCTTGAGTTTGTTTTTAAACTTTTCTCCCATAGAATGTAAATTAAAAAATTAAAGCCCTACAAGTGTAGGGCTTTAATTAGGTTAATTATTTTTTACCCATAAAAGATAAAATAACTAATAATGCTATTAGTCCCGCAAGGTCTGCGGCAGCAAATCTACTCACCAATCCGGTAATAGATCCAATAACATCCATTCCCGTCCAGCCAATTCCTAAGATTTGTGCCGTAATACCAAGTCCTACTAAAGACATTAATAAGGCGGTTAAACCTGAGATTAAATCTCCTAGCATTTTAAAAGCGTTAGTCATAATAATTAAGGTTTTAGTTAATACACTCAAATATAGAAATATAGATTGTATCCTTCAAAACAAATTATGTAATACATCCTAATGCTAGCAATATGATTTAAACCCTAGTTTTAATGGTAAAATATAGCTACAGGTAATGCCACTAAAGGGGTTGTGTTGTATTAATTGGCTGATAATGAGGGTTTTTAATTTCAGTTATGAACAGGCTATTGTTATTAACTAAAAAGGGCTACAGCTCTTTATGTATTTGGTTTTATGGCTATTAAACAAAAAAAAACAGGAATTAAGCCTTGTTTTTAAAATTATCTACAAATTTGCTGAAATTAATACTAGTTTAAACCTAAATCTTTTTGGATTTCTTTTATTTTTTCTACTAACTTTGACTTAATAAGTGCATAATCTGCTTTAGAATTTAATTTTTCGTTAACAGAAAAGTAAAACTTTATCTTTGGTTCTGTTCCTGAAGGGCGAGCTGTCAACTTAGTTCCTTTAGCGGTAATGAATTGTAATACATTCGATTCTGGTAAGCCTGTTTTATTCGTGTCTAAATAATCTATAAACTCAACAACCTCTTCTCCAACAATAGTTTTAGGTGTATTAGATCTTAAATCTTCTAACATAGCAGCAATTTCTGCTGCTCCATGCCTTCCTTTTTTAGTGATAGAAATAAGGTCTTCTAAATAAAAACCGTATTCCATATACATATCTTGCATTAAGTCGAAAAGGTTTTTTCCATTATTCTTTGCCCAAGCAACCATTTCTGCAATTAAAGCACAAGACATTACCGCATCTTTATCTCTAACAAAGTCTCCAGCTAAATAACCGTAGCTTTCTTCTCCACCTCCAATAAACTGTTCTTTACCTTCTAAGTCTCTAATTATAGCACCAATATGTTTAAAGCCAGTAAGTGTGTTGTAAACCTTTACACCATTTGCAACAGCTATTACATCCATTAAATTGGTGGTAACAATTGTTTTAGCAATAAATTCTTTACCTGTAATTTTACCTAATTCTTTCCAACGAATAAGTAAATAATTAACTAATAAAGAACCCGTTTGGTTTCCATTTAATAGCACAAACTCACCACTTTCATCTGGTATAGCAATCCCTACCCTATCGGCATCTGGATCTGTTCCCATTACTAACTCGGCACCTTTTTCTTTTGCCAAAGCAATCGCTAATTCTAAAGCTGCTGGCTCTTCTGGGTTGGGAGATTTTACGGTTGGGAAATTTCCATCTATTACATCTTGCAATGCTACTGTATGTACATTCGTAAATCCAAATTCTTTTAATGCCTTAGGAACCATTACAGATCCTGTACCATGAATACCTGTAAATACAATTGGTAAATCATTTTGTTCTGTAATAGCTTTAGGTGATAAACTAAGCGTTTTTAAACGACTTATATATTTAGTGTCCATTTCTTCGCCTAAAGGGAAGATAAGTTCTTTTTTGGCTTTAAAATTAACTTCATTAATAGATAAACTTCTAACCTTTTTAATTAACTCTACATCAAAAGGACTTACAATCTGACAACCATCATCTCCATAAACTTTATAACCATTGTATTCTTTTGGATTATGAGATGCTGTAATAACAATTCCGCTTTTACAGTTGAGTTCTCTAACAGCAAAAGATAGTTCTGGTGTAGGTCTTAAAGCTTTAAAAAGATGAACTTTTATTCCGTTAGCAGATAAAACTTCGGCTGCTGTTTGGGCTAAGAAATCAGATTTATTTCTACAATCGTAAGCTATCGCAACGGCTATTTCTTCGCCAGGATACATTGCTAATAATGTATTTGCTAAACCTTGAGTAGCTTTACCAATAGTATATTTATTGATACGATTTGTACCAACTCCCATAATACCGCGCATTCCGCCAGTACCGAAATCTAAATCTTTATAAAAAGATTCAATTAAATCTTCGCCACCAGCAGAAATCAAATCCTTAACTTCTTTTTGTGTGTTTAAATCGTAAGATTCTGTTAGCCAATTTTTTGCTAATTCTATAATTTGATTATCCATCATTTTACTTCTTTGTATTTAAAAACTGCATTTAATAGAACGCCCGAAAGTAATAGTAAAATTCCAAAAATACTTAATAATGAGTACGTTTCTCCAAAAAATAGGTAACCGTAGCCAAAAGCAAATAATACACCTACATATTTATAGGTCATTATATTTCCAGCTTTATCACTTTGAATACCCTTGGTCATATATATTTGAGCAACTTGGGTTATTATTCCTAATAATAGTAAATATATCCAATCTGTACCTTGTGGTTGTACCCAATTAAAGTAAGATAAAATAGCCATAATTGGTGTTGCTACTAAAGGAAAGTAAAACACCACTACTAGCGGATTTTCTGTTGTTCGGAGTAATCGAATACAATTATAAGCAACACCAGAAAAACATGCTGAAATTAATCCTATCCCAACATATTTAAAAGAAATTTGTCCTGATATATCAAAACCTTTTAGGGTTAAAACGCCTAAAAAAGCCAATGCAAAAAAAAACCATTGACGGTTTTCTATTTTTTCTTTTAAAATAAATATAGCAAAGAATGCAGTAAATATGGGCGATAAATATTGAATAGTTACAGCTCCTGCTAGCGGAATATTTTGAAGTGTTATAAAAAATAAAGTAAGTGCCGTAACTCCAAATAAACCTCTTGCTAAAAGTGTTTTTTTGTTATTTCCGAAAAGAGGGATTTTCTTGTGTTTTAAACTAGTAAAGCTGATGAGTAAAGAAACTACCGAACGAAAAAATACCAATTCGAAAACTGGAATATGTGGCAATGCTTTTACACACAAATGCATTAGAGAAAATGCAAATGAAGAAATAAGCATAAACTGAGCACCTTTGTTCATTTATTAATTTTTGGCGAATGTAAGAAATAGCTTTCAGTTTTAAAAAAGCTATTATATTTCTTCTTCATATTTCTACACCATTTTCTATTTAATTTTAAGCATAAAAAAAGCCTCGATAAATCGAGGCTTATATTTTATTAAAAGTTTGCTTTAAGAAACTTGAGTACTTCTTTTTTTCCTTTTGGTTTGGCAACAATTTCCATGTTGCGATCTAAAATAAACCAAGATGGGGTTTTGTTAATTTTATAATCTAAACAAACAGGAGATTTATAGTTTCCAAATTGTGATACATTTTTCCAATTGAAATTTTTCTCCTCTACTGTATTTTTCCATTTTGTTGGATTAACATCTAAAGCCACTCCAATAACTTCTAAACCTTTTGGTTTGTATTCGTTGTAAATAGGAACAAAGCCAGGTAAATCTCTCATACAGTGCGGACAGTGTGTAGCCCAAAACATAATGATTGTATATTTATTGTTTGCACAGGTGTTTTTAAGGTTTACATCTGCTCCATAATTACTTTTAATCGTAAAGTCTGGTGGCGTACTTCCAATTTGTAAATTCTTAATTAAATCAGCCTTCTGACGTAGTAAATCATTTATTTCAATATCTCCACAAGCCTCCCCATAAAAATATTCTTCCATTATATAAGTAGCAACATCTTCTAAGCCAGAACCATAAAAACCATCTAATAAATTATATAATGCAAATTCAAATACTTTTTCGTTCTTTTTTGATTTTTTCATTATATCATCCACCGCATTGTAATAACCCACTTCGGTATGTCCACTATGCTTAATTATATAATCTTGAAAACGTGTTGCAAAAACATCAGTTCTAATAAAGTTTTCGTTTGTAAAATCTAAATCATCAAAATATTTAGCTTTATCTGTAGGGTTATTAGCTAAACTAGCCACTTTTGCAGAAGAGAAAAAAGTTGTTGGGTATTTATTAATTACCGTTTGAATAAAATTAAAAAGCTCTTTTTCTAACTTTGTAACCTCATTAGTCATCTCGTTAACTTTCGCGTCGTTACCTTGAGATCTAAATTGTCCTCTTTGTTGTTTTAAAGCTTTTATTTTTTTCTGAATAGAACCGTCTTTCTTTTTAAATTCCCAATAAGCTTTATTTTCATTAGACTGTAATACCGTTAATCCTTTTTCTAATCGAACTTGAGAAAAAGCTAAACTTACAATTGGTTCTACAGGATTTAAAATAACATCTACAATATTATTTTCACTTCCTAAAGCAATTTTATAATACCCTTTTGGATGAGATTTATAAGCAAAAGAAAAGGATCCATCTGCCAATACTTTAGTACTATCAATTTTGTATTTATACTTCCCTTCAGTTCTGTATAAATCTACTTGTTTATTTGCTTGTCGCTGAATATTTAATTTTCCTTTTAATGTTTGAGCTTCTGAAACACTCGAAAAGTTAAAAGATAAAATAGCTGCAAAAACTAAAAATATATTCTTCATTGCTTGGTAAATTTAGAGTACTAAAATAGTTAAAAATAGTAATGAAAAACAAAACTACTATAAATTCATAAATTCTGCCTTAAAATTAAAATCTTAAATAAAATTTAACAAAAAAATATTAATACACTATATATATTATTAATTTTTCAGTTTTCTTCTTTTTCAAAATTTAAAAATATATGTATATATTATGTCCTGTTAATAGCTTGTATAAAATAATTAGACTCTTATAGGATATTGAATTTGTAAAATATAATAAACAATATATTTATACTTACAAACACACTAAAGTTTTGTAAATAAGTTAATTAATAAACTAATTAACAGTTGTTAATAATCGTAAAATACACTTATTAATTAATAATTTTATATAGATTTATGTGTTTATATCTGTATTAACACAATGGGTTGTGTGCTCATAAAAAACTAACAAGTTGACTTGACTATTAACTTTAAATAGTCCCCTAAAAAACAAATCCATCCCCACAATACAAACTTTTGAGAATCGACTAACTATCCTTTTTCATAATGAATAAAATTATGTTAATAAATTACAATTGAATATTAGTCATTTACGTGTGCTATTAACAATTCAATTTATGAATGTTTATAACGTAAAACCGATATTTATAAAGCTTATATTTGTACTCTAAAACACATATTATGAAAATTGCTATTGCATCAGATCACGCAGGAGTTGACTATAAAGCTCGATTGATAAGTTATTTAGAATACAACGGATATCAAGTTTCCGACCTAGGACCAATGACGGAAGATAGTGTAGATTATCCAGACTACGGACATAAGGTTGCAGAAGCTGTAAGCTCTAAAAGTGTTGATTTTGGTATTCTTTTTTGTGGAAGTGGAAACGGAATTAATATGAGTGCAAACAAACACCAAGCCGTACGTTCTGCTTTATGTTGGAAAAAGGAAATTGCGGAATTAGCAAGACTTCATAACGACGCAAATATATTAACGATGCCTGCCCGTTTTATTTCGTACGAAGAAGCGCAAGAAATTACAGCTCTTTTTTTAGCGACAGACTTTGAAGGTGGGCGTCACGCAAAAAGAGTTAATAAAATAGCTTGTTGTTAATATGAAAAAAGTTTTATTTTCTTTCGTCATCCTTTTCTCTATTTCTGCTTTTGCACAAGATAGTACCGCAATAAATTTTGCCAACACCATAAATGTTGAAGATTTACAGAAGCACTTATATATACTAGCTTCGGATTCTTTAGAAGGTAGAGAAACTGGTCAAAAAGGTCAAAAATTAGCTGCAGATTATATTGCACGACATTTTGAATCTATTGGCATTCCTCCTTATAATGGAGAAACTTATTATCAGGAGTTTCCTCTTTTAAATCAGACTTTAGAGATTAGCACTTTAACCATAAATAAGGAGCTTACTTTTTTAGAAGATTATTATACCTCTCCTTTTTATGGATCTACCTCTTTAGAGTTTGAGTCTTTGCAATGTATAGGTTTTGGTGTTGATGAAATTAATTGTTCGGACTATAGATCCATAGACGTAAAAGATAAGGTTGTTTTATTATTTACTGTTGATTTATTATCTGATAAAGAAAAGTCTAAAATCACTACTATTGAAACAATTGACTGGGAATATCAATTAGAAAAAGCATACCAACACGGAGCAAAAGCTGTTTTTTTTGTTGATAATAAAGTAAAGTCTAAATTAAAAAGATACAGTGCTTATTTTACCAAAGAAAAAAGAAATGTGTTTATAGAATCCGCTAAGTTTAAACTCCCTTTTGCTTTTATTGATGTACAAGATTTAGAAAGTATAATAGGTATTTCTAGCAAGAAGTTGCTTAAAAAAGTAGGAAGATGTAAATACCCTTCTTATAAAGTATCGGGCTCCTTTTCTACTATAGTAAAAGAAAAACTATTACAAGGAGAAAACGTGCTGGGGTATTTAGAAGGAACTGATTTAAAAAAAGAAATTTTGGTTATTACTGCTCATTACGATCATTTAGGTATTCACGACGGCGTGGTGCATAATGGAGCAGACGATGATGGTTCGGGAACAGTTGCTATACTAGAGTTAGCAGAAGCTTTTGCAAAAGCCAAAGCGGCAGGAAATGGTCCTCGTAGATCTATTTTATTTATGCCTGTAGCGGGAGAAGAAATGGGTTTATTAGGTTCTTCTTATTATGCAGAAAACCCAATTTTCCCTTTAGAAAATACAGTAGCCGATTTAAATATTGACATGATTGGGAGAATGGACGAAGACCATGAAGGAAATCCAGACTATGTGTATTTAATAGGGGCAGATAAATTGAGTACAGAACTGCATCAGATTTCTGAAGAGGCCAATACTTATTATACGCAGCTAGAGTTAGATTATACTTTTAACGATCCAGAAGACCCAAATCGTTTTTATTATCGTTCGGATCATTATAATTTTGCCAAGAATAATATTCCAGTCATTTTTTACTTTAATGGAGTGCATGCAGATTACCATAAAGCAACTGATACGGTAGAGAAAATACACTTCGGTAAAATAGCTTCTATTTCAAAGCTCATTTTTCATACGGCTTGGCAATTGGCAAACCAAGACAAACGTATTGAGGTAGATGTGCAAAGTGATTTTAAAAACAACAGAAGATAATGTTTTATGCTTGGGTAGATGATAAAGAAAAGTTGGAAGAAACCTTAAGCTTGTTGACTTCATCTAGTCCTGCTTTGTGGGGTAGAATGGATGCTCAACAAATGGTGGAACATTTGATTTTACTTTATGATATTTCTAATACAAAGATAGAAACCCCAATTCTAACTCCAGAAAAACACCTACATAAATCGCGTGTATTTTTAAGAAGTGAAGAATTGATGCCAAAGAATTTTATTGCTAAATTTTTACCTATTGATCCTACACCTTATTCCTACCCTTCTTTAAAAGAAGCAATAAATCAGCTATTTTCCTCCTTAGATTCTTTTCATTCTTACTGGAAAGATAAAGAAGAGGAAACGCTTAATCATCCGGTTTTTGGGAAGCTCAATAAAGGGCTGTGGGATAGGGTTCACAACAAACACATACACCATCATTTTTTACAATTTGGATTAGTTAGGTAGAGAGCTTGTCGGCAATTTTCCGATCGTTAGCCAATCGAGGTATTTTATTTTGTCCTCCAAGCTTGCCTTGCGACTTCATGTACTTATGGAATGAGTTTTTAGGAAGGCTTGAAATTTTGAGTTGCCTAAGTATTTTTCCTTCAATAAGGTCTTTATAGTACGAATTTTGGGCTTGTAGGTTTTCGTCTATTAGTTGTGTAAAAAGAGCCAAGTCTTTTGCTTCTGTAGCAAACTCTATCAACCATTCGTGGTAAGGCAATCCCTCACTTGGTTCTGTTTGGGGAGCAACCGTAAACTCGCTTAATTCTACTTCGGTACATTGCTGCATAGCTAAGCGAATAGCTTCTTCTACCTCTTTTGCTATTACGTGTTCGCCAAAAGCAGAGGTAAAGTGTTTTATTCTGCCGGTTACAATAATTCTATAAGGTTCTAATGAGGTAAAAGCTACGGTATCGCCAATATTATAACCCCATAAACCAGCATTTGTATTTAATATAAGTACATAGTTAACGTCCATTTTAACCTCTCCTAAAGAGATACGTGTAGGGTTTTCCTCGTAGAACTCATCAGCAGGAATAAACTCGTAAAATATTCCATAGTCTAAAAGCAACAACAAGCCCTTCTCATCTTGCTTATCCTGAAAGGCAATAAAACCTTCTGATGCTGGATATAATTCTAGGCTATCTATTTTTTTTCCAATTAAATACTCAAATTTTTTGCGGTAAGGCTCGTAGTTTACGCCACCAAAAACAAAGAGCGAGAAGTTGGGAAATATTTCAGAAATTTTTTTTCCTGTTTTCGCTTGTAAGCGTTCAAAATACACTTGCACCCAAGAAGGAATCCCACTTATAAGGCGCATATCTTCTGGGAGTGTTTCCTCAATAATGGTATTTACTTTTTTATCCCAATCTTCTATACAGTTGGTTTTATATGAGGGCAATCTATTGCTTTGTAAATACGAGGGAACAAAGTTGGCTACTATTCCCGAAAGCCTTCCATTTGGTACTTTTGGCTTCATGTCTAGTTCTGGAGAGCCTTGTAAAAAAATCATTTTTCCATTAATAAAATGGTGATTTCCAGAATCTATTATATAGTGTAAAAGGGCGCTTTTTGCTGCCTTTATTTGGTAAGCTAAAGATTCTTTGGTAAGGGGAATGTATTTGGCTCCAGAGGTAGTTCCCGATGTTTTGGCAAAGTACAAAGGAACTCCTTTCCAAAGAACATCTTTTTCTCCGTTTTTAACTCTTTCTACATAAGGCTTAAGGTCTTCGTAGTCTCTTACTGGAACTTGTGTTTTGAAGTCTTCGTAATTGTTTATTTCACTAAATCGGTGGTCTTTTCCAAAGGCTGTATTCCTAGCTGTTTTAAGCAGCTGATTTAAAACGTTATACTGGGCTTCTATTGGGTTAGAGCTCCATTTTTTTGTTTGGGCAACATCGCGCTTCGCAAGAATTTTACCGAAAAAAGACTTTATACTCATTAGAATAAAATATGGTGTTCGGGATTAATAGCCTTGCCTTTATGCCACAATTCAAAATGTAAATGCGGTCCTGTACTTAACTCACCAGAGTTTCCAATAATAGCAATTACATCGCCTGCTAAAACAGTTTCACCAATTCTTTTTAGCAATACAGAGTTGTGTTTGTAAAAGGAAATTAAGTTGTTTTCGTGTTGTATAGCTATGGTATAACCTGTTTCTGTAGTCCAGCCAGAAAGTATAACCGTTCCGGGTAAACTTGCTTTTATAGCTTCGTTTTCTGGCGCCACCACATCAATTCCATAATGCTCTTTTTGAATGTCAAACTTATCGCTTATCATACCTTTTATTGGTGCGTAAAAGGCAATATTTTTTAAAGTTGTAGGTTTTTCATTTTCTTCAGAAAGCACGTTAAAACGATCTTCTCTTTCTACAGCCTCTCTAAATATGGAGTCTTCGTGAGACGCGCTTAATTCACTGTTTTTTATGGAGCTTATTATAACAGAATCAGAAAAAAGAGAATCGTCTATACTTTCCCCGTTCAAAATTCTTTCGAGCATAAACTGCTTCTGCTCTTTAATTTTTAAGTCTGCCAATAATGAATCTGTTTTTATAGAAAGATGTACGAGGTCTTTAGAAAGGTAGGGAGGCGAATACCCCGGGACAAGCTCGCGTAAAGGGGTGTAGGCTATCAGTGTTGTTGTTAGCGCTGCAATGAGCAATAAAACAGAAAGGACGCGCGTAATAACTTGAAAACGAGTTAAGCTTGTAGCGCTTAATTCCTCAAAAGATTGCTCGTCTAAAATAACAAAGCGCAAGCGTTGCTTGAGTACGTCTAAAAAGGAGCTCTTCTGTTTCATGTAGCAAATATCGGAAATTAGATGAGATAAATTGATTTGATGATTTTATAATTTGAAAAGCTGCGGTAAAATGATTTTTAGATTCAGCAAATTTTGAGCACCTATTTTCAACCACACCCCAATCATTATGCGTCAAAAAGCAATAATTATTTATCAAGCATTATGCGTTGAATGTTTTAATTTTCGCCATAACTCATCAATTTCTTACCATCACAATCTTTAAAGAGATGGTCGTTCTGCCTATTTCTTACTGAATCAGTATTCAGTAAGAAAAAAGCCCTTCCCATAAAATGGAAAGGACCGTGCATTCGTAGAATAATTAATAACAAGTTTATTGAGGTGTAGGCTATTAGACCACAATATTAATAATCTTCTTAGGAACGATAATCACCTTTTTAGGCGACTTCCCATCTAAGTAGTGAATAGACTTTTCGTGGGATAAAATTTGTTTTTCAATTTCTGCTTTATTCATATCTAATGGGAATTCCATTTTAAAACGCATTTTCCCATTAAAAGAAACTGGATAGGTATGTGAGCTTTCCACTAAATGAGAGGCTTCGAGTTTTGGGAAACCTTGGTAAGTAACTCCATCTGTATGGCCTAATAATTCCCAAAGCTCTTCGGATATATGTGGAGCATAAGAGCACATTAAAATCACCAAAGGCTCTAACACAGAACGCTTATTACATTTCTGGGTAGTAAGCTCGTTTACACAAACCATAAACGTACTCACCGAAGTATTGAAAGAGAACGCTTCCACATCTTCTTGTACCTTCTTAATTGTTCTATGTAATGTTTTCAGCTCTTCCTTTGCGGGTTCAGCATCGCTAATTACAAAGTTGTTTTCTGCATCGTGAAACAAACGCCACAGCTTGCGTAAGAAGTTGTTTACACCCGAAATACCATTTGTGTTCCAAGGTTTAAATTGTTCTAAAGGACCTAAGAACATTTCGTACATACGAAGGGTGTCTGCACCGTATTTCTCAACAATTAAATCTGGGCTAACCACATTAAACTTCGATTTGGACATCTTCTCTACTTCTGCACCACATTTGTATTCTCCTTCTTCGAGGATGAAATCTGCATTGGCAAAGTCGGCACGCCAAGCTTTAAATGCTTCTACATCTAAAACATCATTCTCCACCATATTTACATCTACATGAATTGGTGTAGTATCGTGTTGGTCTTTTAATCCGTAAGAAACAAAAGTATTGGTGTCTTTAATACGGTAAGCAAAGTTAGAACGACCTAAAATCATTCCTTGGTTAATCATTTTTTTGAAAGGTTCTTGCTCAGAAACAAAGCCCATATCAAATAAGAATTTCATCCAGAAACGCGAGTACAATAAGTGTCCTGTTGCATGCTCCGAACCACCGATGTATAAATCTACATTTCTCCAGTAAGACTGTGCTTCCTTAGAAACAAACTCTCCATCGTTGGTAGCATCCATATAGCGTAAAAAGTACCATGAAGATCCAGCCCATCCAGGCATTGTATTCGTTTCGATAGCATTTCCATCTGCAGTTTTCCAATGTTCTGCTCTTGCTAATGGCGGCTCACCATCTTCGGTTGGTAAGTATTTTTCTACCTTAGGAAGTGTAACAGGAAGGTCTTTGTCGTCCATTGCTTTAGGCATTCCATCTTCAAAATAAATTGGGAATGGCTCTCCCCAATATCTCTGACGAGAGAAAATTGCATCGCGTAAACGGTATTGAATTTTCCCTTTTCCGATTCCTTTATCTTCAATCTTAGCAATAATTACTGTTGTAGCTTCCTTAACTTCTAAGCCGTTTAGGAAATCAGAATTTAAAAGCGTTCCTTCTTTTCCATCGTGTGATTCTTCTGGTAAATTACCTCCAGAAATAACGGGTATAATTGGTAAGTCGAAATTATTTGCAAATGCAAAATCACGACTATCATGTGCAGGAACAGCCATTACAGCACCTGTTCCGTAACTTGCTAATACGTAATCTCCAATCCAAACTGGAATTTTAGCACCTGTAAAAGGATGCTTTACATAAGCGCCAGTAAATTGTCCAGAAACCGTTTTTACATCTGACATACGATCGCGTTCAGAACGCTTTTTCGTTTTGTCTATATATTCAGCAATCGCTTCTTTGTATTCGTTTGTGGTAATTCGAGAGACATATTCGTTCTCTGGAGCTAAAGTCATATACGACACTCCAAAAATAGTATCTGGACGTGTGGTAAAGACTTCTATTTCTATATTTTCATCAGTAGCTAAAGCATCACTTTCCAATTCAAAACGAATAGAAGCACCTTCCGATCTACCGATCCAATTTCTTTGTTGTTCCTTAATTGCTTCTGTCCAATCGAGGGTATTTAAATCGTCTATAAGTCTTTGCGCGTATGCCGTAATTCTCATCGACCACTGCATCATTTTCTTTTGGACAACTGGGTGTCCACCACGCTCAGAAAGACCGTCTTTTATTTCGTCGTTGGCTAAAACAGTACCCAATTCCGAACACCAGTTTACCATAGTTTCCGAACGGAAAGCCAAACGATAAGACAATAAAATTTCTTCGTGCTCTTTTGCAGATTTTGCATTCCATTGCTCAGCCGTAAAAACAGGCACTTCATCAGAAACGGCTTTTACTGTTGCGTTTCCTTCAGTTTTAAAACGAACAACTAAAGAATCTATAGATTTTGCTTTGTCTTCTACTTTACAATACCAAGTATTAAAAATCTGCTTAAAAATCCATTGCGTCCATTTGTAATAATTCGGCTCACTAGTACGCACCTCTCTATCCCAATCGAAAGAAAAACCAATTTTATCTAACTGGTCTCTGTACCGAGAAATATTTTCGCTTGTCGTAATTGCTGGGTGTTGCCCTGTTTGAATTGCGTATTGTTCTGCTGGTAAACCAAAGGCGTCGTAACCCATAGGGTGCAAAACATTATATCCTTTTAAGCGCTTATAGCGAGCATAAATATCCGAAGCAATATATCCTAGTGGATGCCCAACATGTAGTCCTGCGCCGGAAGGATAAGGAAACATGTCTAATACATAATACTTGGGTTTTGTGGAGGTAGTTTCTGCTTTAAATGTTTTTTGTTCCGCCCAACGCTTGCGCCACTTTTCTTCTATACTTCTAAAATTATACTCCATTACTTATTGCTAATCTACAGATTTACAAGACCTTAAAGGGTCTTTTTTTGCGAACAGCAAAGATAGGATAATTTATGGAAATGCTAAGCGGCAGCCAGCCTTATACTAACTATAAACAGAGGCTTTTAGCTTAAGGCTTATTATTTAATGTCATCAACACTTAAACTAGCAAGTAAGGGGAACATAAACGCCAACATTACTACGCCAGCCTGACGCTCTAACATACTTTCGGTGAGAAGCCCGATGAGCGTTAATCCAACAAAAATTAAAAACAAAGGATGTTTATTTTTCAAGAAAAAAGGAGCAACCATAAGAAAAAGTAAAAGTAAAAATCCAGCTATTCCAACCTCAGCCCAACTTTGTAAAAACTGATTGTGGTAGTTTAAGCTTTTTCTATTTAAAGGAACATTCTTTTCTCCATCCCAAAAAAGTTCCTCGCAATTTTTTAATGAATTTGTTAGCTCATCTTTTGCGTCTCCTACGCCATAACCCAATAGTGGTTTATCTACAATAAGCTCAGCTGCGTATTTCCAAATATATACACGTGGGTTGGTTTGCCTATGTTCATCCTTGTCGAACAATTTATTTATTTCGGCATAAGTATCTATAACTCTAGAGCGTGTATTAGGAATAATAAGTACAATACTAATGATTGCCGCAATCGGAATGATTAGTTTTAAAATTGACGTTATTGAACGCCTGTTTTTACTTAACCATAATATGTATGAAACAATAAACACAAAGATAAATGCGAATAAATAGGCTCTACTCGATAGTAAGATGAGAGACAGGAATAGAATTGAAAATACAATAAGCCAAACTATTTTTTGTCTTTTTACGACAAGTAACTGCCTTAAAGCAATAAACATTGCAAAAGAATAGTACCAAGCTAAATAATGAGGTTTTCCAACTAATAAATGAGGTAAGTTTTTATAATAAAACACGCTAATATTAGCACCATTTGTATATTCTAAAAAAGAATAATAAAAATCGTAAACAGCCATACAAACCATTGAAATTGCAAAGATATTAAGCAATACAATTTTCCTTTGTTGAGAAAACAAGAAAGTACTAAACATGAAAATTGGCAACAAAAGCAAAGTGACTTTCAGTTCTAAATCGCTGTGTGCAACAGCAGTATTCGAAGAATATAATAGACTCGTTAAATGGAGTAGATAAAAAGCAATAAAGCTAAGAGCAAAGTAGTTTTTACTAAGCGTTATAAATTTTTCTTTAAACTTAAAAGTACCCAACCAAATTAAGCCCAAAACAATAATTCCACCCGTAAGTGGAACCTTGTGAAAATCTTGAAAGACTAAGCCAATAACAATGCTTAGGCAAGCAATAAAATAGTAAAAAGAAGAATGTTTAAGCTTATTTAGCATCTAGTTTACCTGAAAGAATCTCTTTATATTTCTTAGAATCATTAAGGACTTGTATAGCTTCGTCGAGAACAATATCGTCCTGTAAAGCTGCTTTTACACGTCCTTCTTGGTAGTAGTAACGAGACATTAACTCACTTAGTATTAATTCTGAAACTTGAGATTGATATTTGTGAATATCATCTTCTTTGTAAGAGATCAACTTTTCTTTTAAGGCTTCTAAATCTTCTTTAAAATCTGCGTAATTATCTTCATCAGCTTGTTCAATAAGTTTTACTAAATTCTTTTCTGTATGCGTTTCGTATTCGTAATCCTTGTCCGAAACAAACGCTACAAACTCTTCATAAAGCTTGTCTGTAATTTTAAATTCTCCTGGCTGAGCAATAGAATCATTTTCGATAACAAATTCTGTTGCGAAATCAAAAATGAGTTGTTTCGATAAAATGCTTCCCACAATTTCGGCATACATATCTTGCTCTACAGTAATGTCTGGATCTACACCACCACCGTCGTAAACAGTACGTCCATTGCGAGTTTTAAATGCAGTCTTTAAAGAATCTGCTACTTTACCTACACTTCCATCGTCGTTTCGGTTTCCGTAATCTAAAGCTTGAATACATCTTCCACTTGGTGTATAATATTTGGCAACAGTAACTTTTAATTGCGAATTATAACTCAATTTTCTAGTCTGTTGAACGAGTCCTTTTCCAAAACTCTTTTTTCCAATTACCACACCTCTATCTAAATCTTGTATAGTTCCAGAAACAATTTCTGAGGCTGACGCAGAACTTTGATTGATAAGCACTACTAAAGGAATTTCTAAATCTAAGGGAGATCTATGGGTTTTATATGATTTCTCCCACTCCTTAATTTTCCCTTTTGTAGAAACCACTTCTTGTCCTTTTTCTATAAATAGGTTGCAAATATCTACCGACTCGTTTAAAAGACCTCCGGGGTTTCCTCTAAGGTCAAATACCAATCCTGTAACTTCGTTTTCGTCTTTTAATTTGGTGATAGCATCTTTCACTTCATTGGCACAATTACGTGTAAAACTTCTTAGTCTTAAATAGGCTATTCCATCTGCTACCATACCCATATAAGGAATGGACTTTACTTTTACCTCTTCTCTAGTAAACACTTTTTTGAGTGGTTTTTCTGTTCCTGGACGCTCAATTAAAAGTTCTACTTCTACGCCAGGTTGTCCTTTTAAAACCGAACTTACATCTTGAGTCGATTTTCCTTTAACCGATTTTCCATCAATTTCTAGAAGTTTATCACCTGCAATAAGTCCTGCATTATCCGCTGGAAACCCTTTATACGGCTCAGTAATTACAACATAATCGCCTTTTTGACGAATCATTGCTCCAATACCACCATATTGTCCGGTAGTTTGAAATCTAAAATCTTCTATATCCGATTCGGGAATGTATCTAGTATAAGGATCTAGTTCTTTCAACATAGAATCTATAGCCTTCTCAATCATTTCACCAGGTTTCGTTTCATCAACATAATAAATGTTAACCTCTCTAAACAGTGTTGTGAAAATATCTAGGTTTTTACTTACTTCAAAGTAGCCAGAAACAAAGGCAAAAGAAGAAAATGAAGCGATAGCAATTATAGACCAAAAAGCTATTTTTTTAAAAATTTTATTCATCATTCATTTTTTTTAGGGAACTGGATCGTAACCGTCGCCACCCCAAGGATGACAGCTCCCAATTCGTTTTAGTGCTAAAAGACCTCCTTTACGGAGTCCGTGTTTTTTTAATGCATCTACAGCGTATGTAGAACAAGTAGGCGTATATCGACAAGATGCAGGAGTCCAGGGTGAAATTACTTTCTGATAGATTTGAATCAGAACAATAAATACCTTTTTAATTAGACGAGTCAACATTAGCGATAAAACGTTCAAATACTTGTTTTAGTTTAGGTTCCATTTCGGAGCTTTTCAATTTTTCTTTAGAAGTATAGATTAATAAAGCAGCGTAATTGGCATCAATTTTTGTGTACCAGTCTTCTTTGTGTAATCTATAAATCTCCCGAATCTTTCTTTTCATTGCATTCCTATCAACTGCTAGCGGAAAGCGTCTTTTAGAAACTGAAAAAGCTATTCTTAATGGTTTCTCTTGCACTGTATCCACCTTCTTCCATATTAAAACGAAAGGAAATTTCTTTGCAGAATCGCCATCAGCAATAAGGTTGCTAAAAGCAATCTTACTTTTTAATATTTCCGTTTTATTGAAGGTTTGAGCCATTGCCGTGTAAATGTAAAAAAAATCACTAAAAAAAGGGCGATTTCCATCGCCCTTTAAAGTTAAATCTTCTTAAAATTATTTTTTGTTAGCAGACTTAATGTATTGCTCTAATGCCATAGACATAGATGGAGCTTTTACAGAAGGAGCTTCAATGTTTACTTTTAGTCCTGCTTCGGCAACCGCCTTAACCGTTGTTTGCCCAAAAGCAGCTATACGTGTGTCGTTTTGAACAAAATCTGGGAAATTTTGGAATAATGACTTAATTCCAGATGGGCTGAAAAACACCAATATATCGTATAAAACATTCTCTAAATCAGACAAATCGCTACAAACCGTTTTATACAAAATAGCTCTTGTATAATTAATCTTGTTATCGTCTAATAATTGTGGAATAATAGGCTTTAGTAAATCAGAAGAAGGTAATAAAAACGTTTCGTTTTTATGCTTTTTTATGGTGTCTATAAGATCTGCAAAACGTTGTTTACCAAAGTAAATTTTTCTTTTACGGTAGGTAATGTATTTTTGAAGATAGAAAGCAATAGCTTCGGACATACAGAAATATTTCATTGCTGTAGGAACTTCAAAACGCATTTCTTCACATACCCTAAAGTAGTGATCTACTGCATTTCTACTAGTTAATATAACTGCTGTATGCTCTGTAATAGAAACTTTTTGCTGACGAACATCAGCGCCATCTACTCCTTCAACATGAATAAAAGGACGAAAATCTACATTAACCTTTTGTTTACGAGCTAACTCGTGGTACGGCGATGCGTCGCTCTTTGGCTCTGGTTGCGAAACAAGAATTGTTTTTACTTTCAAATCTTAATCGTTTTAAGGTTTCATTCTATAATTTGTGTAATTTAAGCAATCACACTACTGTAAATCAGTAATTTAAACCGATTAGCAGCCATAAGAATGGTACTATTTCGAAAATGCAAAGATACAAAATTATATAAAAACCACTCATCGAAATCATTTTTCTCGCATAAATGAAGGCACTCACTTTTGAAAAAGTTAGTAATAGCAAGAGTAATAGGACTAAAATACTGCTTATTTGTGGCGAATTTCCAGAGTATAAGTACATAAATATACTCAGTATGGATAGTGGTAGAATATATAAATTGGCAATTTGTGCAGATAAAAGGATAAAATGATTGAACCCTTTTTCTTTTTTAAATAATACCGCAGTTAAAAAAAGAGCTAAATATTTGACAAGAATAAATACCATTAATCCTAATAATGTGATTCCAAATAAATTTGAGTCGCCTATAAAAGAAGTGTAATAACTCAAATACCTAGAAACAATAAATGCAGAAATGAGTATAGATTGCAAGGACAATAGTACTATGAAATAATGTGAGAGTCTTAATTGTCGCCCATAATTTATTTGGAATTTCTTGCTAAAAAGGGAACGATAGAAATACCGAAATCGCTTAGGATCACTCTTGTATAAAAATACTGAGATAAGTGCGATGATTAAAAAAAGTAACAATACCCAGTTAGATTGCGGGTAAGGTCTGAGTATTTCTAGCATTAGAATTCCTTTTGGCAAACATAAAAAAAAGGAGCCTTTTAGGGCTCCTTTTTGTAGTATTTAATCCTCTTATTGCAGTACAATTCTTTTGGAAGATTGACCATTTTTAGAGTCCACATTTAGGGTATAAATTCCTTTTGCTAAATGTGCTGGAATACTAAATGTATATTCGTTTTGGTTTAAGTTTCCATTTACCAAAGTAGTAATAGATCCTTTTGCATCACACAAGTAAACATCCGTCTTTTCTCCTGGATTCTCTTTCCATTGTAGCGTAATTTGTTCTGTAGTTGGATTTGGGAATGCTGTAAACTCAAAGTCGTTTAGCTCTTCTAGTCCAACACCAACCATAAAGGGATAGGAATTACTTATAAATACATCCCCGTTGTTCTCTCCATTATTGTTAGTTAGCATACTGGTTGCGTACACAGTTGCTTCTCCATTATATCCAGCTGGTGGAGTCCAATTAAAAGACCATAGGTGATGTGATTGAAAAACCATTTCTGATGGTGCTGTTCCTGCTGTTGTATGTGTAACATAGTTTACGTCAACTATTTGAGTAGTGGTAGGATGTATTAAGGAAACTTCTCCAATTTTATTTCCATTTTCATCTTCTACACAGGCTTGAAAACCTGCTTTTGAATATTGTGCAAAGGTTGTACCCAAAGTTTCTATAGTAATTATAAACTCTGGGCTTAAATTTGGCATAACACTTATTCCGAGTGTTTCTCCAGTTGCAGAAGGCCCTGAATGGCAGTAACCAGTACAACCAGCACCTCCGTCTCCTAATGACCCTGTACTTCCTGCGGGAGCTCCAGCCTGTTTAGTGTGTGCCTTATTTCCTACCGTAAAAAATACAGCAGTTAAAATTCCTAAAAAGAGTATAGTTTGTTTCATAATTGTGGTTTTTACTTGTTAGTTTTGTTTGATCATTTTTATGGTTTTCACCAATTTTTTATCAGCCGTCCAAACAGCTGTATATATTCCATTGCTCAGCTTCGAAGCTTCCCAATTCAATTCGTAGCGTCCTTTAGGCATTTTCTGATCGAGTAGTTTTTCTACCAATTTACCTTCTTGATTGTATATTTCTATACTCGTGTCTGCGTCTTTATTAAGAACTAAAAATAATTTTGTTTGTTGGTTAAAAGGATTTGGGAAGTTTTGTGATAAATCTCCAAATTCTCTTAGAGGTTCATTTATTCCTACTCCGTTTCCGAGCACTATATCAAATGTACCAAACCAATTGCCTGCAAAACCAGAATTTAAGGGTATAATTCTGTTTATAGCTGATGGGCTACTTGCCCAAGCATCAGATTGTATGCTTACATCACCTTCAAAATAAATTTGAGTAACCAAATCTTCATACCCTTCTGCTTGTACTTTTAAATGTATATGAGCTGGTCTGTATTGCGATCCGTTTAAATATTTCCCTGGGATAATGGTTTCTAAAGTATAATTTCCATTGGCATCTGTAAGAACTTTACCTCTAAAATTAAAACCACTATTATCGTAAGCTCCATTTTCATCAGCTTGCCAAAAATCTAATACAGCACTTGCAATTCCAACTTCACAGTCTGTAGTGCTTAGTTTACCACTTAAAAACAACAATTCTCCATCGTAGTCTTCGGGTACAATAGAATTGGTTTCTGGAGCTCCATTAGAAAAGAATGGACCTAGAATATCTTCTGTTGTTGGCTCGCAAATGGGTGTGGTTGAAGCCTTTGAAATGAATGGAATAAATGAAGCTGCTAGAACGCCAAGGCTACCTTTTTTTAAAAAATCTCGTCTGTTTGAGTTCATGATTTTGACTGTTTTAAACATTTAAATCTACAATAAACATGACAAATATCAGTCCACTTCTCTAATAAACAAATTATTACAATTATTAGCTTGCTCAGCCCCGAGTAGAAATAATTCTATGGTATGGAAAACATACTAAAATAAATCAATACATTTGCTTTTCAAATAAAGAAAATTATGGCTACTGATTTATTTCAAGCACCCGATTATTACAACTTAGACGACTTACTAAGTGAAGAACATATAATGGTTCGCGATGCTGCCCGAGACTGGGTTAAGCGTTCGGTATCACCAATTATTGAAGAAGCTTGTCAGAAGGCTGAATTCCCAAAACAAATTGTTCCTGGATTAGGAGAAATAGGTGCATTTGGACCTTATATTCCTGAGGAATATGGTGGAGCAGGATTAGACCAAATTTCTTATGGTTTAATAATGCAAGAGCTCGAAAGAGGTGACTCTGGAGTGCGTTCTACAGCGTCTGTGCAATCGTCTTTAGTTATGTACCCTATTTATAAGTACGGTAACGAGGCTCAGAGAAAAAAATACTTACCTAAATTAGCTAGTGGCGAACACTTAGGTTGTTTTGGTTTAACCGAACCGAACCATGGATCTAATCCTGGAGGAATGGAAACTCACTTTAAAGATATGGGCGACCACTATCTTTTAAACGGTGCTAAAATGTGGATTTCTAACGCTCCTTTTGCAGATGTTGCTGTAGTATGGGCGAAAAGTGAAGAAGGTAGAATTCACGGTTTAGTTGTAGAACGTGGAATGGAAGGATTTACTACGCCAGAAACCCACGGTAAATGGTCGCTTCGTGCGTCTGCTACAGGTGAGCTTGTTTTTGATAATGTAAAAGTTCCTAAAGAAAACCTATTGCCTAACAAAAGTGGATTAGGAGCTCCTTTAGGTTGTTTAGATTCTGCTCGTTTTGGTATTGCTTGGGGTGCTATTGGTGCTGCCATGGATTGCTACGATACGGCATTGCGTTATTCTAAAGAACGTATTCAGTTTGGTAAGCCAATTGGAGCTTTCCAATTGCAACAAAAGAAATTAGCTGAGATGATTACAGAAATCACTAAAGCTCAATTATTAACTTTCCGCTTAGGACAGCTTAGAAATGAAGGTCGTGCTACTTCAGCACAAATTTCTATGGCTAAACGTAACAACGTGGACATGGCAATGACGATTTGTAGAGATGCACGTCAGATGTTAGGTGGAATGGGTATTACTGGTGAGTTTTCCGTAATGCGTCATATGATGAACCTGGAGTCTGTTGTAACTTACGAAGGGACACACGATATACACCTACTTATTACTGGTATGGATGTAACTGGATTGAATGCTTTTAAATAGGTTTATTTAAAAACAGAAGCTTTTAAAATAAAAATCCCCATTCGAAATTCGAATGGGGATTTTTTTGACTTCAATTTTTGGAGATCGAATTTATCATCATCAACTAATTCATTCCTCTTTCCTTCTTTATTGCATCGTATGCTTCTTGAATTTTAAGAAATTTCTCTTTCCCCATTTTTTGCTGAGCTTCACTTAAATCGCTCAACTTATCTGGGTGGTGTTTCATAGCCATTTTACGGTAGGCTTTCTTTACTTCGGTATCTGTAGCAGAAGTTTCAATTTCTAAGATCTTATAATACTGCTTCGGTTCTTTAAAGAACATTGCTTTTATAGAAGCTAAATCGTGTATATTGATGTGCATATACCCACCAATCTTTTCGATCATTTCTACTTCTGTAGCATCAATATGACCATCGGACATAGAAATACCGTATAAAAAGTGAATGAGTTGAAGACGTTGTGCATGAGATAATTGCTTATCTATTTGCAAACATATTTGGCGTAGAGAAACTTCATCGCTACTGATAATATGTTTAAATACTTTAAAACTTTCTTCTGCACGCTTAGCTCCAAACATTTGTTTAAAGTGTGCTCTTACAAAGTCCAATTCTCTTTGATCTACTTTTCCGTCTGCTTTAATTACGTAAGCTGCCAAAACCAATAAGCTAATTTCAAAATTTGCGGCTGGCTGACTCATATTGCCATAATGCTTTTTAAAATTCTCCTGTTCATCAGCTTTGCTGAATAAAGAACCTAAAGAATAGCCTAAAAGAGCGCCCATAGGACCGCCAAACATCCAACCTAACCCACCTGTGATCCACTTTAATTTCATCGCGTATATTTTTTGTGAAGATGACAAATATTAAACCAACTAGCAAAACCTGACATTTTGTACATTTAACGCCAATGCAGAAAATATACAAACATAAAGTTGTCAGAGATTTAGCCTGGTGTTTTTATTCGGAAAACCTATTAAGCAATCCTCTTTGCGTACAAAAGGACTTTTTTAGCCCCGATTTAATCGTGCTCGATGCTCATTTAGAATATTTGGATAAAGAACCTAAACCTTTGTTGGATTTCCTCGCTTCCAAAAACACGCACCGACTTGGGCATTATTTTGAAGCTTTGGTTTATTATTGGTTAACCGTTTCGAAGCGTTTTGAAATCCTTACCTCCAATCATCCACTAAGAAATACCAAAGGCATTACAAAAGGCGAAGTTGACCTTATTGTACAAGATACGAGTACTGCTAAAATTGAACATTGGGAATTGGCAGTGAAATTCTACTTGGCTTTCCCAGGAGATAAGGAGCCTCTTTTTATAGGACCTAATGCCAATGATTATCTGCATTTGAAATTGCAGAAATTGGTAGAACATCAATGTACTATTCTAAAAACTGAAGAGGGTACTCAGCTTTTAGCAGATTTAAATATTCAAGAAGTAGAAGCTCGTTTATTGGTGAAAGGTGCTTTGTATTATCATCCTAAATTAACATATCAGGAATCCTCTTTAGTAAATCCTTTGCACAATAAAGGTTGGTGGATTTACGCCCATGAAGCGGAATCGTTTTTACAGGATGATTGTGAGTTTACTTTGTTGCACAAAAAGGACTGGCTAAGCTCCGTATCTCAAAACGAGAATTTACTCTCTAAATCGGATTGTCTCGAACTTTTAGAGTCAGAATTAAAAGACAGCCCTAGGAGTTTGTATTTAGCATGTTTTAAAAATGGAGAATTGCAATCTACAGGTTTTGTAGTACATGATACTTGGCCGAAGCTTTAAGCCAAAAAAAGCCCCGTCCATAAAGGGCGGGGCTTAAATCTAAATAAATATATTCTTAGAATTCGAACTTAATACCTTGAGATAAAGGCAAAGAAGTAGAATAGTTTATTGTGTTTGTTTGACGACGCATATACCCTTTCCAGGCATCAGAACCAGACTCACGTCCACCACCAGTTTCTTTTTCACCACCGAAAGCACCACCAATTTCAGCACCCGAAGTACCGATATTTACATTGGCAATACCACAGTCAG
>Ga0308002_1000201_pt1 | contig 24452 bp, 22 predicted proteins | sample Neamet34_FD_203148 | JGI IMG/M metagenome (GOLD analysis project Ga0308002, IMG submission 203148) | Marine microbial communities from water near the shore, Antarctic Ocean - #34 | ecosystem: Environmental > Aquatic > Marine > Unclassified | place: Southern Ocean | collected 2014-06-06
AGATGTAACTCAGTGGAAGTCTGGAAAGATTAGCCCGTCTGAGAAGAACTTCATCACCCAAATCCTTCGGCTATTCACGCAATCTGACGTGATAGTTGGAGGTAGTTATGTGGATGTATTCCTACCCCGTATTAAGAACAACGAAGCAAGGATGATGATGCTGTCATTCGCCCAGCGAGAGACTATTCACATGCGCTCTTACGCTCTTCTCAACGACACCCTTGGATTCCCTGAAGCTGAATACACAGCCTTCCTTGAATACGATGCGATGGCTGAGAAGATTGAGTTCATGCAGAACTTCGACCCAGACACTAAGTCAGGCTTGGCTAAGGCTATTGCTCAGACTGTCTGTAATGAAGGTATGTCCTTGTTCTCTGCATTCGTGATGCTCCTTAACTTCCAACGCTTTGGTAAGTTGAAAGGTATGTGCGAGATAGTTGAATGGTCCATTCGTGACGAGACAATTCACGTTGCTGGTATGACTGAATTGTTTCGTACCTTTATTAATGAAAATCCAGAGGTAGTTACAGATGAGTTCAAGCTCTCTATCTACGAAATGTACCGCACTGCTGTACAGCTTGAAGATAAAGTTATTGATTTGGCGTTTGAACTTGGCGGTGTGGAAGGTCTCACAGCAAGTGAAGTCAAAACTTACATCCGCTACATCGCAGACAGACGATTAGTAAACCTAGGGCTAAAGCCTAATTGGGATATTGAAGAGAACCCACTGCCTTGGCTAGATTGGGTATTAAATGGCGACAGCTTCAAGAACTTCTTTGAAGGTCGCGTAACTGACTACTCAGCAGACGGTATGTCTGGTGACTCATGGGGATGGTAAACATGTCTCGACAAGTGCGTAAGCAAAAACCTAAGCGAGAGATTAAAGAGAAGTTTGAAGAGGAGCGCACACCACGAAGGGCGCTTCACCCTAAGACGCAGACTCAAGCTCGTTACATTGAGGCGATTAACAACTTCACCCAGACCATCAGCTTAGGCTGCGCTGGTACGGGTAAGACATATATCGCTAGTACAATGGCAGCACACTTATATATGAAAGGAACTATCGACAAGATAATCCTGACACGTCCTAACGTGCCTTCATCTAGGTCACTAGGTTCATTTCCTGGGACCTTAGAAGAGAAGATGGCTCCTTGGACTACGCCTGTAGTTGAAGTGCTTAGGAACTGCATGGGTGGGGCGTATGAGAACGCTATCAGACGTGGTGCAATTGTTGTTGCTCCGTTTGAAACCATGCGTGGTTCATCATTCAGTGATGCCTTCGTAATCATGGATGAAGCTCAGAACACAACACCAGAAGAGATGAAGATGTTCACCACCCGTATCGGTGAGAACTGTCGCATCGTAATCAATGGTGATATTAAGCAATCGGATATTAAGTCAGCTAGTGGATTGTCCACAATCATTGACCTTGCTCAACGCTATAACCTCCCAGTGCCTGTGATTGAATTCACCATTGATGACGTTGTTCGTAGTCCAGAATGCAAAATGTGGATAGAAGCATTTGACAAAGCTGGTACTTAAATATAATTGCATTATAAGGAAGTCTTATGACTATTGACAAATTCCCCGTTGTCTCAACTGAGTTAATAAAAGCTCTTAAGGAATTCTTTCCCATCACTGATAGAACTCTGGCTGCATCTCATGATGACATTCAGAAGACTAGAGGTATGTACGACTTAATTAATTTTCTCACTCACGTCAATGACGTACAAACTAACCCCGACTCGGAGTAATAATTATGTGTTTTGGTTCAACACCCAAACCTAATCCACCTGCACCACCACCAGCTGACCTAGCACCTGCTGCCCCACGTATTGGAGCTAATGGTGACGTTGATAACAAACGTGCTCAGAACAACAAGAAGAAGAAAGGCACATCTAGCTTGCGGATTGATTCCCAAGTAGGCGGCACTTCTGCTACTGGTATTAACATTCCAAAGAAGTAAATCTATATGACAGCTATACGCCAACGCTATGAGCGTTTGGAAGCGGCTCGTCAACCTTTCCTTGATAGAGCTAGGGATGCAGCCAAGCTGACCATTCCTTCTCTTCTACCTCCTGATGGGCATTCAGCACATTCAAAGTTATACACTCCGTTCCAAGGTATTGGCGCACGTGGTGTAAACAACTTATCTTCAAAGATGTTGCTGGCTCTACTTCCACCTAACTCACCGTTCTTCCGCTTAACTGTGGATGACTTTAAGTTACAGGAATTAGCCCAAGAAGAAGGTGCAAGGGCAGAAGTTGAAGAAGCGTTATCCTCAATTGAACGTGCCGTGATGTCAGAGATTGAAGCCTCTTCAACTCGTATTGCTGCATTTGAAGCTATTAAACACCTGTTAGTTGCAGGCAACGTACTGTTATACCAACCTGATAAAGGTGGCATGAGAGTATTCCACTTAGACCGCTACGTTATGAAGCGTGACCCTATGGGTAATCCACTAGAAATCATCACTAAAGAAGATGTGTCACCTAGTGCCTTGCCTGAAGAAATACGTGACTTGTTAGAAACGTCTGATGAAGACACTAGCCAAGATGAACCTGTAGCTCTGTTCACACATATCGTCCGTATGGATGGTAAATGGAACGTGTCACAAGAAGTGGCTGGAATCCCAGTTCCTGAAGCAACAGGTACTTTTCCTTTAGACAAATCCCCTTGGATTCCATTACGACTAAGCCGCATTGACGGTGAGTCATATGGTCGTGGCTATGTAGAAGAATATCAAGGTGACTTAAATTCACTTGAGACTCTTACACAAGCTATCGTTGAAGCCGCTGCCGCTAGTGCCAAGGTACTATTTTTAGTACGTCCTAATGGTACGACACGGGCACGAGTCCTAGCTGAAGCCCCTAATGGTGCTATCCGCGAAGGTGACGCTAACGATGTAAGCACCCTGCAAGTCCAGAAGTCTGGCGATATGCAGATAGCTTTCCAATCCTCACAGGAAATCAAAGAGCGTTTGTCCTTTGCCTTCCTTATGAATTCCTCAGTCCAGCGTAAAGCTGAACGAGTGACAGCTGAAGAGATTCGCTACATGGCTTCCGAATTGGAAGATGCCCTTGGTGGTATCTATTCAATCTTGAGTCAGGAATTCCAACTCCCATTAGTAAACCGCCTATTACTCCAGATGCAAAAGCAGAAGAAAGTTCCGCAATTGCCAAAGGGTTTGGTGTCTCCAACTATCGTTACTGGACTTGAGGCTTTAGGCCGAGGCCATGACTTAAATAAATTAGCTGCAATGCTTGACCATCTAGCTCCACTAGGACCTGAAGCGATTCAGAAGTATATGAACATTGGTGATTACATCACTCGTGTTGGTACTTCCCTAGGTATGGACATGGGTGGCTTGATTAAATCTCAAGAAGAGATGCAACAAGAAGAGCAGCAAGCAATGATGATGCAAACTGGACAACAGCTAGCTCCACAAATGATGGACGCAGCTATGCAACAGCAGCAACAACAACCACAAGGAAATGAATAAACAACATGGTAGATTCTGTAACAATTGCCCAAGGCGAAGAAAAAGATGACCAAGCTCACATTGATGCGATGGTCGCTAAAGCTGACGGTGATTCCCCCCAGACCCCAGAGAACCCAGAGTCCAATTCGGATGAAAGGCCTGAGTGGTTACCAGAGAAGTTTAAGACTCCAGAAGATATGGCTAAGTCTTATGCTGCACTTGAAAAGAAGATGTCAGGCGGTAAAGAACCAGAAGCAGTTACTGCTGATGAAACACCTGCCGAAATTCCAACCAACGATGATGCTAAAGAAGCTGCCACTAACGCAGGTTTAGACTTCGATGCTCTACAGACAGAGTACGGTACGAATGGAGGACTATCTGATGAAACCTACGAGGCCATCAATAAGTCTGGCATCCCACGTGATGTAGTTGATTCATACATCGCTGGTCAAGAAGCACTAGCCACCCGTGTACGCACTGACATGTTCAGTACCGTAGGCGGTGAAGAGACTTATGGCAACATGATGCAATGGGCTTCCTCTAGTCTTGATAAGACAGAAGTCGATGCATACAACAATGTCATGGGAACCTCTGACCCAGCACAAATTCAATTAGCCGTTCGCGGCCTTCACGCTAAATACCAAGCAGAAAATGGAAGTAACCCTTCTCTAATCTCTGGTGAAACTACTGCAAATGCAGGGACAAAGTTTGAAAGCGTGGCACAGGTTACCGAAGCAATGCGTAATCCTAAATACAAGACTGACCCTGCGTTCCGCAAGCAAGTCGAAGCTAAGTTAGCGCGTTCTAGCGTTATCTAACAAATCGGGTAGGCCTATCTAAAGGTCTATCCAAATCTCCTCTACAAGCTCAAAGCTAAACCACTGACAAATACAATGCCCTCGAGGGGGACAACACTGTGGAAGTCACGGAAAGGCCGAAGCCTCAAGAGAACAATAACTTGAAACTTCAATACCTCTCTAAGGACTATTTAAAATGAGTAATGCAACTGTATCAAATCTTGGTCAAGTAAATGGCGCTGGCGCAACTGATGCGCTATTTCTAAAGCTATTCGCTGGTGAAGTAATCACACAATTTGAAGAAAAGAACGTAATGGCTCCATTGCATTCTGTACGTACTATCTCTAACGGCAAGTCTGCTTCATTCCCAGTTATGGGTACTGCAACTGCTTCTTACCACAATGTTGGTGAAGAAATCTTAGGTGGCTCTATCAAGGCAGCTGAGAAAGTTATCTCTGTCGATTCCTTGCTAGTAGCACCAGCTTTCATTGCGAATATCGATGAAGCTAAGAACCACTATGATGTTCGTTCTACTTACACTAAAGAGTTAGGCAACGTACTAGCTAACACCTATGACAAGAACATCTTGCGCGTAGTTGTACAAGCTGCACGTGGCGCTGAGACCATCACTGGTTCTGGCAAGTCTGGCACTGTAATCACTAAAGCTAACTTCACCACTTCTGCCAACATCGTAGCTGCATTGTTTGCTGCTGCTGAAGAAATGGACGGCAAGGACATCCCAGAAGATGACCGCTGTGCTGTTGTATCACCAGCTATCTACTACAAGCTTGCACAAGACACTACTGTCTTGAACAAAGATTGGGGTGGTGAAGGTGCATACGCTGAAGGCAAGGTATTACGTATTGCTGGTATCACTATCGTTAAGTCTAACCACATCCCAACTGGTGTGCAGACTGCTGATGCTGGTGAGAGCAACACTTACCACGCTGACTTCTCTAAGACTAAGGCTGTGGTATTCCACAAGTCTGCTGTAGCTACAGTTAAGTTGATGGACCTAGGTCTTGAGTCTGAGTACGACATCCGTCGTCAAGGAACTCTATTCGTTGCTAAGTATGCAATGGGTCATGGCGTATTGCGTCCAGAAGCTGCTATTGAATTAGCACTTGTATAGCAAGTAAGTAAGTTTCTAACTTATAGAAACACAATTGGGGAACTTCGGTTCCCCTTTTTTTCATTTTTAAGGATTCACTACCATGTCTCTAACACCTACAACTGAGCTTGAAGCAGTTAATACAATGCTCAATACCATTGGTGAAGCTCCAGTGAACACCTTGGTAAACATGACCTCAGTAGATGCGATTACTGCGCAGTCTATATTGGCTAATGTGAACCGAAGCGTCCAAGCGGAAGGCTGGTTCTTCAATTCTGAATACGGGTATCCATTAGTACCTGACCAGAATAGCAATCTACCACTGCCTACCAATATCATGTCTGTTGATTCAACAAGCGAATCTCATGATTATCAAATAGTACAACGTGGCTCACGGGCCTATGACCGTAAAAACCATACATACACTTTCACTCAAACTGTGAAATGTGACCTAATTCTCCTACTGTCCTTTGAAGAAATTCCAGAGGCAGCACGTAACTACATCGCTCTTCGAGCAGCTCGAATCTTACAAGACCGCTTACTAGGCTCTGACTCTCTACATGGTATGAACCGTGAAGATGAGTATCAAGCTCTAACGACCCTACGTCTTATGGAATCTGAGAATGCTGATTACAACATCCTAACAGGTAACGCAGACGTTTACCGAATCCTATCGAGGTAAGACATGTCACTTGTAAGTAGCTCAATACCTAACCTCGCTAACGGGGTATCACAGCAGTCCCCTAGCGTCCGCTTGAACTCACAAGCAGAAGAACAGGTGAATGCATTTAGTTCAGTTATTAGTGGTTTACGTAAAAGACCACCAACCCAGCATTTAGCTACTTTGGTGACCGATGCATTATCCACAGGTAACTACTTTATTCACACCATTAACCGAGATGTCACAGAACGATACATCGTTGTTGCTGACAATGCCTCTTTACGAGTGTTCGGTTTTGATGGCCTTGAATACACAGTCACTACTCCTTCAGGTTACTCTTACTTGTCTAGCGGAAATCCTCTAACAGACTTCAAAGCTGTAACCATTGCTGACTACACCTTCATCCTTAACAAAGCAGTAGTAACCACAGTTACTCCAAGCACATCTACTCCAGATTGGCCTGAAGCCATAGTCCATTGTAAGCAGGGTAACTACTCTACTGACTACAAGATTTACTTGGATGATGTTGAAAGAGCTAGTTATACGACCAGTGACGATGTTAAGGCTGACTTAAAGACCAATAATATTGCTAACCAACTGGCTACTCAATTAGTGGCAGGACTAGGTTCTGTATACACGGTTACTTGGGATGGCTCTGCTATTCGTATTGAACGTACAGATGGTCAAGACTTCACTTTAAGAACTGAAGATTCCTACGGTAACGCAGCCTTAATAGGCGCTAAAGGTTCTATCCAACGCTTCTCTGATTTGCCAAGACGTGGCTTTGATGGCATGAAGATGAAGATAGTGGGCGAAGAGACTTCTGAAGCTGATAACTATTATGTGGAATATGAAACAGGTGATACTACTCAAGGTATCTGGAAAGAAACCCTTGCAGATATGGCTGATTCTACTTTAGATAATGCCAACATGCCTTGGAAGTTAACCCGTAATGCAGACGATACATTCACTTTTGAACCTAACGATTGGGGAAACAGAACTGTAGGTGATGACATATCATCTTCTGACCCTTCCTTTGTAGGTAAGAAACTTAATGATGTCTTCTTTCATCGTAATCGCCTAGGCGTAATTGCAGATGAGAATGTTATCTTTAGTCGAACAGGTACTTACTTCTCATTTTATCCTGAGACTGTGACCACTGTACTAGCAACAGACCCAATTGATGTAGCAGTAAGCCACACTAAGGTGTCTATACTTCGTCACGCAATTCCATTTAACGAAACACTTCTTCTATTCTCTGACCAAACCCAGTTCATGTTGAGCGCAGGTGACTCATTGACTCCAGAAACGGTGTCTATTAACCAAACAACTGAATATGAATCTAGTCTACGAGCAGAGCCAATTGGTGCTGGTGAGTATGTTTACTTCGCCACTAACAGAGAAGGCTACACAGGTGTGCGTGAATTCTTCGTTCAGGCAGATACTTCAAGCAATATCGCTATTGATGCGACCCTCAATGTACCTCGTTATATAAAAGGTAATGCCACAGCTTTAGTGTCTAACACTAACGAAGACATTATATTCGTGCTGACTGACGGTGTTCACACACTGCCTACTTGCTACGTCTATAAGTACCTTAGACGCGATGGTCAAGCTTTACAGATGTCTTGGTCCAAGTGGGAGTTCCCAAATGCTGACCGCATCCTAAACCTTTCAGTGATTGAGTCCATAGCCTACTGGATTATCCAGCGTGGCACTGTGATTTCTCTTGAGAAGATGCAGCTGCAAGAAGCCCCCAAGCTTACAGCAGCAGGCAAGATGGTTTACCTAGATGCTATTGAAGCTGGGACTGTACCTGCAACTGACCAGATAGCAGTGACTGTAGATGGTGAGAACTTCGTAGGGTATCCATACGACATGTCCTATACCTTCTCTACGCAGTACAAGAGAAGCCAAGGTGCAGGCGGTAGCCAAGTGACAGATACTTCTGGACGCTTACAGCTTCGTCAGTTCAAGCTTCTGTATCAAGACACAGGTAAGTTCACTGTAACCACTGATACGCAGGGCATGATTAACACTTATGACTTCTTAGGCAAGCCTCTTGGTTTGTTAACACTAGGTCAGGTTGAAGAAGCCTCTGGTGAGTTTGAGTTCCCATTGTTATCTAAGAATGACCGCGTATCTATCGTTGTCAATAACACTTCCCACTACCCGTGTACCTTTCAATCAGCAGAATGGACAGGTTACTACACTTCCAAATCTAGGAGAATTTAATGGTAGCGACAGTACGTTTAGCAACCATTGATGATTGCAATAATCTAGGTCCTCGCTTGAGGGCCGCTGATAAGCTTGAGCTTAAAGCTTCTTGTGGTTATGGGCCTGTAACGGCCTTGACATTATCCATCCATGCTTCAGATGAGGCATGGGTAGCCGTTGATGAAGAAGGTGTAGCCATCCTCATGTTCGGTGTAGTAAATGCAGGCCAGGATTTTGTAGGAGTGCCTTGGATGTTAGGTAGTGATGGTATCTATCAACACACTAGGCAGCTCCAATCCCAGTGCCGTCAGTGGTTAGATGTAATCCATGAAGATTACTCACTGCTATATAACTATGTCCATGCAGAGAATCCTAAAGCTATCCGCTGGCTTCAATGGATGGGCTTCACAATAGTTCAACTCATTCCTGAATTTGGAGTGGGCAAAGAACCATTCTATGAATTCGTAAAGGTGAAATAACATGTGTCCTCCAATGGCCCTATCAGCGATGTCTTCAATGATTAAATTTGCTGGGCAGCAAGATGCAGCAAATGCACAAAACAAAGCAGCACGTGCTAACTACATGCAGCAAATCACGCAGAAGTCCTTAGCAACTATGCAAGAACATACTGCATCTTCCGACAAACTATTCCAAGACACTATCAAAGCACGTGAGGCGCAAGCTGGCTACGAGGCTTCAGTAGAAGGAATGGGTGGTTCTATTGTTGGTCGCCTTATCCGCGACAAGAAAGCAGTGGAAGCACGTAACAAGAACAACATCGATACCAACTTTGAATACAAACTTCAGCAAACTCAATATGAGCTTGAGGGCTTGCGAGTCCAAGCTGATGGTCGTAGCAAGTCTGGTCCTAGTTTACTAGCGACAGGTTTAGAAATTGGTAATGCTTACTATGAAGTAGGCGATGGTCAATATGATTTAGGAACACCATCAACGGTGGGTCCGTAACAATATTTAAGGAATTAAAATGGCGACTAATACTGGCATCGAGGTGACAGCACTACGCCCTGCGGCTTCGGCAGGGGACTTCTACGTCCGACCTGAAGCATACGACCCGAGTGTAGCGAATGGTCTTGCGAGACTATCAGGAACAATGAATAAGAAGCAGAAGGTTGAAGATAAGTTAACTGCTGAGAATCTCCACATTAGTGACTCACTTAACAATGCTAAAGACATACATGACTTCAGTGCTTATGCACATGAGTCTGCTGGTGTTGTAGCTCATCTAAAAGAACTCCGTGGACGTTCTTATGCAAACCGCTGGCGTACAGATACTGAGAATGCTTATAAGGAATTTGCAGCTAACTCAGATGAAGGAGGCGGTGACTATCATGACTTCATGGCTTCTCGTAAAGCTGAATTAGCTGAAGCGTTCAACGGTGACCGTTTCATGATTTCTGGCGCTATGGGCGTGATGGCTGAAGCTGACCAAAATATGAGAGCTGTACACCGTCAGTTCTTAGACCAGCGTATGCGTACCAACACTAAGACAGAATTGGATTCGCAGGTAGATGTTTACATGGATTCCTTTAAGAAAGGTAATTTACGTATACAAGACGTAGCTAGTCAAATAGATGACGCTGTTCAGACTGCCCACAATACTGGTGGTATAACCAACACCAAAGGAAACGAGTCAGTATTCTTAGCAACAGTACAGAAGTATAAGACAACTGGTGACCCTAACTACTTGCTACTTGCAGGTAAGTTGAAGTTTGCTAGAGGTAAGCAAGGTTCTGTAAATACTAAGTCTGAAGCTATCTTATCTGAAGCATTCGAGTACGTTGAGTACGAGTCTGAAAAGGAACAGAACTCTCTTGATAAAGCACAAGCTAAAGCATTAGCACAGGCTAAGGTAGACTCTCAAAAGGTGGTAAACGATAAGTGGTTAAAAGACCGTGATTACAATCCTTCCAAAGAAGAGATACAGGCTTTACTAGACTCAGGCCACACCATAATGCAGATTAACTCACAGCGTAACGCTTGGGCAACTTCTGCGAACACTACCCGTACTGAAGAACACACGATAGCAGCTGCCAATGTTATTGATAAAATAAATTCAAATATCTTTAACCCTAATGGTGTCCCAGTAACATCTGACTCTATTCAGGAAATGTTGGGAAGCAAACAAATACACCCTAATGATTTAGCTACAATCAATCAGGCTTTAAAGACAGCTCAAGCAGTTACGCCTCTTCTAAACCGACCTGCAATTAATACGTTCAGGAAGGATATGGTTGATAAGTTAGAGAAAAGCTTTATGGGCGTACAGTCTGCACCAAACTCAGCTGCGGTAGCTTCACTCAAAGACAGCTTTGACAGAGCGTTTATTGAACAGTTAGAAAATCATTACTCACAAAGTCAAGAAACACCTAATGAAAATGAACTGAGGTCTTACGCTCTTATGGCAAGGACTGAAGCAACTGAGGAGCGTTCAGTAGAACAAGAAGAGTTAAAGGTTGTAAGTCAACAAGCTAGTAAGGTCAAGACGATTTCAGATGCGTCTGAAGAGACTATGGATTCAGTATTTGAATCTGATGCGACTGTGGAAGGTTTACAGGCTCTTTTAAAGACCAGACTCGGCAGACAGTTAGCTTTCGATTTAGCTCAAGACCCTTTCATACTTGTACCTTTTACGATTCCCGGTTTCGAGGACCAATTCCAACAAGTGCCAGACCGTGAAGTCATGATTCCTGTACACGAAGTCCTTGAGCGTACTTTGAAAGGCAGTAAAAAAGCAGGCGCTGGTAATGGTGGATTCTATCTTTATAACCAGCTAATGAAACAGCAAGGACAATAAAGATGAGTGAACAACGTGAAGCATATTCTATAGAAGGTTTCGATGAGGAGCTTGATACAGAACAAGTAAAAAGCTTTTCATATTCTCAACAAGCGTTTGATGAAGAGGTTCCTGTAGAGCAACAACAAGAAGACGTAGTTGCACGAACAGATATTGAACCTTATTCACAAACGCTTATAGACGAGGAAATCCCTAATGAGATGACTGAGGATGACTGGCTTAAGGATGAATCTTTTATCCAAGATGCTAGAACCTTAGCCAACCACCTACCTATAATCGAGAATAGTAAAGGTGGCGCAGAGTATCTAGCGGACCAGCAAGGTCACGATGCAATGCTTAAACCAACTTTAAGTATTGAAGAGATGCAGGCAGGAATGGCTGAGGCTAACGAAGCTTATGTCCACCAAGATGCTGACTATGCCAAAGGAGCTATGGAAGCTATAGGGCAGATTCAATGGAACCTCAAGGACTTAGGCTTAACGGCTATGGGTGTGAGTGAGTGGCCTGAAGAAGCTCAGATGGCTTTGATACGAAGCATGAAACGCTACGATGAAATGCCTTTAGAAATGAGGCATGTCGGACGGTCAATTGGCGGTGTGGTAACTGACCCAACAACCTACTTAGGCTTCGGTGCTTTTGCTAATGTTATGGGTAAGATTGCTTTAAAAGGGGCGGCTACAAACCTTCTCAAGAAATTAGTTGCTTCTCCTACAGGTATTGCAGCTCTTGAAGGTTCTGTTTATGCAGGCGGTGAAGACATACTGAGGCAGGGCATCGATAACAAAGGTGACTTTTCCCAGAACGATTCAGGCCAGACAGCTACAGCTGCTGCTTTTGGTTATGGTGTAGGTGGAACCATTGGCTTCACTCTTAATAAGTTTCTTGGTACTTCAGCTGTTAAGAAGGCTGATGCCGAAACCATTGATGGGGCTATGCCTGTTACTGAAGAGGCCACTGAAGAACTTGCGGACCAAGCCGATGCTCTCGGTCTGGATGCCCCAACACCGCGTGAAAGCTTTGATGAGTCTAAAGCTACTTCAGACGCTAAAGCTACTTTAGACACTGATGCAATAGAAGGAGAACTCCTAGATAACAATGGTACTCTACCCGTAAAGTCTGACGTTGAACCTAATGACGAACTCATGGATGGAGAAACGGATTCTTACAATAATGCAAGCGACATGGATAGTGGTGTCGGTGAGGATTATGACCATCTCTATAACGGTAAGAAGCATCTAAATACTGACAGGATAGAAACATCAGATGATGTTAAAGGATTCCTTGAGTCAGGCGCTAGTCAGACAGCGAAGAAGCGTTTAGGTCCTCCAGAGACCCTTGAGGAATCAAGACGTTTAGCAGATGAAGAAGGTCTAAGGTTCAAGGAAGAGACAGGGGGAGATATTGCTAAGATTATAGAGCAATACAAAGACGATGCAGATGAGTTAGTAAAGATTAGAAATAGGGCGCAAAAGCTTCGTGAGCTTAATGTCTCGTTGGGTGAGAGAATTATGGAGCTTACGGATGCGCACGAAAAAGGCTTGTCTCATGCAGAGGCCGCAGAGTTAATGGAAAAGGCTGCACTCTTTGCTAATACTATGGAGATGGGTGGTCTAATATCCCGTGAATTTGGACGTGGTTTAGGTAACTACCGTCTAATCATGAAAGGTGACCCTATGCTCATGGAAGGCCTAGTGACTGGAACTGCTTCAGCAGACGTTACTGCTTTAGTTAAGACTATTCAATCTATGGCCCAAGCAGGTAAGGGTAAGAATGCTAAAGGCGGTCTTAATGTTAAGGACCTTAAAGAGGCTCTATCTCCTAGTATGTGGCAAAACGCTACGAATGAAGTGATTAGATTCCGTTCAGCTATGATGTTGTCAGGCCCTTCTACGATTGAAGCAGCTGCCTTATCTAACATCACCAGACTTTGGACAGAACCATTCTGGGAATGGGCAGGTAACATGGGAGCAGGCTCAGTAAAGAAAGCAGCTCGTCTTAGAGCTACAGCTCAATGGGCAGGTAATAAACGATTTGCCGCTGAATCTTGGAAGCTTGCTGTTAGAGCTTACAAAAATGGTCAGCACATATCTGACCCCTTTGTTACCAAGGTTGAAGGTCAACTTGATAAGTCTCTGAGTGGCATGAGTCCATTGCGAAGAAACATATGGGAGCGTGGTGTTCATCAAGCTCACTTAATGCTTCTGTTCTTAGACGAAGGTGTGAAAGCACAAAGGTCTAGGTCTCTTATATATGCTGATACGATTGTTGAAGCATCTAAACGCGGTATTAATAATGATGCTCAGTTTGAGAAACTGCTTCAGAAGAACCTTAGAAAAAAGATTGATAGTAGCGGCAGGATTACAGACAAGGAAGTTCTAAAAGAAGTCCGTGAAACTACCTTTACAGCGGACTTGGAAGGTAGCGCAGGTGACCTTGCAAACGTAGTAGCCAATGGCTTTGGAGGATGGGGACGCTTAATAGCTGTTCCGTTTATACGTGCTCCAGTAAACATTGTGTCTGAAGGTCTTATGTATATTCCAGGCTCTAAGGTATTCAGCGCGAAGCAGCGTAGGATAGATAGAGAAGGTACTCTCGCAGAGAAAGCTAGACTGAAGGCTCGGAGATACCTAGGAGCTGCCTCAATCGCTGGCCTATGGTATGCAGCAGAAGAAGAGGTCCTTTCTGGCTCTGGCCCTGCTGATTACAAACTACGCCAAGCTTGGGTAGATGACGGTTGGCAGCCTCACTCAATAAGAGTAGGGGACGAGTGGGTTAGTTATGCCAAGCTAGGTCCTTTCAGTCTTCTTCTAGGAGTTGTGGCAGACGTTAACTATGTAAGTAGGATGGATACTAGCAACACCAATGTGGAAGACAGCCTTTCGCAAACTATGGGTCTGTTGATTCACGTTGTTGCTAATAACGTCTTGAATAAAGCCTACTTCCAATCTATGCAGACACTAATGGATGCTGTTCAGGACCCTAATTCTGGTCGCACCTTTGTGGATAGCTTCATTCTTTCGTTCACGCCAAACGTCTTGAGTCAGTTAAACCAAGACCCTAGCGTAAGAGAAGCTAACACTCTTCTTGAGAAGCTCCAACGTAGACTTCCCATAATCTCAGAGTCCCTAGGAAAGCAGTATGATTTCTATGGGCGTGAAATTATGAAGCCTAATCACGACATCCCGTTCTATGGATACATGTTCAAGAATTCGGAGATAGTGAGAGACCCTGTTGGTGAAGAAGTATTCAGGCTTTCTGAAAGCTTGGATAGGTCAATACTAGATAAGCCTCGTTATAACCTTGGTATAACCAACACGGACTTCCGTGATGTGTATGATAAGGATGAGACTGAATCTGTGTACGCTAAGTACAACAGGGTTCTAGGTGAGACTACAGACAGTCAAGGTAGAACTCTTCATGAAGCTTTAAGAGATTTAATAAACAGCAGTCAATACCAATCAGCTCCTCACTCAATCGAAGGTGATATAACATCACCTAAAGTTAAGATGATTAAGTCTATTGTTACAGGCTTTAGGGGACAAGCTAAAGGTATTATGTTTAATGAGTCACCTGCCTTTATGCAGCAAATAAATGACCGTGGCAATCGTATCCAATCAATCTTTCAGTAACCAACCCTAAGCCCCTCACTCGAGGGGTTTCTTTTATCCCCAATATTTAAAACATAGAGAAACGCTATGGCCTTATCCTTTGTGCAATACACAGGTGACGGAACTACTTCGACCTTCAATGTGTCCTTCCTATATCTATCTCAAGATGATGTAGTAGTTACAGTTGATGGAACAGCTAGTCCTTTCACATGGCTTGATTCAAGCCGAATATCCATTACTACAGCGCCTTCAACAAGCTCTGTGGTAGACATAAGACGAGTAACCAACCGCACCTCACGTAATGTGGATTTCCAAGACGGCTCGGTACTTAACGAATCAACACTAGACGCAGATAGTAGTCAGCTCTTTCATCTAGCTCAAGAAGCTTTTGATGCTGCTGATGAAGCAATTAAGTTAACCCCCGAAGGTGTCTTCGATGCTGAAGGTAGGCGCTTAACTAACCTACCTACACCTACTACTGACAATGATGCAGTAACTAAAGGTTACGCTGATGGAGTTCTTCCAGATGTAATCACACGACATTCAGACATAGTAACTAAGCACACTGATGTAATCATCAAAGCTAGTGACGTTACTCAGATACGTGATGAGCTTTATGGCTTAACCACTCATTTAACATCACTTCCATACGGAGCTACAGGTTCTGTGGCATACGATGCAAACACTGGTGAGCTTACCTTCTCTCTATCTGAAGGTCCCCAAGGCCCCATAGGAGCTACAGGCCCAACAGGTGTTACAGGTCCTCAAGGCCCAAATGGTCCTCAAGGTGTTATAGGTCCTGAAGGCCCTCGTGGTATTCAAGGTGAACTTGGTAACACAGGTGCTATAGGAGACCAAGGTGTCACAGGTATTCAAGGCGTTACAGGTACAGCAGGCCCAGTAGGACCAACAGGTCTTCAAGGTGTAGTTGGTGACGAAGGTCCTTTAGGTGCTACAGGCTCTACAGGTTCTCAAGGCCCTGAAGGTGGTGATGGCCCTATGGGTCCAACAGGTTCTCAAGGTTCCCAAGGTCCTGTAGGTGACACAGGTTCTCAAGGTCCCACAGGTGGAGATGGTCCATCAGGCCCAACTGGTCCTCAAGGTACTCAGGGACTAACAGGTGATACAGGCTCCCAAGGCCCCGTGGGTAGTGAAGGCCCTGTCGGTGCTACAGGTTCTACAGGTACTCAAGGTCCTACAGGACTGACAGGTTCTCAAGGTCCTGAAGGTGATGATGGCCCATTAGGCCCTGTTGGTAGTCAAGGTCCTACAGGTGCTACGGGCTTAACTGGCTCCACTGGTTCTATCGGTGATACTGGTCCTCTAGGTCCTATGGGTTCTCAAGGTTCTACGGGTGACACTGGTAACACAGGTTCTCAAGGACCCACTGGTGATACTGGCCCACTCGGAGCTACGGGTCCTCAAGGACCACTTGGAGCTACAGGTTTAACGGGTGCGACAGGTGCGACAGGTGGAGATGGTCCATTAGGTCCTGTCGGTCCAGTTGGTTCTAAAGGCTCTATCGGTGACGTAGGTTCCCAAGGTCCTGAAGGCAACGATGGCCCATTAGGAGCTACAGGTTCCCAAGGTCCTACAGGTTCTACAGGTCCTCTAGGTCCTATGGGTCCTCAAGGTATCCAAGGTGACTTAGGTAACCAAGGCCCTGTCGGTGACCAAGGTCCACTAGGTCCTACAGGTTCCGTAGGTTCCGCTGGTCCTCTAGGCCCAACTTCATTAGGACTTGCCTTCGGTAACTTCTACATGGACCCAACAACAGGAATGCTGACTATCGAATATTACGGTAGTGCCGCAGACCAAGACTTCTCAATTAATTCTAACGGTGAACTAGAGGTAACAATCTAATGCCAACTTTAAATATAGGCAAGGTACGTATCGCATGGAAAGGCCAGTGGTCTTCTGCGACAGCTTACGAAACCTTTGACGCTGTTGAATACTATGGTGCGTCATACGCAGCACTACAAGACTCTGCTGCTGGCACTGTCCCTTCGGCTCAAGCAGCCGTGTGGCAGCTAATGGCAGCAAAGGGTAACTCAGGTTCTACAGGAGCTACAGGCTCACAAGGCCCACAAGGTAATACAGGTTCTACTGGAGCTACAGGCTCTCAAGGAATTGAAGGTGATGTAGGTTCTCAAGGACCAACAGGTAACACTGGACCAACAGGCGGTATCGGTAACACTGGTCCTCAAGGTGACACAGGCTTGACAGGTTCTCAAGGACCTGTAGGTAACACTGGAGGCACTGGCCCAACTGGTCCTATAGGAATCACAGGTGATGATGGTGGTACTGGCCCACAAGGACCTATCGGCAATACTGGTTCTACAGGTTCCACAGGTTCTACGGGCGGTATCGGTCTTACAGGTGATACAGGTGCTCAAGGCCCTGTAGGTAACACAGGTAGCACGGGACCAACAGGTTCAACAGGTCCTACAGGTGACGATGGTGGAACAGGCCCTCAAGGCCCTATCGGAAACACAGGTTCAACTGGACCTACTGGCGGTACTGGACCTACGGGTGACACAGGATTAACTGGTTCTCAAGGCCCTCAAGGGTCAACAGGTTCTACAGGTTCTACTGGTCCGCAAGGTCCCGTAGGCGATGATGGTGGAACAGGTCCTCAAGGTGGAACTGGCCTCACTGGTGGTGCAGGACCTACAGGTTCTACAGGGCCAACTGGTAATACAGGCTCCACAGGTGCTCAAGGACCTATCGGTGATGATGGCCCAACGGGTCCTACTGGTTCTACGGGTCCTATTGGTCCTAAAGGAAACACTGGTAATACAGGTCCTCAAGGTAACGCTGGTGCAGATGGAGATGATGGAGCACAAGGCAACACAGGTTCTACAGGGCCTCAAGGTGCTACAGGCTTAACAGGTTCTCAAGGTGCTACAGGTTCTCAAGGTACTGTTGGTCCTCAAGGTGGCACAGGTCCTACAGGTTCTACAGGTCCTGCTGGTGGTGTAGGTCCCACAGGTAATACTGGTAATACGGGTTCTACAGGTCCTAAAGGAAACACTGGTAATACAGGACCATCAGGTTCTACAGGTCCTCAAGGCGGTACAGGTCCTAAAGGAAACACTGGTAATACAGGTTCTCAAGGTGGTACAGGTGCTACAGGTTCCAGCGGTTCAGCAGGCCCAGCAGGCCCTTTGTGGTCAAACCATATTCATTACACATCAAGCTCTTCTTGGACCTGTCCAGCAGGCGTTACTAAGGTGATAGTTGCAGCAGGAGGCAGTGCTGGAAGTGCGTGTGGGTGTGGTGGTAAATGGTCAGGAGTAGGTACTGTTGGTCAAGGCATTGTGTCAGTTAGTGCAGGGACAACCTACTCAATAACTGTAGGTCAATCACCATCATGGACTAATAGCACTAATGGAAGAAATGGAACTGCATCTACATTTGCCAATAAGGTAACGGGAGGTGCAGGAGGCTATGCAAGCTGTAATTATGCACAGGCAGGCTCTTATCCACCTACATATGCCGCAGGTGTCACTCCTTTAACACACCTAAAAATGGCAACACAAGCAGGCGGTTCTAAAACTAACAGCCGCTGGGTTGCTCCAGGGGCTGGTTTCGTAGCCATACTATATTAATAAAGGCATAAATTATGAATGAAGATTCAAGCTTTGGTGAATTTTTTGCCACTGACATAGGAAGCATGAGGGCAGTAAGGGATGAGTTACTCTTAAGCTCTGATTGGACACAATTAGCTGACTCCAGCCTAACAACAGAAGAGAAGGCATTGTGGGTCATATTTAGACAGGAACTTAGGGATTATCCCGAGGTATGGGGCATCAACCCATTAACTTCCTATCCCTTGTCTCCTAATATTGGCCCCGTTAATCTAGACAGTGAGCTGTAAGGATACCTATGGACCAGTACAAAGAAACCGTGACCAAGCTAGAGTGGCGCGTGGATGGTCACGATACTGAGATTACAATTCTCAAGCAAACCTCTGGCGAACTTAAGACAACCTTAGAAACAATCATCATGACCCTAAAGCAAATCAAGTGGATTGCTATTGGGGCTGGTGCAATATTCTTCTCAGACCAAATAGGTCTTATGGGTGTTCTTAAACTAGCTGCATTATAGGAAAAACTACTATGAACTCTCTCAATCCCTTCGCTGGGATTGCAGGGAGTGTCATGGAAGGTCTTGATGACCTGTTCACATCTGATGAAGAGAAGGCGAATGCCACTCTGAAGATGACTGAACTTCTCCAGAAACCCCACAACTTACAAGCGATGGCAAACATCGAAGGTGCTAAACATAGCTCCGTGTTCGTGGCTGGCTGGAGACCTGCAATAGGCTGGGTATGTGCAATTGGTTTAGGTTACCAGTTCCTTATCCTACCCTTTGCTGGACTTATCAACGCATTCCATGTACTTCCTGCCGAACTCCCTGCTATTCAAGCAGCCGAACTCACAACTCTCGTCATGGCCTTACTAGGTCTAGGTGGTTTACGCACCATCGAGAAAGCAAAAGGACTCACGAAATGAGTAACAAAAGATTGGACCAAATAATGTCCGAACTCCACGAGGAGTTAGCTAACCAATTGCTAGGGCAGGTCATGGCTGGCGACACTACCGCAAGTATTCTTAACGTAGCCCGTCAGTTTCTTAAAGACAACGGTATAGATGGTGTCCCTACCCAAGGGAATCCACTAGATAACCTTATACACGCTCTTCCTGACTTTGATGAAGACGAACTTCCACTTAATCACTAGGTAACCTATGGCTACACCTAATACTACTCTGGTAGACAACGACCCAATTAAGAAAGACTTCCGTAAGTTCCTATGGATAGTATGGTCCACTCTAAATCTACCAGACCCCACACCAATCCAGTACGACATGGGTAGTTATCTACAGACAGGCCCTAGGCGCTGCGTGGTAGAAGCCTTCCGTGGTATAGGAAAGTCTTGGATTACCTCAGCATACGTGGTGTGGCTTCTTTACTGTGACCCTCAACACAAGATTCTCGTAGTATCAGCTTCTAAAGAACGTGCTGATGCCTTCTCAACCTTTACTAAACGCCTGATTAATGAAATTGAATTACTTACACACCTTAGAACTAAAAATGGTCAGCGTGATTCTGTCATTGCTTTTGATGTTGGGCCTTCATTACCCGACCATTCCCCAAGCGTTAAGTCAGTGGGTATCAACGGCCAGCTCACAGGTTCTCGTGCTAACACAATAATCGCTGATGACGTGGAGGTTAGTAACAACTCTGCAACCCAGACTATGCGTGACAAGTTATCCGAGGCAATCAAGGAGTTTGACGCTGTTCTTAAGCCTAATGGACGTGTGATTTACCTAGGTACTCCACAGACTGAGATGTCCATATACAACCTCCTACCAGAACGTGGCTATGAGATACGTATATGGCCCTCTCGCTATCCTACAGACAAGCAAGCGGCAATGTATCAAGGAAGATTAGCGCCCTTCATAGAGCATCGTAGAGCCGACCAGCAGGGTATGCCTACAGAACCTGATAGATTCACTAAGATAGACCTAATGGAGCGTGAAGCTTCCTATGGTAAGGCAGGTTTTGCACTGCAATTCATGCTGGACACAACACTATCTGATGCTGATAAGTATCCATTGAAACTATCTGACCTATGCGTAGCTGCACTTAACCCTAGGAAGGGTTGGGCTGACCTAGCGTGGGCTTCTGGACCTGCACAGATTGTCCAAGATGTCCCTGTTGTGGGCTTCACTGGTGACAAGTTCTATAGACCCATGTGGTTCTCTGATGAGATGTACGAGTACACAGGTGCTGTACTTGCTATTGACCCTTCTGGTCGTGGTAAGGACGAGACAGCCTATGCAGTCGTTAAGATGTTGAATGGTTATCTCTACGCTACCCAGTGTGGTGGTTTCAAAGGTGGCTATGATGACAAGACTCTAACCAAACTAGCGAACCTAGCGAAGATAGAGAAGGTCAGCATGATAGTGGTAGAGAGTAACTTTGGTGACGGTATGTTCTCCAAACTATTATCTCCATTCGTGAACAAGGCCTACCCTGTATCCATAGAAGAAGTCAGACATAACACACAGAAGGAAGTCCGTATCATCGATACGCTTGAACCTGTGATGATGCAGCACCGTCTTATCATTGACGAGAAGCTGATTAAGGAAGACTACGAGAGTGCTCCAGAACCTTCGTACAGTTTGTTCTACCAGATGACTAGGCTGACTAAAGACCGTGGTGCAATCATCCATGACGATAGGTTAGAAGCTCTAGCGATGGCAGTGAACTACTGGACTGAACAGATGGATGCGGACTCAGAGACTATAGCTGCCCAACAGAAGCTCGATGCTTTCAATGGGGAGATACAGAGGTTCATGGATAACGCTACAGGTAGTAAGAAATCTGTAGGTGATACTTGGTTCTAAAAGTGCCATATATGACGCAATTAATTAAATTGCATTATAGGGTTGATAGATATAAGAACAACCCTAGGGTATCTTTAGTATGCCTCAAAGTTATCTCTACGTTATTACCATCATAGATAACTAAGTAAGTATATCTCTAGGTTATCTATAGTATCTCTCTACGTCATATCCATCATAGATAACTAAGTAAGTAAGACCCTAAGCATCCTACAAGTTACAACCAATGCCATTGATAAGTGCCATGTCCTAGAACATCTCACTCATCATCATTAGCCATTGTGTCTGTACGTAGGGTGCTTTTTTTTCTTTCATAATATATACGCTCCGCTGTCCTCTCCGATACCAATCGACAATGTAATAGCCTTATGTCCAAGGTAATCAATATGATTACTAATCGACAATCTCTAAGCTCTCCACAGGCCTTCTCTACGCTTCGCTGAGAGACTTCTATATGTTATCTATATGATGACTAGGGGTAGCTATATGAAGTCCTCTAGCATGGGTTATATGAGGTCCTAAAGGTTCTCAAGGGTTCTCTGGGAAATAATTAGAATTAAAAATCTGTGGTCCTATATCTATACGGTACTCAGGACGCTACCCCCATGGGGGGCCAGGCCATAGCCACCATGAATCGATGGGGTAGCCCCCCTTTTCTTTCCTTGATTCTTTCCTAGATGGCTTGAAACCCTTTGATACCAAGGGATGCAGAGAGGTTTAATACTTCTTATTGATTCATTATGATGGCCTATATTACTATTAGTTATAAGCGGCTTTGTTTTCAGTATAAGGAAGGGGTTTGATGTTTTTTCGATTTACCTAGAGAACCAATAGAATCAAACCGACTACTACTAACCAGCCAATAGCCAGCCAATAGCCAGCCAATAGCCAGCCAATAGATAACCAATCAACAACTAATTTCAAGTTTTTGTTATTTAATGCTTGCTAAGTGACAATGTTATCGATAAGATGGCTGCAACTTAATTCCAACCAAGCAAAAGGAATGCCAATCATGACATATAGCGAATCAGCCGAAGGAATGACAATCACCCTAAAGAGAGCTTTACAGGAACTTGCCAAGCACGGCATGGACTTGCAAAGCGCACATGATGAATTCTTTCAGGATTTGGGCCAGCACTCACACTATAAAGCCGAAGACGTATTGTCTTGGTTAGGCTATTAATTAACAGGATTGACTAAAATGAAAAAGCATACAGGTTATATAATGTATCAAGGGCCAAGCGAGCTAGATGGGTCTCCAATAGTAGTCATTGCCACCATGGAAACAACCAATATAAAAACAGGCCGCATGATACAGGTTTGGATTTTGGCAGATGATGGACTAAACCCGATAGAAGCCTCAAAGCTTGGTAGTGACTCCAGCGTTTGCGGTAACTGTATACACCGTCACTATAATGGTGGGGCTTGTTACGTGAATCTAGGGCAAGCGCCAAATGCTATCTACAAATCATTACAAAAAGGCAATTACCCAGTATTCAACATGGAACTACACGGGCAACGCTTCCATAACAGGATGATACGCCTAGGGGCTTATGGCGACCCAGCAGCCGCACCCTATGAAATCATGGCGACTATTGCAGGACTAGGCAAGGGCCACACAGGATACACGCACCAATTAGCTCACAAGGCATTTGATAAAAGGTACCTAGAGCTTTGTATGGTATCGGCAGACAGTCCTAAACAGGCTGCTAAATATCAGGCAATGGGGGCTAAGACATTTAGAGTCGCTATGGCAGATGATGGGCTAGCAGCTGATGAACTAGAGTGCCTAGCAGACTCTGAGAATATGCAATGTATTGATTGTGGACTCTGTAACGGGAAGCAGCAAAACATAGCTATAACAGTCCATGGTTCTAGACAAAAGCGTTTCACTACTAACTTAATCAGCGCCATTAATTTGTCTTAATACTTGTCATTTAACATTATATGTCAATGGGTTATCAAGTGGCCTTGCCTATCAGGGTCACTGAGTAAACCAACGATAACAAAGGGAAGTAAAAACATGGAACAAGCAAGCATAACTATATTGGGCGTGGAGTTTGTAAGCAGGACGTGGCCCCTAGTGTTTGGCCTACCAGCCTTTCTAATCCTGTCTGCATTCGTAGGCACTGTATATGAGGTAATGAGCAATGATTAATAACAATAAGGTAGTTATAAGCCTGTACGAATTCACGGGAGTCGCAGTGACTCCGTGGGCTAAACGAGGGTACACCTGCTACGCCTACGACTTACAACATGACGACACAAAGGTAGACCATTTCGAGGGTGGTGGTTCAATCCATTACTTGTACGCTGACCTTCACGACATAAGCACACTGGCAGACCTGTACGACACGTTTAACGAGATGGATGTTGTATTCGCTATGGGCTTCCCTGTTTGCACTGACCTAGCTGTTTCAGGTGCGGCCCACTTTGCTAAGAAGAAACACGCTGACCCTGAATTTCAGAACAAGGCAGCTAGATACGCCAAGTGGTGCGGTGTGATATTTGAGGAGTTAAATGTGCCGTATTACATTGAAAACCCTGTGTCTGTTTTGTCCACATTATGGCGCAAGCCAGACCATAGATTTCACCCTTATGAATTCGGTGGATACATCGCAGAAGGTCAGGAGGTACACCCTTTATATCCTGAGTACATCGCACCATCAGATGCATACTCAAAGCTAACCTGCCTATGGACGGGTGGTGGCTTCAGGATGCCAGAGCGTGACTCTGTGAACTGTGACAGCTTCGGTAATAGCCTACAACACAGGAAACTAGGGGGCAAGTCCATGAAGACAAAGAACATTCGCAGCGCCACGCCTAGGGGATTCTCTGAGGCTATCGCAATACATAACGCAGTCTAGGATGTGTTCACTTTAAGGGCCTTACAAGGGCCTTTATGGAGACTACAACCGATGTTAATAACAGGAGTATTAAAGATGAAAACCTATGAAATTACCTTTACGTCAACAACATACCGCACGTACAGCATACAAGCTGAAGATGTTGATACTGCTGAATTTCTAGCCAGCGAAGTGCTTGAGGATGATGAAGAAGTCACTAGGACTTGGTTTAAAAACGCTGAAATTGACGATATTAGGGAAACCTAGGCAATCACTTTAAAGGCCTGAAATGGGCCTTTATGGGGATTACTTAAACAACAAAAGGAAGTACAAAATGAACTATAAAGCAATGAACCATCTCAGGAAGCGCGTAGAGCTAGCCCAAAGCAAAGGTGCAATTAACGCATCTGAGGCTATGACCTTAATCCACCACGTACAGGTAGGTAGTCGCTATGCCTCACTACAAACTAAGTGCCTTGCAGCTGAGATTGCAAAGAAAGTCC
>Ga0308002_1000214_pt1 | contig 23702 bp, 19 predicted proteins | sample Neamet34_FD_203148 | JGI IMG/M metagenome (GOLD analysis project Ga0308002, IMG submission 203148) | Marine microbial communities from water near the shore, Antarctic Ocean - #34 | ecosystem: Environmental > Aquatic > Marine > Unclassified | place: Southern Ocean | collected 2014-06-06
TACCACACGGACCGCATCCTGGAGCTATGGAGCGAAGTATAGGAAAAACACAAACAGAAGAATTAGCGGTTATGATAGATCCTTTTAGACCACTTCAACTTACGCAGGAAGCTGTGGAAATTGAACAAGAAGGATACTATAAATCATGGCTCCCAGAATAACCACATAAATGATCAACCATGTCAAAAGATTTAACAAATATTGAGAATACGAATTATTCTCTAGAAAAAATATTTTCTGAAGCTGAAGATTTTTTACCGCTTTTAGGAACCGATTATGTAGAGTTTTATGTAGGTAATGCAAAGCAGTCGGCTGTTTATTATAAAAACTGTTTGGGTTTCCAAACTGTTGCTTATGCAGGATTAGAAACCGGTGTAAAAGACCGTACTTCTTATGTGTTGCAACAAGGTAAAATTAGAATTGTACTTACGACTCCTATGAGTCCAGAAGGAGACATAGCAGAACATGTTAATCTCCATGGAGACGGCGTAAAAGTAATTGCTCTTTGGGTAGAAAATGCGACAAAGTCGTTTGAAGAAACCACCAAAAGAGGTGCTAAACCTTATATGGTTCCTACTACCGAGAAAGATGAATTTGGAGAAGTAGTTCGTTCAGGGATTCATACTTATGGAGATACCGTTCATGTTTTTGTAGAACGAAAAAATTATACTGGAGTCTTTTTACCTGGTTATGTAGAGCAAAAATCAAGCTTTAATCCTGCTCCATTAGGATTGAAATTTATTGATCATATGGTAGCCAATGTAGGTTGGGATGAGATGAATGTATGGGCAGATTTCTATAACAGAACTATGGGCTTTGCCAATCTTATTACTTTCGACGATAAGGATATTTCTACGCAATTTACAGCTCTTATGAGTAAGGTAATGACCAACGGAAATGGACGTGTTAAATTCCCTATTAACGAACCTGCAGAAGGAACTAAGAAATCTCAAATTGAAGAATATCTCGATTTCTATAAAGGTGCTGGTTGTCAGCATATAGCCGTTGCTACAGACGATATTATTACCACAGTAAAAGAAATGACTGCTCGTGGAGTTGAGTTTTTATACGTTCCTGGGGATTATTACGATACTGTTTTAGATCGTTGTGGTGAAATTGATGAAGATATTTTAAAGCTTAAAGAATTAGGGATTTTAGTTGATAGAGATGAGGAAGGTTACTTACTTCAAATTTTCACTAAGCCTATTGTAGATAGACCAACTATGTTTTTCGAAATTATCCAACGTAAAGGGGCTCAGTCTTTTGGAAAAGGAAATTTTAAAGCACTTTTCGAATCTATCGAAGCCGAACAAGCTCGTAGAGGTACGCTTTAAGAAAACACCAATTTATTAAGAAACCATCTCGAAAGAGGTGGTTTTTTTGTTTTACAGCATTCGGAAGATTACTGAGCTTCTCAATCTCAAGTTAACCTAAGGGGCTCTTTCTTTTTAATAATACGATCCTCGAACTCTATACGCTTGTAAAATAGATGTGTATTCCAGAGTAAAAGCAAAAAGAAATAGACAATTTCGAAAACGCCATAACTTGGAAATGGAAGAAGCAATAGTGAGCTTAATAACATGAGTATACTTATTGTAATAGAAAATAAGCCTCTACGTACGTATTTTAAAGAGCGAATAAATCCAAAACAAAAGACAAAGAAATTATAAACCAAAAAGAAACTGTAAGCTGCAACGCGGTGAATAATAAAATAATCCATCGATATTAAGGCTACCGAACATAAAGCAATAAACGAGATGGCTAATAATACCTCTAGTAGTTTTTTTTGCTTAGGATTTGTAAAATAAATAGGGATAGATCTGTAGGCATTAATAAACAAGGCTGATGCGATAATAATAACGGAAATATTCCAATACCAAAAAGTGAGATCTGCAACGCCAAAATATGAAAGAGGTCGGTTGATGGGGTTGAAATCGGGGATCATATACCAACAAAACAAAGGGGCTAGAACTCCTAAAGATAAGGAGCCTATTAAATAGATTCGTCTAATTAACCTTGCTTTTGTAGTACTCATTGTTAGTGTTCGTTAAACTAAAAAAGGTTCCTTAATTTAAGTAAAATAAATTGAAAAACAAGGAAATAACCTTACATTTTTAAGAGTTCAGGCCTATGAATTCACCAAGTTTATATTTGTGCTTACTTAGGTAGTTTTTCGATTTTTCATCTTCAAGTAAAAGTGCGGTTCTTTGTCCTGATTTTAAATCTAAATTTAAAAATGCATAGAGATTTTCTACCACTAAACTCGGTTGCTTTTTCAAGTCAAAATAATCAACTTGTACAGCATTCGTTTCTTTAAGCTCTGCTCCGCATTTTTGCCAATACTTTAATAAATCCAAAATTTCTTTGTATTTCTGTTCACTGGGATTAGTGCCATAAAACACCTTAGATAAATGTTTTTTCATGCTAAAGAACGATGGGGCAACTTCTTTAAGGTCTCTGCTTAAGTTTATGAATTTCACCGAAGGAAAGAGTTCTTTTAATGTATTGCTATGTGCAGTATAAAAGGGATTCTTTGCCAAGTAAATTTTACCCAAATTTTGCATCTGATGATTTTCGATGCAGTATTTATAATAGACCCAAACCGCTTTCGGGATATTTTTATTTCGGTTTAAATTGGCATATGACTTTTCTGTGCCTAGTAAAAACGAAAGATGGTAGGTATAGCCTAAGTGGAATAAAACCAAGGCATCCTCTTCTACATTAAACAAGCTTAAGGAGTGTATATTATTAAATTTACTAAACAATAATTTCTCCGCCTTTTGAATGCTTTTTGAAATCCCATCATTAAACAAAGTGCTGTCTATTTTACCCAAAAAATGAAAAGCTTTTTTCTGAATGAGTGCTGGAGCAAAAAATAGTTCCCACATTTTAATTGCAGTAAATTGATTTTTGTCTGATGCTAGTAATTTATGAAGTCTAGTAGTGCCACTTCTTGGTGCTCCAATTATATAAACCATCAATTTATTTGAAGGTTTTAATGCCCAAGAAAAAAACATTCTTTCTATAAAAACAAAACTAATATGAAATAAACCAATACAGAAACTAAAAATCACGAGTATAGTAAGAAGCATAAAATGCCAAATTGACTTTAGTTTAAGAGGTAATAAGCATAGCGATTTTAGATAAAGCTGTACAAATCTGCTACAACAAATGAGTAAGCATTGTGGGTAGTAAAAGAATGCAAGCATTGAATTTTTCATTTAACGAATGTAATGAATTAGTAAGAATCAATTTTTCTATCTTTACACTATTCTTAAAAAAAACTTAAAACTCATAATTATGGCTTTCGAATTACCGAGCTTACCTTATAGTCATGACGCTTTAGAGCCTCATATCGATACACGTACAATGGAAATCCACCATGGAAAGCACCATGCTGGATACACAAGTAAACTTAACGCTGCTGTAGCAGGAACAGATTTAGAAGGAAAGTCTATAGAAGAGATTCTTGGTTCTGGAACACTATCTGCTGGCGTTCGTAACAATGGTGGAGGTTTTTACAACCACTGTATGTTCTGGGAAGTAATGTCGCCTAATGGTGGTGGTGCTCCATCAGGAGATTTAGCTACAGCTATAGATGCTGCTTTTGGTTCTTTAGATGCTTTTAAAGAAACGTTCTCTAACGCTGCTGCAACTCGTTTTGGTTCTGGTTGGGCTTGGTTATGTGTTAAAGACGGAAAACTTTCTGTTTGTTCTACTGCAAATCAAGACAATCCTATAATGAAAGGTGTTGGTTGTGAAGGTACTGCTATTATGGGAATTGATGTTTGGGAACACGCTTACTATTTAAACTACCAAAACAGAAGACCAGATTATATTAACGCATTCTTTAATGTGGTAAACTGGGATAAAGTAGCTGAAAATTTTGCGAAAGCAATTTAGTTTAAAAAGCTATAAATTAAAAAGAGGTGCAAATTGCACCTCTTTTTTGTTTTTTAAGAATTTAAAGCTAAGCTTTCAATTCGGTTGTTTAACACACTTCGTGTTAACTTGAGTTTGTATTTAATTCGTAAAAAACGAAGCATAACATCGGTACGTTTCAATTTTCCTTTTTGTTTTGCCTCTAGCAAAACTGTTGTAATTATATCTGACATAATCGAGGGGCTTTGATTAATTTTTTACTAATCTACTAAAAACGATTACACTAATAACGGATTGTTTATAACTATGGTATAACAAATAGGAATTATATTTACCTCGTCTAGGTAACGTTACCTAGACTCTTCGTGTGCTTGACTTTTAGTAAATTTAGACTCCTAAAATTATTGACACAAATTGTCAAAATGTTTGCCTAAACTTGTACAAATGGAAAACATACCTTTTAAAATATACAGTGCTTCGGCAGGATCGGGGAAAACTTTCACCTTAGTAAAGGAGTATTTGAAAATTTGCTTGCGTAGTAAGTCCCCAAAAAAGTTTGTAGAAATACTTGCGATCACTTTTACGAATAAGGCTGCTTCAGAAATGAAAGAGCGTATTATTACGAGTTTAAAAGGTTTTGCTAAGCCCGAAGCTGCCGAGCAAACGGAACTCGATATGCTTCAGCTTATCGCTGATGAAACGGGACTTTCTACCGAGAAGTTAACGTCTCGTTCTAAAATTATTTTTGAGTCTATCTTACACAACTATTCTCAGTTTTCTATTGGGACCATAGATAAATTTACACACCGCATTATTAGAACCTTTGCTCAAGATTTAGATTTACCAGCTAATTTTGAGGTGGAGATGGATCATAAGTTATTATTAAAACAGGCTGTTGATTTACTCATTAGTAGAACTGGAGAAGACGAAAAACTCACTCAGCTATTTGTAAGTTTTATAAAAGATAAAACGGCAGACGATAAAAGTTGGCTCATAGAAAATGACTTTTACACCATTGCCGAAGAACTTTTAAAAGAAAGTGGACAAGAACATTGTGACGCTCTAAAAGATTTAAGTCTCGATGATTTCTTCTCCATAAAAAAAGAAATAAACAATTATATATATAAGTTCGATGCTGAACTAGCTGCTATTGGAGCAGGTTTTAAAAGCGATTGTGCGGACTTAGGACTCCTGCCAGAATGGATTACTGGCGGTAAAAATGGCTTGTTTAAGTATTTTGAATATCTGCAAAAAAAACAATGGAAAAACTATACGCCTACCAAAACAACGTATAAAGCATTAGAAAAGGAAAATTGGTATGCTGCAAAAGCTCCTATAGAAGCACGTTATGATATAGATACGCTTCAAGTTAAGTTTCATCCTTTATTATTTAAAGTATTAGAAATATTAAAAGACTACCCAAAATATGTAAACTTCCGTTTAATTGCGAGTAACTTTTATGCAATGGCTGTATTGCACGAAATTTCTAAGGAAATGCAATACATAAAGGAGCAAAACAATATTATTCCTATTGGGGAATTCAACAAAAAAATTGCCGCCGTTTTACAAAACGAAGAAGGGAACTTTATTTATGAAAGATTGGGCGAACGCTACGCTCATTATTTTATTGATGAATTTCAAGATACCTCTGAGTTGCAGTGGCAAAATTTAGTACCACTTATAGAAAATGCAATAGCAAATGGTGAAAAACCCGGTTCGGCTATGATTGTTGGCGATGCCAAACAAGCAATTTATAGGTGGCGTGGGGGAGAGGTAGATCAGTTTATAGAGTTACAGCTAAAAGCCAAAAATCTTCCGCCTCAGCATCCATACAAAATGGAGGCTTTATCGTTGGAAAGTAATTACCGCTCTACAAAAGAAGTCGTTACGTTTAACAATAAGTTCTTTTCTTCTATAGCTCCCAAAATTGTGAAAGAATCTTACCGAGATCTTTTTCAAGACCTGAACTCTAAACCAGAAAAAGGTGAAGGAGGATTTGTTTCTATAGACTATATTGAAAATGATTCTAACTTCGACGAGCTTCAAACAGCGAAATGTTTAGAGACTATTAAGACCCTAAAAGATGATGGGTTTAATTATGGAGATGTTTGTATTCTAACCCGTACGAAAGCAAAGGGGGCTTTAATTGTAAAAGCACTTTCAGATGCTAAAATTGCTGTAATTTCTTCGGAGTCTTTATTGCTAGAAAAATCTACCGAAGTGAAGTTTATGCTAAATTTCTTAAGATTTTTAAACGAACCCACACATCCTAGATTCCGGTTTAAACTGTTGGAATTCTTAAACGAAAATGAATATTCTACCTGGACGCTAGATACTACTCAGCAACAATTGGAGCGTTTATCTAAAGGTTCTGTTGCACAGTTCAATGCCTTTTTAACTTCCTTGGTACCCGATTACGATATGTTAAAGTGGCGTTCAATTTCATTGATTGAAATGTGTCATAAAATTTCAAAATCCTTCCAACTAGAAAAATCTGCAAGGGTATATATGCAGTTTTTTATGGATGAGCTTTGGGTATATAGCAACAAATATTCGCAAGATCTTTTTGGTTTCTTAAACTACTGGGAAGATAAAGCAACTAAGTTGTCTGTAGCAATACCCGAGGGTATTGATGCAGTGCAGGTAATGACGATACACAAATCTAAAGGTTTAGAATTTCCGGTGGTTATTTTCCCTTTTGCCAATTGGAATTCTACTTCAGAGCAAGATCCTAAGTCGTGGGTCGCTATAGATGAACCCGAGTTAGCAAACTTACCCAGTTCTTTAATTCCATTAAGCGACAAACTTAAAACAAGTACCGAGCAATTACAGGAAGTCTATGCGGCTCATAAATCTAAAGTCTTGCTCGATAATTTAAACATGCTTTATGTTGCTCTTACAAGACCTAAAACGCGTTTGTATATTCAAACATCAGCTAAGGGTGGCGATTTAAATTTACACTTTGATAACTTCCTGAAAGCCGAAGGTATGTGGGAGGAGAAAAAAACGAACTATACTTTCGGAAGTCCTGTAAAATATAAAACCAAAGCAAGGGCAGAAAACAGATTTATAAAATCGACTACTCCAATAGACGAACTTTCTAAAATTCTTAAAATTACACGACAAGCACCTAAAATGTGGGAAGTAGAAAATCCAGAAAAAGGAGCTGATAAAGGAAGGAAAGTACACGAAATTCTTTCTTATATAATTGTAAAAGATGATTTGTCAATGGCTATAGATAAAGCTTTGCGAGAAGGCTTGATTGTAAATAGCGAAATAGAAGAATTAAAGACTCTTTTAGAGCGAGTTCTTAACCATAATGAGCTGCAAGTATATTTTAAAACAGGCTTGAAAGTGAAAAATGAAGAAGATATACTTTTAGCAAATGGTAAGGTTATTCGTCCAGATAGACTCGTTTTTGGAGAAAATGGAATCACCATTATAGACTATAAAACTGGAGAGCCTTTGCAGAGTCACGAAGAACAAATTTTAGGGTATAGCTCTCATATAAAACAAATGGGTTATGCCGTACATTCTTGTGTTTTGGCTTATATAAATAACGATTCTATCGTATTAAATACAGTGGTATAATGGAAAAATTTATCAATAAAATTGCAGAAACAATCTATGCTTCTAAAAAAGAGCAGCTAGAGGAACTTTGTATTGTTTTACCGAGTAAAAGAGCGGGTACCTTTTTTAAACAAGCTTTGGCAGATTTAAGTGATGTTCCGCTTTGGATGCCTAAAATATATTCTATTGAAGATTGGTTAGAGGAGCTTTCGGGATTTGCGATTCTCGATCGTACTAGCCTCTTATTTGAGCTTTATATATCCTACCAAAATGTATTTCCTAAGAAGGAGCAAGATTCCTTTGAAGCCTTTTTAAAATGGGCTCCAATGTTACTCACCGACTTTAACGATATTGATGCGTATTTAGAGCAGCCTGAAAAACTATTTGACTATTTACATCAGGCTAAAAAAATTGAGGCATGGACTCCTTTAGCTGGTGAAACGAGCGAAATGGTGACTAACTATCTTAGGTTCTGGGAGCTTATGGGTTTGCTGTTTACTGATTTTAAAATACGCTTAGAAGCTCAAAATACTGCATTTCAGGGAATGGCATACCGCAAAGCATCAGATGCTATTTCGAGGTGGATTATTGAAACAAAACCCGCTAAAGGATCTGTGTGTTATATAGGTTTTAACGCCATGAATCCATGTGAAGAAAAAATTATGCGAACTCTTATTTCTGAAGATATTGCTGAAGCTTTCTGGGATGCCGACACCTATTATTTGAACGATAAAAAACAAGAAGCAGGAAAGTATCTACGTAAACACAAACAATGGCCAGAATTTGAAAATAGAGGCTTTAACTGGATTTGTTCGGAGCTAAATAAACCTAAGGATATAAAAGTTTATGGCGTTCCCAAAGGGATTGCACAAGCACAATTAGCCGGAACTTTAATAGATGAACACCACAGTAAAAAACAAGAACTTAAAGATGTAGCCTTGGTTTTGGCGGACGAAAATTTACTACTTCCTGTATTAGAATTTTTGCCAAATTCATTGGATAAACTCAATATTACCATGGGTAATTCTATGCGTAATGTACATATGTATGCCTTTTTTGATGCCTTTTTTCAATTGCATATTAACCGTGAAAAGTTAAGTGGTAAGACCGAAAAGTTCTATTATCAGGATTTATTTAAAATATGGCAACATCCTGCTTTTCAAAGTTCAGGATATGCGGCGGCTATTTTATTACTCAAGCAAAAGCTGCAAAGTTTAAACCATTCTTTTCCTTCTAAAGAGGTGGTTTTAGAACATTGCCCTAAGGATTTACTCCCATGGATGCGTCTCTTATTAAACTATAAAAGTGCCCATCCTTTTGGGATTATAGACGATGCTTTAAGTTTAATTGATTTAATAAAAACGAACACAATTGAACAGGGCAGAAAAGATTCGCTCGACCTCGAACAGCTCTTTGTATTTGCTAAACTTTTTAATCAGATAAAAAACCTACAAGATAAATATGGTTTTATAAAAGAATTAAAAACGCTCCACCATTTGTTTAAGCAAAGTGCAAGATTAGAAAGTCTTTCCTTTTTTGGCGAACCGCTTTCTGGCTTACAGCTAATGGGAATGTTAGAAACACGAAACCTCGATTTTGAACACGTTATTTTACTCTCGGCTAACGAAGGCTTTTTGCCCGAAGGAAAAAGTGATAATTCCTTTATTCCATTTGATATTCGCAAAGAAGTAGGCTTGCCAACTTATTTAGACAAGGATGCTATTTTTGCGTATCATTTTTACCGCTTAGCTCAGCGTTGTAAAACACTTACTTTGGTTTATAATACCGAATCTGATGCAATGGGAGCAGGAGAAAAGAGTCGTTTTATCACACAGTTAGAAAATGAACTCTTCGTAAAGTACCCTAAAGAAATACGTTTTTCTGAAGAAATTCTATCACACGAATTACAACAAATAATCCCCAAAGAACTCTCTATAGTAAAGGATATAGAAATACAAGAAAAATTAAAAGACTTAGCTACAGGAAAAGGTTTTTCTCCTTCCTCGCTTAACAGTTATAAAAACTGTCCAATGCAGTTTTATTACGAAAAAGTATTAAAAATTAGAGATCCCGATGTGGTTGAGGAAACCATTGCAGCCAATACTTTAGGTACTGTAGTGCACCGAGCTTTAGAAGATTTTTACAAACCGTTTTTGAATCAGATAATTAGCCAAGGCGATGTAAAATTAATGTTGCCTAAAATTCCTGCAAAATTGAACGAACTCTTTGCTAAGGAATTTAAAAAAGGGGTTTTTGATAAGGGTAAAAACTTGTTGATTTATACCGTTGCCGAGCAGTTTTTAAACGCCTTTCTTAAAGATGAAATACTCCTACTTTCTAAGGGTGATGAAATCCATATTAAAGGATTGGAAGAGGATTTAAAAGCTTCAATATTTGTGGAAGGAATCGATTTTCCAATTAACCTAAATGGAAATGCAGATAGAATAGATCGGTATAATGGTGGTTTAAGAATTACCGATTATAAAACAGGAAAAGTAGATAAGAACGAACTTCAAACAGATGATTTTGAGAAACTAGTTTGGGATAAAAAACATCAAAAAGGCTTTCAGTTGTATCTGTACGCTTATTTGTATAAGTATATGCATCCAGAAGAGAAGGAATTACAAGCTGGTATTGTAAGTTTTAGAGCTCTGAAAGAAGGGTTTATTCCAGCGGGATATAAAGAGGGTAGAAGTCTTGCAATTACGCAATTAGATAAGGGACTCTTAATGGAGTTTGAGGATGAATTTAAAAACCTCTTAATAGAAATCTTTGACGAAAGCATTCCTTTTGAACATCGAGATCGGACTGAACCTTGTAGGTTCTGCGATCCAGAAGAGTTTAGGTAATAGGATTAAAAAGTTTTGAATGTTGAGTTATAAGTTTTGAGTTAATAAGTCAATGTGTCAAAAACCCTTTTAAAGAATGGATTTTACCTTGACCTTCTCTCTATTTCTCTTTTATTTTATTACCGACTTCTATTATTTTAGTGGAGAAAACATATAAAATGAGCGTATAAAAATGTTGTTTGTTTAAACGACCAAAGGGAGTTTAGTGAGTTCATTTTTGTAGCCATTTTAAAGTTTTTGAAACGTTAAGAAAGAATATATTCATGATTTTCAATTGGTTCTTTTCATCAAGGAAAAGAAAACAACGAATATTTTTTGCACTGCTTCGTAACTGACAAGCATATTAAATTATTCTGAATACATCAGCGTAGGACAAAAGTAAAAGTTATTAATGTCCTCGGTTATTTTTAGCAGATAGCCTTTTGAAAATTCTAAATTACCAATTCCATTAAATCCCCATTCTGGTAGATAGGAGTATCCTAAATTGTCTTTTACGATGATAATTTTGTCTTCTATTGTGCTAAAAGCTTCTATTACATTTATAGGCTCTTGACAGGTGAATCCGATCATATTCCAGTTTTCAGTTAAACTTAGTGGAATATTTTGTTCTGTTATTATTGAATCGTTTACTTGCACAGGAGACGCTTGTACGTTGAAGGAAAGAGTTTCTGTTAATGTATCATTTATCGCGTACCGAAGTGATTGATAATTTAATTCATAATCCCCAGTGTTTAAGCTTCCAATCTGCATGATGTGTGGTGTTGGTATTCCAAATTGCCATTCTCCAATGGAAAACAGGGCAGTAACATTAATATTGCTTCCATCAGTATTAAAATAATACTGTGACAGGTAATTAGGTTGGGACAGATAATTTGTAACACTTACTAAAAATATTGTATCTGTTTCGGTCGGGTGAGCTGGAATAATATATAAATCTGTAATTGTCTGAGCCTTCCCTATCGAGCTCATCAAAAAAAGGAGTAGAAATAATTTTAGTGTATGTTTCATAATTCTGGAATTATTTATAATTCAACTAAAGTACATAAATTAAAGTGTTTAGAGCAAAAAAAAAGCCCTTGTGAGTCATCACAAGGGCTTTTGTATTTTGAATGGAACTTATTCCACTAGATCAATAGTTACACCAGCATCTGTTTTCGTTGCTTTTGTAAGTCCTAATTTACCTAGAGCTTTTAATCCTTTATCCCATTGCTTATTACTCAATCCTGCCATAGATTTTAATGCTTCTATATTCATAGATTTGCGTTCTAGCAAGACATCGTAAATCGCTTTTTCGTTTTCTTTTAAATTGTCAGTTTTATTTTCTTCAAACTTCTCCGGTCTCATTTGTGGGAAGAACAATACTTCTTGAATAGAAGATTGGTTCGTCATCAACATTGTTAAACGATCGATTCCTATTCCCATTCCCGAAGTTGGAGGCATACCATATTCCAAGGCTCTCAAGAAATCTTGGTCTATAAACATCGCCTCGTCATCGCCTTTAGCAGAAAGGGCTAATTGCTCTTCAAAACGCTCGCGTTGGTCTATAGGATCATTTAATTCTGAATAAGCATTGGCAATTTCCTTACCGTTTACCATCAGCTCAAAACGCTCGGTTAATTCTGGGTTATCGCGGTGTAGTTTACAAAGCGGCGACATTTCCTTAGGGTAATCTGTAATAAATGTAGGTTGTATATAGTGAGGTTCACATTTTTCTCCGAAAATCTCATCTATCAATTTACCTTTCCCCATGCTGTTGTCCGTTTCAATACCTAAGCTTTTACAAGCTTCAACTAATTGAGGAACATCCATGCCCGAAATATCTACTCCTGTATGGTGCTTTATAGAATCGGTCATGGTAACACGTGCAAAAGGAGTTTTAAAGCTGATGTCTTTATCGCCCATTACAATATCGGTCTTTCCGTTAACATCCATCGCTACACGTTGAATCATCTGTTCGGTAAAGTCCATCATCCAATTGTAGTCTTTATAAGCTACATAAATTTCCATTACGGTAAATTCTGGATTGTGTGTACGGTCCATTCCTTCGTTGCGGAAGTCTTTGGCGAATTCATACACCCCGTCGAAACCACCTACGATTAATCTTTTAAGATACAATTCGTTGGCAATTCGTAAGTATAAAGGAATGTCTAAAGCATTGTGATGCGAGATAAACGGACGTGCAGAAGCTCCACCTGGAATAGGTTGAAGGATTGGCGTTTCTACCTCTAAATAATCTCTCTCGTTAAAGAAAGAACGCATACTATTCATAATCTTAGTACGCTTAATAAAAGTCTCTTTTACTCCCTCGTTTACCACCAAATCAACATAACGCTGACGGTAACGCAACTCTGGGTCTGTAAAGGCATCGTGTATATTTCCCTCTTCATCCGTTTTTACAACAGGAAGTGGTTTTAAGGATTTAGAAAGTACCGTAAATTTTTTCACGAGTACAGAAATTTCTCCTACTTGGGTTTTGAAAAGTTCCCCTTCTACACCTATAAAATCACCCATGTCGAGTAATTTTTTAAATACATCGTTGTACATGGTTTTATCTTCACCGGTACAAATTTCATCGCGGTTAAAATAAAGCTGTAGTCTCCCTTCTGCATCCTGAAGCTCTGCAAAAGAAGCTTTTCCCATAATACGACGACTCATCAGACGTCCTGCCAAGCAAACCTGTTTCCCTTCTTCGTAATTTTCTTTACAATCTTTAGTGTAAATAGTTACGTCGTAGGCTGCGGCTGGATAAGGATCTATACCTAAATCTCTTAATTTTTGAAGAGATTCTCTCCGTCCCAATTCTTGTTCTGATAATGTAGTACTCATAGTGTGAAATTTGTGCAAATATATCAAAATTTGAGAATTTTTTACTTACTTTGTCTGTTGTAAAACCCGATTTAGAAACATTAGAAATTTTAGATGAAACATTTAATTACTGGTTTTGGAGACCAACTACGTCATGCTTTAGAGATTGGAGCAGAAGCAAGCTTACAAGCATGTAAAAAAGACATTAGAAATGTAATGATAACAGGACTTGGCGGTTCTGGAATTGGTGGTACCATGGTATCGGAACTTGTTGCCGGAGAATGTATTGTTCCTATATGTTCTAATAAAGGATACGATTTACCAGAATATATTAACGAAAATACTTTGGTTATCTGCTCTTCTTTTTCTGGTAATACAGAAGAAACATTAGAAGCTTTTGATAAAGCTTTGGCGAAAGGGGCAGAAATAGCTTGCGTTACTTCAGGTGGGAAATTACTCGAATTAGCCAAAGAACATAAACTAAATTATATTCAATTGCCTAAAGCAGAATCGCCTCGTACAATGATGGGCTATTCTATTACGCAACTGTTGTATTTATTAAATCACTATGAATTAGTTGGCGATTCTTTTAAAACTGATTTGAATAATGCCGCTACTTTAATAGACGATTTACAAACTGAAATTCAAGCGGATGCTGAACGTATTTCGGATCATATAGAAGGTAAAATGCCTATTATTTATGCTTGCGATGGTTACGAAGGTATGGCAGTTCGATTCCGTCAGCAGATAAACGAAAACGCAAAAATGCTTTGCTGGCACCATATAGTACCCGAAATGAACCACAACGAATTGGTGGGTTGGAGAAATAAAGACGAAAACTTAGCCGTTATTTTCTTCCGTAACGATACCGATTATACACGTAATCAAAAGCGTTTAGAAATCAATAAAGAGGTGGTTTCTAAATACACTTCTTCTGTAATGGAATACTGGTCTAAAGGAGAATCTATGATAGAAAAGACTTTCTACCTCGTAAATGTAGGCGATCATGTTTCTTATATTCTTTCTAAAAGAAATGGTGTTATTGCTGAAGAAATTGAAGTGATTAATAGCTTAAAAGGTGCTTTAGCAGATTTTTAATTGACAAACGATTACTTGTATCACGGAGCTTGTCGATGTGCTGAAATTTATAACACATAGCTTTTCGACAAGCTCTGAGTGATATTTAAAACCTAGTTTTCAATTTTTAATCTTAAACCTTTTCAACTTAAACAATGCAACAAGTAAAATACATCAATTTAGGTCTTGTAGATTATAAAGAAGCTTGGGATTTTCAAGAAGAACTTTTTCAGGCTATAATTGATGTAAAACGAGCTAATAGAGCACGAGAAAAAGAGGGCGATACTTTTGTTGAAGCCACCCAAAGTAAGTTGATTTTTTGTGAACATCCTCATGTTTTTACACTTGGTAAAAGCGGGCATCTTTCTCATTTACTCGTTAACGAAGAGCAACTAGCCGCTAAAGGTGCAAGTTTTTATAAAATTAACCGAGGAGGAGATATTACCTATCACGGACCTGGACAATTAGTAGGTTATCCACTTTTTGACTTGGATAATTTTTTTACCGACATACATAAATACCTACGTTTTTTAGAAGAAGCAGTGATTCTTACCCTTGCCGAATATGGAATTGTAGGCGGTAGAATAGCTGGCTCTACAGGAGTTTGGTTAGATTGGGAGAATCCCAAAGCTAGAAAAATATGTGCTTTAGGAGTGCGTTCTAGTCGCTGGGTTACTATGCATGGATTTGCATTTAACGTAAATTCGGACTTAGATTACTTCTCGAATATTATCCCTTGTGGCATTACCGACAAAGCCGTAACCTCTTTGCAAAAAGAGTTGGGCAGATGGGTAGATATGGCAGAAGTACAAGAGAAGGTGAAAAAACATCTCGCAGTTCTATTTGAAATGGAGTTGGTGGAGTAAATTAAGGACAACAGTTATCATTTCTCCAGTCTCATAAAATGTTTAGCTTTGGCAAATACGACTAAACTGTATATGGGAATTTTCAAACAAGACCCTTTTGGGCATTATATATTTTTAAAACGCTGGTTAATACAATTGTTGGGAACTTTGTCGCATAGACGATACCAAGGATTTAACACTATGCGTATAGAAGGTTCGGAAATTATCCGTGAGCTTCCAGATCGAAACATACTTTTTGTATCCAATCATCAGACTTATTTTGCCGATGTTACTGCTATGCATCATGTGTTTAACGCTTCGTTAAAAGGGCGAATAGACAGTATTAAGAATGTTGCTTACCTATGGAATCCTAAAACGAATTTGTATTATGTAGCAGCTACCGAAACTATGGATTCTGGCCTGTTACCTAAAATTATGGCCTATGTAGGAGCTGTTTCTATAAAACGTACTTGGCGAGAAAATGGAGAAACAATTTCTAGAGCTGTTGACTCGAGTGATACCGAAAGTATAGGCGTTGCTCTAAAAGATGGATGGGTAATAACATTTCCTCAAGGGACTACCAGAGCATTTAATCCTATTAGAAAAGGCACGGCTCATATTATAAAACAATACAAACCTATTGTAGTTCCTATTGTTATAGATGGATTCCGAAGATCGTTCGATAAAAAAGGACTTTTTATTAAGAAAAAAGGAATCTTACAATCTATGGTAATAAAACCTGCTTTAGAAATCGACTATGAAAACGATTCTGTAGAGAAAATTGTAGAACAACTAGAATACGCAATAGAACAACATCCTTCTTTTATAAAGGTTCCTACTGAAGAGTATTTGAAGCAGAAACAAGAGCGTAATAAAAAACGCGAGTTTTGGACATAAAAAAAGCGGCATCAGCCGCTTTTTTTTATTTGAACAAGTTTATCAAGCCAGCAATTCCAGGATTGGTATGGCTTTCACCATCAATTAAAAGGGTTGGAATAATTCTCTTTCCATTGTTCACCTTTTCTATAAATGCAATTGCCGTTTCATTATCAGAAATATCGATGTATTCGAAGTCAATGTTTTTTGAATCCAAAAATTTCTTTGCTGTTGTACAATCAGAGCACCAGTCGGCACCATAAACTTTTACGTCTTTCATCTTCTGAGTTTTTATATTTCAATATTCTACTACAACAAAAGTACCAAAAAAACCGAGATTTAAAATTGGATCACGTTTTCCGTAAAGCTTCTTCCGTTCTCCAAATTGAATACTTACATTTGAGCGATGCCCAAGACTAAGGAACATATAGCCCAATTTTTAAAAACTCTACCTAGCAGTGCTGGCGTGTATCAGTATTTCGATAAGGATGATGTTATTCTCTATGTAGGAAAAGCGAAAAATCTTAAACGACGTGTGTCCTCCTATTTCCATAAGGAGCATTCTGGTTACGGTAAGACTAGGGTTTTAGTCTCTAAAATTGAGCGTATAGAATACATTATTGTACAGACCGAGGTAGATGCTTTATTATTGGAGAATAACCTCATTAAGAAACTCCAACCTCGTTATAACGTAATGCTCAAGGATGATAAAACTTACCCTTGGATATGTATTAAGAATGAACGTTTTCCGAGAGTTTTTTCTATTCGTAACGTCGTTAAAGATGGTTCCGAGTATTTTGGACCTTACTCTTCCTCTCGTGCTATGAAAGTGCTTTTAGAGTTGATAAAACAACTCTATCCACTGCGTTCTTGTTCTTTTAGTTTAAGTGAAGAAAATATTGATAAGGGCAAATTTAAAGTCTGTTTAGATTACCACATAAAAAAATGTTTGGGGGCCTGCGAAGCTTATCAAAATGAGGAAGATTACGATAAGTCCATTTCAGAAATTCGCTCTATATTGAAAGGGAATACCCGAACTATTATTCAACCTTTAAAGGAGCAGATGCAAGAATTTGCTACTAATTTAGAGTTTGAAAAAGCTCATGAAATAAAAGAAAAACTAGACGCTTTAGAAAATTATCAATCTAAATCTACCGTGGTTAGCCCTACGGTACATAATGTAGATGTATATACCATTTTCTCGGATACAGATTCTGCGTATATTAATTATTTCAAGATTATAAATGGGGCTATTATTCAATCGCATAACTTAGAAATAAAGAAAAAGTTAGAAGAGGAAGATGTAGATTTATTAACCATGGCGGTTTTAGAAATACGAGATAAATTTCATTCTACTACCAAAGAAATAATCCTAAATATTGAAATTATTAGTCCTTGGGAAGAAGTGCGTATTCATGTACCTCAAAGAGGAGATAAAAAAGCACTCATCGATTTGTCCTTACGGAATGCACAGTATATGCGTTTAGAGAAATTGAAGAAAATACAAATTGTAGACCCCGAGCGACACAGTAAAAGAATTTTAGAACAAGTACAGAAAGACTTGCGCTTAACGGAATTACCTATTCAAATAGAGTGTTTCGATAATTCGAATATTCAAGGAACTAGTCCAGCTTCAGCTTGTGTAGTTTTTAAAAATGCTAAGCCTAGTAAAAAAGATTACCGCCACTTTAACATTAAAACGGTGGAAGGACCCGATGATTTTGCTTCTATGGAAGAGGTGGTTTACCGTCGTTATAAAAGATTAAAAGAGGAAAACGAACCTTTCCCGCAGCTCATCATTATCGATGGTGGTAAAGGGCAGTTAAGCTCTTCGCTAAAAGCTTTAGACAAATTAGAACTCCGTGGTAAAATTGCCATTGTAGGTATTGCTAAACGTTTGGAAGAAATCTATTTTCCTGGCGATTCGGTGCCGCTATATATTGATAAGCGTTCAGAGTCTTTAAAGCTGATTCAGCATTTGAGAAATGAGGCGCACCGTTTTAGTTTGGCACATCACCGCAACTTGAGGTCAAAGTCTGGCCTGCATTCTGAGTTAGATGACATTACTGGGATAGGACCTAAATCAAAGATAGATTTATTGAAGAAATTTAAATCTATAAAACGAATTAAAGAGGCTACTGTTGTAGAATTAACTGAATTATTGGGCAAGAGTAAGGCTCAAAAATTGATTAGCTATTTTAAAGATGGAGAAAATAAGAATTGATAAATGGCTTTGGACGGTACGGATTTTTAAATCACGAAGTATCGCCACACAAGCTTGTAAGTCGGGTAAGATAAAAGTAAACGCTAGCAAATGTAAACCTGCTCGTATGGTTAGCGTAAACGATTTGATTTCGGTAGATAAAAAAGGACTCAAATTAGAATTCAAGATTCTAGAAATCCTAAAATCTAGAGTAGGGTTTTCTATTGCTAAAGATTGCTACGAAGATCTAACTTCTATAGAAGAACGAGAAAAGTTTAAAGCCTTTCATGGTCGTAGATTATCAGGTGAAGACAGAGAAATTGGTTTGGGAAGACCTACAAAAAGAGATCGTAGAGAACTTGAAACTTTCAAAGACAATGATGAGTGGAAGGATGAAGATTGGTCCTATGATATGGTGGATGATGATTAATTAATGTTGTGATAATAATCTAAGTCTTTACACCCAAAACATGTCAGATAAATCAGTTTTAACAATTGGGATTATAGCCCATGTAGATGCGGGTAAAACTTCCATTACCGAGTCTTTGTTACACCATTCTGGTGCAACTACTTCTATGGGTAGTGTAGATAAAGGTTCGGCGATTACCGATGATTTAGCTATGGAAAAAAGAAGAGGGATTTCCATAAAATCCTCTTTCGTAAATTTCTCATGGAATACTAGTTTATTCCAGTTGGTTGATACCCCAGGGCATATTGATTTTGCCGCCGAAGTAGATCGGTCTCTTTCGATATTAGATGCTGTAATATTGGTGGTTTCTGCAAAAGAAGGCGTTCAAGCTCACACTATTAATCTTTGGGAAAGCTTGGTGGAACGCAAACTTCCTGTGGTCATTTTTTTTAATAAAATTGATAGAGCTGGCGTTGATATAGAACAAGTTTTTTTAGACTTTCAAAAAGAATTAAACACCAAACTTTTCGCTTTAAATTACCCGGATTTGTCTAACCCAGACAATCCCAAACTAATATCGTTTACCAATTGTAATAATCATATTGACTCCACAATTATTGATAAGTCAATGGAGAATTTAGCTGATTGTGATGAGTCGTTTCTCGCACAATACCTCGAAGGCGAGACCTCTGATATGGAACAGGTTTTAGAAAAAGGAAAGCAACAGATAAAAACAGGGGCTCTCTATGCAGCACTCTTTGGTAGTGCCAAATTAGGTTTGGGCATTACAGAATTGTTAAATTGTATTTCAAGCTTAATCCCTCCACCAAAACACTACTACTCATCTGCTGCTGCAAAAGTTTTTAAAATAAGTTTCCACGAAAAAAAAGGTCGCTTAGCTTATATCAAATCCTATGGAGGTAAACTAAAAGGAAAAGACCTCATTCGATCTCAGAACTTAGATAAGAACATTAAAATTAATCAAATACTTAAACCGAAGTTGGGTGATTTAGTCCAATGTTCTGAACTCCTTCCTGGAGGAATTGGTATTATTACCACTTCCGAACTTATACTTTCTGGAGATGTTTTGGGCTCTGAAAATCTTGCGGATAAATATTCTAAAATTAGTAATGCTGTGCTCGATGTTCAAGTAATCGCAAAGGATGAAAAAGACTATCAAAAATTGGGTGAGGCTTTAGAAATCCTCAATATTGAAGATCCTAAATTAGATTTTAAATGGTTTAAGGACGAAAAGGAATTTCATCTAAAAATTTTAGGTCCTATTCAAACAGAGGTACTGAAAGAGAGTTTAGATCAAAGGTGGGCGATTGAGGCAGAATTTCACAAACCCAAAATAATTTATAAAGAAACTCCGTCTAAGTCAGCTGAAGGTTACGTCCGTTATTGGATGCCTAAACCATGTTGGGCCATTATGACATTCTTGATAGAACCTGCACCCTTAGGTAGTGGCGTTTCATTTACTTCGAAGGTAAGAACAAATGACATTAGTACTAAATATATTAATGAGGTTAAAAGAGCCATTCCTTGGTCTCTAAAACAAGGAATTCATGGTTATGAAGTAACCGATTTATCCATCACGCTTCTAGAAGGATCTGAGCATACTGTTCATTCAAACCCTGGTGATTTTTTATTGGCTACCCCAATGGGGATTTTAAGAGGCTTAGTAAATGCTGGAACAGACTTATTAGAACCAATGTATGCTTTTGAAATTAAAGCAAATCAGGATTTATTAGGATCTATTTCTGGCGATTTAAATCAAATGAATGCTCAGATAGACGCTCCTGTATTCGATAAGGATTCTTTTACTATTTCTGGAAGAGTCTCTGTAGCTGGTGCCATGAATTATTCAATAAAATTTAATGCGACAACTTCTGGGAAAGGACGCCTTAAACTAAGCTTAGATGGGTATGAAAAATCGATTACTACTCAAGATAAAATCAGGACTTACAAAGGCGTTTCTCCACTAAATGAATCTCAATGGATATTACATATGCGCGGTGCATTTAAAGCGGATGAGCGTTGCTGATTTGAGGTTCAAATAAATTGATGAGATCTTGTTCTACGGTTATTACTTGTAACTAAATTGTTGGCGAGTAGAGTAGTTTATTTTTAAATTCATTTAGTTTAATTAGATACTATTAAAACGAGTTAATTCAAATCTATAAATTACCTTATCTTAGCGCTAATGAAAGAAGCACAAACATATCAGGCACATGATACGGCTGTAATAGACAAGGGCTGTTCTATTGGTGCTGGAACTAAAATTTGGCATTTCTCGCATATTATGTCGGGCGCTGTATTGGGTGAAAATTGTAACCTTGGACAAAACGTTGTGGTTTCTCCAGAAGTTGTTCTAGGAAATAATGTGAAAGTGCAGAACAATGTTTCTATCTATACAGGCGTTGTTTGTGAGGATCATGTGTTTTTAGGTCCTTCTTGTGTATTTACGAATGTGAACAATCCACGTTCGGAGGTAAACAGAAGAACTGCCTATTTACAGACCTTGGTTAAAAAAGGGGCTACCATTGGTGCAAATGCCACTATTGTTTGTGGAGTAACTTTAGGCGAATATTCTTTTGTAGGTGCAGGAACTGTGGTAACAAAAGATGTAGTTGCTTATGCTCTTGTAGTTGGGAATCCAGCCAAGCACATTGGTTGGATGAGTGCTTTTGGTGAACGATTAAATTTTGACGCTGACAACTTCGCTTTATGCAAAGCAAGTGGCGAGAAATATCATTTAGTAAACGGATTGGTAAAAAGGGTATGAAAAAATTTGCTGTAATTGGTTTGTCTGGTTATATAGCTCCCAGGCATATAAAGGCGATTAAAGAAACTCAGAGCACTTTAATAGCTGCTACAGATCCACACGACAATGTGGGTTTTTTAGATTCTTATTACCCCAATGCTTCCTTCTTTACAGAGTATGAGCGCTTCGATCGCTATATGGATAAACTACAAAATACCTCTTCTGGAGTTGATTATGTATCGGTATGCTCGCCAAATTATTTACACGATGCGCATATAAAATCTGCTTTACGTTGGGGAGCTGATGCTATTTGTGAGAAACCTTTGGTTCTGAATCCTTGGAATTTAGATACCCTAGAGCGTTTAGAAAAAGAAACGGGTAATCGCCTTTGGAACATCCTACAATTACGATTACATCCAAGTATTATAGCTCTAAAAGAGAAAATTGCAAAGAGTCCTGTAGATACCATACACGAGGTAGATTTAACGTATATAACTTCAAGAGGTTTGTGGTATTATGCTTCTTGGAAAGGCGATGTTTCTAAATCGGGTGGGATAGCTACCAATATAGGAATTCACTTTTTCGACATGCTTACCTGGATTTTTGGTGCTGTAAAAAGTAATAAGGTTCAGTTACATAGTCACGATAGAGCTGCTGGTGTATTAGAGTTGGAAAAAGCGAATGTTAGATGGTTCTTGTCCATTAATAGCGACACACTTCCTAATGAGGTGAAAGAACGTGGACAAACAACTTATAGGTCTATTACTGTAGATCATGAAGAGGTAGAATTCTCTAATGGATTTACAGATTTACATACTGAGTCATACAAACAAATTATTGCTGGTAATGGTTTTGGTATTGATGAGGCTAGAACTTCTATAGATATCGTACACGATATAAGAAATCAAAAACCTACTGGTTTAAAAGGGGAGTACCACCCATTGGCTGCTTTGGAGCTATCTAAACATCCATTTTTATAACCTTTTAGTGAATTTTAATTTTCCTTCGGGTACTCATAGGACAATTGGTTGGTTTGTTTGTTTGTTGTCTGGCAGAGGAAACGAAGTCCTTTTTGTTCAGGAATTCGTATATTATTTATTCCCTATTCTTTTCTGAGTCGATCCATCATCAAATATATCTATTACAATACCGGTATAATGGCTGTTAATCATTCTTCCTAATACATCTACCGATTTTAGTAGGGTTTTATTGCTGCTTTGTTTAATCGTTGTAATTCCAACCTCTTCACAGTTAGGTGCTTCACCATCTTCTGAATAAAACAGACCATTTTCTACATACCAGTGTAACCACACTCCACCATTCCCAGTTTCCCAATCGTTTAAATCGAGGTAGTTTTCGCCATTTGTAGTACCACCAACTTTATAAACCTTTGTTGCAGCAGCATTAAAATTCCATGTAAACGGAGCTCCCTGTTGCATAAGTTCTGGAGCATTCCCAGTTTCACAATTCATTTGTACAAAAAAGGCATAATCTTCATATTCTGGCCACTCTCCATAAACAGCACCAAGTCCAGAGGAATCAATACAAACAGCAGTATATTCATCACAGGCAATACCAAAAGATGGAGTACCTAATTCATTATTCATTCTTGCCATAAAGGTAAGTAAACGCCCTTCTCTATCTCTTTCGCTAAAGTGCGTATCTGTAATTGAATTTTCTAATAATGGAACTTCTAAAAAATCATTATGCCCAAAAGTCATAAAGGTATTATAAGGATCTTCTAAAGCTTCCGAACTGTAAACAGTACCATTTTCAGCAGAAAAATAAGAACTTCCTAGTACTGCCATTCCTGCACTTGTTCCACCAATAACACCTTTTTTTGTGTTGATGTGAGCATTTAATAACGTTTCCACCTCAGTATCCTTCCAGTAATTAATGTAATCCGACTGATCGCCTCCTGCCATCCAGATTGCTTCTGCATTGGCAATTTTTTGTAATACATAAGTATCGCTCGAAGCAGTGGCATTATTAAATACAATTGTCTCTACAGAGTTTACTTCCACTCCTAATTCGGTGTAAAAATAATCGTTGTAGCCGTCAGATCCACTAGCTCTAATAATTAAAATATCTCCACCATTGGCTTTTTCTAAAAACCAAATCATAGCTCTGTCGTCTTCGGTAGAACCACCCATAAGACAAATCCCATAGTCTGCAATAGCAGTAGTATCTGTATGGTTTCCTGTGAAATATGATGTATATGGCTGTGCAAATAAAGTAAAACTAAGTAAACTTACTAAGGTAAATAATAGTGATTTCATTGGGTTTATTTTTTAGAATTAAGAATGTTTAAAATAGTGTTGGCACAACTTTCAGTGTGCTCCAATGGGAATAAATGACCTCCATCAAAAGCAATAAATTTGGTGTTTGGAAAAAGAGGTTTTACTTTACTTATTGGTCT
>Ga0308002_1000223_pt1 | contig 23216 bp, 17 predicted proteins | sample Neamet34_FD_203148 | JGI IMG/M metagenome (GOLD analysis project Ga0308002, IMG submission 203148) | Marine microbial communities from water near the shore, Antarctic Ocean - #34 | ecosystem: Environmental > Aquatic > Marine > Unclassified | place: Southern Ocean | collected 2014-06-06
ATTCTTCGGTTTCCGTTGTTGATAACTTGTTAATAAGTCCTGATATTTCTCTATCAATTTTATCTTCTTTGGATTTTGCTTCTTGGAAATTAGCCCATTCTTTTTCATATGGAACTAAAGAATCAATGGATAATGTTATTTCAAGGTGTTGTTGGTTAAATTCATGTAAGTGAGATTCACCCTCTTTTATGTTGGAATCTACCTTTGCCTTCTGTTCTCTAATTGTTTGTGAGTTCTCCATACAAACATCACACTCTTCATCATACTTGTGAGAATCTAAGTGTTCTTTCCTTTCATACAAAGAATCTAATTTAATTTTAGTCTTTTCAATATCAGATTGTAAAGTTCGTTGGGTTACCTTATTTTCCTTTAATTTGGTAATACCATCTTCTAAATCCTCCTCATCGAATTTATCAAGAATTTCATCAAGAGTAATTTGTAACTCCTCTCTATGTGTAATTCTACCTTGAATGGAATTTTTAGATTCTTTTAAATCGTTTTGTTTATTAGAAAGTAGTTTTCTTCTTTTTTCTAATTCTTCAATAGAAACACCACTATCTGCATTTAACTTAACAATTTTTTCATTTAATTTGATTATTTCTTTGTTAAGTTTTTCTTCTTCTGCCTTAGCAACATCTTGTTGAATATCTAAAAGCTTATATTCTGATTTCTTTTCTTTTAATTCAATTGCAATATCTGCTAATTTCTGAGTAAAATCATCTTGTTTAAATTTTCTAATTAATGAAGCATTATCTCTATTTTCATCACTTGCTTGTTGATATAGTTTATCAAAAATATCTACTCCAATAAACTGTGATAGAACTTCTTTTCGTTCACTTTGAGATTTATCAATAAATAATGCATTATTTCCTTGTAAGGAAAGTGTAGTTAAAACAAAATCTTCAAACTTACCTAAATACCTTTCTATCTCTTTATTTGTATCTTTTCGTTGTTCTCCGTTTAATGATTGAATAACACCACCATCTTCTTTCCAAAAGTTTACATCTACCTTTACCGATGTTCCTTTCCTAACATATTTAGCAGTTCTTTCAATAAAATAATCAACACCATCAATCTCAAAGTTAAATTTACAATGGAATGTATTCTTACGATTGTTTAAGATGTTCTTAGAAACATTTGTACGAGAAGTCTTATCATATATACAAAATGATAATGCATCGAACAGAGAGGATTTACCAGAGGCATTAGGAGCGAAGATACCAACGATACCTCGAGCTCTATCGAATCTAATTAAATTATCTTCTCCATATGAAAACATATTAGAAAATTGAAAATCTTTCGGTGTCCATAGAATATTTTCTGCTATCTTAGAATCATCTATTAAACCATTCATTTGTTTGTTTATATCTGTTATCTGATTCAATTCACCATCTCCTAACAAATATCTTCTTTCTAAGTAATCTCGTATTAATTGGTTCTGAAATGTTTCTTCTTTAACATTACCAACTATGTTTTTATTTAGTTTACTATCCTGTTTAAGTTGTCCCATTGTATCAGTTCTTGTAACTGTTACTTCTGCAACCTTAAATATTTTCTTTAATTCTGTAATACGAAGTTTCATTTCTGCTCCTCCTGTATTTGTAAATCGTAATCTTAATCTTGGATTCTTTGGAAGTTTAGTACCAACTTCTTCATATACCCATTGTGGTATTTTACCATCAACTACATCAACTGTAAGGAATCCGTAATCATTATGTATATGATGCTCGGTAAATGTTCTTGTAGGAATATCCCAAAGTAGATACCCATGGTTCTCTAACATCTCCCCATGATTCTGTTGAACCATAGAACCTGCATAAGCAATGTGCTCATAACCAGGACCGAATGTTTGTCTTTTATGAATATCACCCAACATAGCCATGTCGAATCCATCGAACATATCCACTTGGAATGAGTTAGAGGAAACTGTATATCCAATATCTGTTTGAGCTTTATTTACTGGTCCATGAAAAAGACAGATTGTGTTTTCACCTTCAACTGTATTTCCCTTAGGCCAGTTTTCCTTGTCATCTAATATAGAATAGACACAGAAAGTAAGGTTATAGATATGATAAACACCAGTATCACGAAGATAATGAATTCTATCATTTGCAAGATTTTCGATAATAGGTGTGAGTACATCAAGTCTATGCGAATTATTTAAGTTACAATCATGGTTTCCTGTGATTACCACAGTTTCTCTTAACTTTGCACACTCAGTAAGAAACCAAGATATTTCATGAATTAACTCAGGACTCATCTCTGTTTTAGCATGAGCAATATCTCCTGCAAGATATATGAGGGAATCCTCTATCTTATCTTCTTTAACTTGTTTTAAGAATTTTTTGAATACCAATCTGTATTCTTTGTGCCTTTGTAGATTTCTAATGTGTAAATCTGCAAGGTGGTAAACTTTATTTATAATCATATATACTCTTTATATGGGGTAGGTTTGTAATTTATTCTATTGTAATAAAACTTTTGTTTCATCATAATCTTATAATTATCTTCAATTTTGTGTGAATTATTTATATAGTAATCTCTTAATTCTAAATTAGTCATTTTATTTAAAATATCTAAATTTGATTTATACTGATTCAATACATCTTTAAAAGTTTCTTTAGGAGTTATATCAAATAAAGAATCTGCTAGCCAAAATCCTAAACTTTTAAGATACTGATTACTTCTAGTACCATTAAGAATTAATGGTATATTAAAAGATAAAAACGGATTCCAAGTTTTTTCACTAAATTGAATTTCATTATGAGGTGTTGATGGGTTTGTTTCTAAAATACAACTAACATAACTATTCATACAATATGGAAGTGGAGGTAAATCAGGATTAACTGATCCTTCACCAGACTGTTCTAGTGTGGTATCTAATATAGTAGGTATGTTCTCTTGTTTCCATTTTAATAATCTATCACTTAATGTATTATCATTATATGTTGAACAGAATGCACTATAAGCTAAATAAGAATCTTTATCCAAACCAATATTGTGAACATATTTGAATATTTCAAATCTTTCAGCTTTATCCACTCCTACTATAAGATTTATTTTCTTTTCTCTTATGTTGTTCATAAATGGCATTAATATTTCTGATGTACTTTTGTAAAAAGAAGTTTCGTTGGCTCTATATCTATAATAATTTAAGTTTAAATTATTTTCGTTATCATTCCACATAAACTTATTAGAAAATATAGTATAATGTTCAGTATCTTCGTAATTACGACTACAATCATCATCAAAAATCACCAATTTTATTTTATATTTGTTTGATAATTTAATTAAAATTTTATTTAACTGGCCAGGTATATCTGTTGGTAAATACTTTATATCAAAAATAATAGTATCATTTATATTTGGAGAAATATCAGATATATGTTTTTCCAATAAACTTGGATACGGCGGTTCTTTATCTTTATACTTTGCTCTTTCAATCATATCCCAATCATCTGATGTAAAATATGAAACATCTGTATCTGAATGAAAATTTATTAAATTATACCAAGGGGTATAAGAACCCTTCTTTATATGATGCTTTATTATATGAATCATAAACCTTTTAATTTTTGTGATATTATATCACCGAATCCTGTTTTCTTAGATTCTTTTAATTTATTATTTACTTCTGTGAATCCCATATCAGATGCATCTTTATCTGTGGGTTTAATGTTTTTTGTATCAATTCCTTGATTTTGAAATTGCATAGTATAACGTAATGCCTGTCCTTGAGCATCTTCATCTAAAAATATGTTTATATTTTTTACTTCATTTTTAAATATAGCTTCATTTAATTTGGTAGGAATGAACTTACCCAATATTGGTATAGAGTTTCGTTTAACTGCCATTGCATCAAATACACCTTCTACTAGTGTAATTGGTTCATCCCAATTTATTTGATTTTCAAACATTATAACATTTTTCGAAACTGGCGGATTTTTATATTTAAATTTTTCTTCAACAAATACAGACCTCGCGATGAAGTAATTGAGTCTATTGTTAGAATCATAAGAAGGAATAATAATACGACCGGAGTAATGACCAGAAGTACAATAACCAATATTATATCGTGTAATATCTTCTTTAGTAAGATTACGAGATTTTGCATAATCTATTACCTTTCTGTACAAAGGATTTACTTTTCCTTTAGGTACTTTTAATAATGATTGAAACTCATTAGGTAACCTTAACTCTACCTTTTCATCTTCGGTATCATTTGAATAAACTATGTAATCATCACCATAGACTTCATAAATCTTTTTTAATTTATGATTATCTACATGAAGTCTTTTTAATAACCTTTGTATTCGTTTTCCTTTCGCATCACATACCCAACAATGCCATTGTTGTGTTTTTAAGTTAATCTGTAACTTTTTCTTGTGGTGATGGCAAAAAGGACAATAGTGAGCCTGTTCATCGTTTTTCATTGATGTACCAACCCCCAAGATATCATCCAATATGTTTATAACTGATTGTTTCTCATGGTGTGAGAGCATATTTTATCTTTTAATATATGTAAATATACGAAATTATTCTGTAATTTCCAAGTCTTTTCTAAAAAACTTTCCTAAAAGATTATCATTTAGTGATAATTCATCCGCTAATACATTATGTGAGAACTGTTCTTGTAATTCATAATAGGTTAATGCCTTCTTTCCTTTACAAAACTTAAGTATTTCTAACTTTAATGTATCGTTTATTTCTCCTCTTGGTTCTTGTTCCAATGCCATTACATTTTCATGAAACCATAGTTGTACTGTTGGATTTGAGGAACGATAATCATGCCATTTAGATTCTTTTTGAACCATTTCATATCGTTTGATTCTTTTATCTGTTAATTTAGCTATTTCTTTTTTGCCAAATTTTCTTTTTCTAATAGAAACTACTTGTTTTTTACCAATGTAGTATTCACCAGTTTTTCCATTAGTTATTTTATATATAAAACCAAATGTACCCTCAGGCATATCTGATAATTCTGTTATACATCTACCTTGGTAAGTCCATGTCATAGTTAAAAATCTTGAAATCATCTTTATACCTTTCTTTGACCCAATCTATCATCCATTCTTCTGTAAAGAAGTTTTTATAGTAATTTTCTTGATTTAAAGTTGGATGTATATCGTAAATTGGATTACGGTTAAGATGCGGTATATCTGAAGTGTGATTTAATTTATTTAATATTGTTTTCATATCATTATGATAATTTTCATAATGGGCAACAAATGATATTTGTCTTTTTTCTGTTTTTCCCGCATCGGTATAATAACTTTGGGGGAGAATCCATTGATGAAATGGATTTGATTTTTCTAAAAACTCACCAAATGAATAGTTGTGTGTTTTTTTTCTAATCTCATGATTGTAAGCTGAGGCAATTCGTGTGTATGGATTTCTTACTATTGTAAAAATATAATAATCGGATACATCATCTACCCATCTAATTGAATCATGACCTGTAATTTGCTGTGTACCATCTATTCCCCTTATTATAGAAGACAATGATGTTCCTCCGGTTTTAGGTATATGAATAAATGCCCATTTTTCAGAACTATTTATCAGTAAACTCAAGTTGTTCGTTTAGCGTTCTACTGAATCAGAATATTTCTTCTCAATCAATTTTCCACCTCTAGCGGTAGCTAAAGCTTTATCGTCTTTATGCAATTTGTTAATCATGTTAGCTGATGTAGGTGTTTTATCCTTACTACTTCCACTTTTAAGTTTTGCAAAATCTGAACCTTTGTATAAGTCTTGTATTGATGCCATATCGTTTTCTTTTTATTTACTCTTCTGATTCAAACGAACCAATTCTTTTTATTACAAACTCTCCTTCAGAGATGTTATCGAATGTAGTTGTATCATCATCATATTCGTCATATTGTAATACGTTTCCTAAATCATTATCTTCTGCATAGGATTGAACTTCTTCAAGTGTTAATTCAATATTATCCGTTACTACTGTTTTGTCGTGTGCTAATAATTGATATTTTGCCATAATATATTTTCCTTTGTTTAAGTTGGGTTAGTTTTAGAATAACCTCTAGTATAAATATAGTTAATCGCAATAAACCGATAAATACTATGTATCGATTCTTACGATAAAGTTCATATCGTAATCTGGTAAATTCTTTATTGGTTGTGGCAATTTAGCAACTGCAATCATTTCGCCAGTATTATCATATATACCAATTGTTGATATATATGGAGCTAAATAAGAACCAGTTGGGTCTATTGAAGCAGATGTATCATAATCATCCCATGAACCACTTATTGATGGATTTACAGAACCACTATAATATTTTGTTTGAGTTATATCATCTACAACATTAATCTTTTTAGTTCCAGCTGGGAAAGAATTTAGTTCTCCTGTTATTTCTGTTTCATAAGAACCACTCATTTTTACATCTATTGCAGAGGGGTTTTGAGAATAATTAAATTCTCCTGCCTTAGATGTAACTAAAATCTCCATCTCATTAATAGTTTTAGTAGATTTGAAATCCATTACATAACTACTAAATTGTGTAATATCATCATTGAATATTACCAATCCTTCAGAATACATTATATTACCAAATTTTAACTGGTCTAAATCTACTCCTGCAAAATTAAATGCAGTTAATGTTGATATTCTTCCAGCTTCTAAATCAATTCTTACTATGTGAATAGTATCAGTATCACCACCGAAAGTCATTTTTGCTAAACCTGTTTCCAAATCAATTGCAGTTTGGCCAGCTGATGTCCATAGTGTTCCTATAAATTCACCATCATCGGTATCAGACATTATTATTTCTCCAGTTTCTAAATCAAAAGATACAAGAGTATATTCTGGGTTTAATGATGTTATATTTCCCTTACCATCATCTGAAAATTCAACCTCGTTAGTTAAATCTTTAAGAATCAAAGAAGTTGGTTGAATTCTTTCTCCATACTTCTTCTGAGGTAATGCTATAACATATCCAGTTGTACCCAATCTTCTTTCAAAAGCATCTCCAATAGTTTCCATAGTACCATGTAAGGTAAATGGATTTCCTATATCAGAATAATATTTTGATTTTAAAGATTTAAATAAAGGATATGTATATAATCCTTCTTGTTGAGTTGCAGTATTTTTATCAAACTCTCTATCTGTTGTAAAGGAACCAGAAATTAATGGGTACTCAGTACTATTAACTGTCCAAGTTTTATTAACTTGAAAAGCTCTTTTAGAAATATTCGATTTATTTAATGTCTTTAACATATAGATTTAACTTCTCTATATAAATATACTAAAACAAAAAACCCCACTTATGAGTGAGGTTTTTTTTAATTTAGGGGAAATATAATTAGAAATCTAATTTTACTTTTATTAATACTTCCTTATCGTATGATTTTGGAATTGGTTGTGATGTTTTAGCCACCGCAATCGTTTCGTTTGAATCATTCATCAATCCAACAGTTGTAATAAATGTCTTAGGGTCTTTTTCAAATGTTGATTCTGCGAATTTGTTATCTGAACCAGTTACATAAGTAGGATTGTTAGAGAAGTTAAATTCTCTATTTGTTGCTCTTATAAAGTAATGTGATGTAGAAACATTTTCTGTTCTTCTTGCTTGGAAATCACCACCACCTTTAATTGCGTTTTGTAGAAGATAATGATTTTGTCCTTCATATGCAGTTCCTGCATAAATAGTTGCACCTAAGTTAGAACCACTATCAATAGATGTTCCAATTAATTGGTGAATTGCAGTTGGGTTAAGTACAATAAATCCTTGGTCTGGATAGAATGAACCAAATCCTCTACCATTAGCATCTTTTAATGTACTTACTGTAGCTTCATTTTCAGTTCCTAAGTTTAATGAACCACTTGCAACATTAAATACTCTACCAGCTTTTCCAACTGTATCTGAGAATTTCTTACCACTATCATCAATAAATGTATGTGTTCCAGTAGAACCACTTAAAACCATTGACCAGTTTCCTGCATCCATTTTCTCTTTGTAACGAGCACGAGCTACATTGATTACATAGATGTCATCTGAATCATGAGTTCCAGCTGCGGATGATGAATAGAATGTAAATTTATCATCATTCGGTTCTAACAATATTGATTTGTATTGTGCATAGGTTGCTTTACTTGCTAATGTTGATGAATCTGAAGTTGTTAAATCAACTGAACCACTTGCGTATTTGTGTCCATATGCAGCTGCATATTGTACAACGGCTGAAGTATCAGTTGATGGATTCTTATCATATACATTAACATAGTAGTTTCTACTAGCTGCTGTTTGTGTAGATGAAGTAAAGAAAGTACTCATACTTCCAGTATCACCACTCCAAAGACCAGTTGTTACAACTTCTATCTTTCCATTTACTTGGTCAAATTCACCAAACCTTTTATAGATACCATTAGAAAGTGAACCTCCGGTTGCACCTAATTTATCTCCACCTGTAAGGTATTGGTTAATTATTGTCGTTATTTGTTCGGATGTTAAATTACCTTGGTTGGCATCTAAATAGTTTGCCAACTCTTGTGATAAATTTACTCCCGCTTGTCCTTTTATTTGTGCCATTTTATTTTATTCTCCGTTTATTAACTTGGTTGTATATAATTGATTGTTACTGGTATAGATGATGATCCTCCAGTTTCATTACCATATACAGTTATAGTTGTTTTGATATTTTTTGTAATATTTGGGTTAGGTATAAATGTAAAAGTTAAACCTGTTTCAATCGCCGCTGTTGCAGTTATCTCATCACCTAAGAAAGCTGGTGTTGAACTTGCTCCTGCTGCTAAACCTGTACCTACAATAGAACCTGCGTTCTTGTTTGATAGTATCATGGTATAACCAGATTGTCCATTACCAGTTGGTGAAGTTGTTGGGGAAAGTTCAACTTGACCAGAGTTTTGGTTTACTGAGATTGATGGTACACCAAATTCTACTTTTGGAATCTTAGTTGTTCCTTTTGGTAGTGTTACCAATTTATATCTTAATACTTGTGTTTCGTCTGGAGAAGCTTCCGTAATTGGAATTGCTTTGATTGCAGCATCATAAAATGCACTACCTTTTGGATGTGCTGGTTCGTATAATGTGTAATCTACCTCATCATCACCCAATGCAAACTTGGAGATGTTGAGACCTTCACCTGATGCTAGTTTTTCTCTACCCTTTTTGGTTAAGATTGCATCGACTGTTATTTCTGCGTTATTTAAATAAGCCATAATATGTTTTTCCCTTTGTTATTCAATATATAAATATAACTATTTTATTTTTTAGTTAATTTCTTTCTGTTATTATTTGTTAGTCAACTTCTAATATAGGTTCACCACTTCCTCTTCCACTATCAGAAACTCGTAAAGTATTCGGATTAGTTGTAAATGTTTGAACAGGAGAACCACCATCTAATGTAGTTAATGATGTTTGTTTTGAACCAAGTGAAAATGAATTTTCAAGGCCGGTAGTTATATCACCCACATTTCTGTAATGATAAGGAACATAACCATCTAATGGTTCTACCTTAGTTACATTACCAGCTAAAAGTGAACCACTATCTGCAAAATTTCTAAAGTTTACTCTTTTACGAGTAACTGTTGTTGCAACAAAATGTCTTCCTTTTGAAGAATCGTTTGAATCTATATTCTCAGGAACATCTACCGAAAAAGTTTCTGTAATAATATCTACTCTTTTTCTTTCTTTTATAAAATTATTATTTTTATCTAATCTTGTTATGATACTATGTCCATTTTCTGCATATAAACCGAAACCAGCTACTGTTAGTGATTCAGGATTGTTTCCAACTTGTTCAAAAATATCAGAAGTAAATTCACCTTGTGCAGAAGAACTAAATTCAGCATCTATCACAATGGATATACCTCCCATATTAGAACCACTATTTACAGTTATAAATCCAAATTGATTTATATCGTTTTCTGCATTTATTGTACTGTTATATGAATTCTTACTACTTACTAAATTTGGTGATATAGAAGATGATATAAATCCACTATAGTCATTCTTTGTAGAACTTAATACAGTATGTTGTGAAGCGGTTAATATACCTACTTTACCATCATTGGTTGAGTTCACACTAATATCTTCTTGAGTATCTATTGAAGAATCATGTTGATGTGATGATGCAATTGTAGGTCTTTTTTCTACTTTACTTCTTTCAAGTATATGTGGTTCAATTAATAATCCACTTGATACTTTTGCTCTTGCTGGTACTAAAGATTCTAATACATCAAATAATGATTTATCTATATACCTTACTAATTGAATATATTCAGATAAATTTAAATTATATCTATCGAAGTAATAATTTCTTAATGAAGCTAAATCCTTGTACTCAGATTTAAAATCATCTGATGGGTCACCAATATAATTATCAATATTAAATGAACCAAGAGATTTCATAATATCTAAATTGATTTCTTTTATAGGTGAGAAAAATAATCCTAACTTATCACTATCTAATGGTGATTGGTCAAATGATTTTTTAGTAGCCCTACTTCTATATGATAAATCTGTTACTTTAGTTTGTGTTTCGAATCTTACTTTATTACCAAAACTTATACCAGTTGATGGAACTTCTGCAGTTACATCTCTATCATATATTTTATATTGATGTGGGTAATCTGAAATAGATGGTAGATTAGAAGCTGTTGCAAATGTGTCATATGTTCTGTTTACAGATACATTTTTTATAAATGGGTCACCACTACTATGTCTGTTTTTTGGATGTTCAAAATCTAATCTAAACATTAAATCTTCAGTAGATGATGAAACATGATTACCATTTATTGCCTCTGGCATTAATGTGTGGTTATTAATAACTGATTCACTTAATGGAGCAGCCCATAATCTAAACTCATCAATTGAACCTGTTAAAGTAGAACCACCTATTTTTAATTCTTGTCCACTACCCCAACCATTAGAACCAGAAGGTACTTTAATAGTAGTTGATATTGTGTTTCTAATTCTACCTTGGAATCCTTCTTTTAAGTAAACATCTATCGTATCATCAACTCCTACACTACTTCCTGTTGTTCTGTTTACAACTAATTGTGAGTACTCATCGTTAAAGAATGCAACTTTTTCTGTTGAAGATGAAATAAATTCACTTCCACTTAATATATTGAATGTTAATTTTCCAAGTGAACCAGATTCAGGATAATCTATATCAAGATGCCATCCCGAACCACTAATAATATTTTGGTCTTGTTTTTGGTCTGTATTTACCCTAACTTCTACTGAATTAGGATATTTTCCATTATGAGATTTCCAAGGAACAATAATAGAAGAAGCTCCACTTATGTTAAGAGAAGAAGTTCTATCTTCAAATGTAAATGTAGTAGTTGCATCTTTATTTGCATTTTGTGGGCCACCGAACTCCATTATAGTTAGTAAAGAATTTGGAATACCATAACAACTTAAAGCTGCAGATATTGCTCTTCGTGTACCTTTATGTTTTTGTAGGTATGGTAAGTTATTAAGTAATCTCCTCCAAACTTCATTCTGTCTATCCTTACCACTCATTGTAGATACAGATGTACCATCAGAATGTTTACCGAATGCATATTCCCAAAGTAATTGAGATTGTGCACCCATATCAGCATCCCAACCAAGGGATTCTAACATATGATAAATAACTTTATCGTTAATTCCGTTTTCGAACTTATGTTCTAATTTTTTATTTTTATTTATACCATCAATATGTGTCCATAATATATCGAAGTGTTGACCAATCATATCAAAGAATAAAGTAAATGATTGACCTTCTTGGTCATTTTGAATATGAGATGGTAAGTTACTAACTAATCTTGATGTATTGGTTTCATCATATGATTTAGCACTTAAGATGGTTGTATTATACCAAGTAGTTACTGATGAATCGGTAGATGCGGATAATGCCGAACCTCCAGCACCAGGCCATGTTATACCACTAAGTGATGAACTCGTATATAATAATTTTTCAAATGCATCAAATCCTTTTTTAGTATCATTGATTTTACTAAGTGTTCTATTTGCTTCGTTTCTTACTGCAACTGAACTTGAAGCAGCTCCACTTATTGTACCAGTTCCTCCTCCAAAGTCTATTGAAGAACCAGATACCAATCCATTATATCTAGTTTCGTATGATTGAATTAATTTAACTTTGTAAATAAAGTTTTCAGTTCTTTCTTCTGCAGATGAGTATTTTACAAATGCATCCCAATTAATTGAAGGAGTTCCACTTGTTTGGAAAAATGTTCCTGTACCAGTAGTTTCTACTAATGAAGTAGATGCCGTTACATAAGAAATATTTAAATTTTCTAATGAGAATTCGGAAGATGATACAAATTGATTAACAACATCAGATGATGATTGAGAACCACTTGATATTAAATCATCTAATATTTGATATCCAATTACATCATTAACTTCTAATGCGAAGTTTGGAGTAAGTGGAGTACAGTTCTTAGAAATATCATCTATAATTGTTATCTGGTCAATTAAAGGTACTGCCTGTAATTTAGATAACCAAATTCTATCATTTGGATTAATATTTTGAGGAAGAGGTTCGTATAATTTTAATATTAGTGATTTTTCTTCGTTTACCTTTACTCTTGTATTGTTTGTTAAATCATCTTCAAATGTAGATAATGTTTCTGTATCAATTCCCCATGTTGCAACTAATTTATTAACACCCTCACCTAAATGTAAGTAATGTGTTAAGAAAGGAGATATTGAATCTTGGAATACAGATTTATCAAAGTTTTCTATGAATGCTTTTTTAATATCAGATATAACTTGACCTCTTCTAAGAGTTAAATCACCAGCATCAAATGAAATACTTATTTGTTCTGTTTTACCTGCAGTTACTGCATCCCCTTCTGAGTTATATGGTATTAATAATAAATCAAATTGTATTACTCCATTAACTTCTGTTGGTTTGATATTTGCAGATGATAGTTTTTTTAATACATCACCAACATTAAATGAAGTAAGGCCTGCACCAGGAATTTTTCCTAATGATGTACTTGATGTTACCTTTCCTGCATAAACTTGAACATAGTTTGTGTTTATAGATTGCCAACTAATATCAAATGGTACATTGTATCCTTTGAAGTCTGCACCAACAATGTTTTGTGGGTAATTTATATTTGTAATATCAGGACCAGGAATAAAAGCTTTACTTTCAACCGTTACTGATATCTTTTCTATCGAACTACTTCCAGCAGCCTTTGAAATTCCTTGTAAGTAAATTATATAGTTTCCTACTCCATTGGAAAAATCTGATTTACTTAAAACTAAACTACCATTTAAATCTATTTTTCTTTTTGTTTTACCAAGAGTATAAATTACTTCTTCTGAATTTACACTACTATATGGTATCTTAATAGAAGATGGATTAGATATGTTAAGTTTAAAATTTTTAATAGATGCCTTTACACTTGGAGCAAGTGGTGAAGCTTCACGAGGCATTTTACTAGCATTAACTATAATGTTTGTTTGACCTGATGATAAATCAAGGTCAAATCCTCCTGAAGTTATTTTTTTATTACTTCTCTGGTCTGGTGTATTGTATTCGTATGTTACTGTATGTGTAAAATCTGAAATACCAACTGATGTAAATGATATACTTGATTTTTCTCCATTAACTGTTGGAGTGTATGTTAAATCAATATCATCCTCATCTAAAAGATATCCACTTTTTCCCCATGATGTTTCGTACTTAATAATATCATCAGATGATACAAAACTTTCTACATTAAGTTTTATTGGAACATCAGGTGCAGGGTCTTCTACAATTTTAACAGATTCTAAATTAAATTTTAAATTAACAAATTGAGATTTATTTATAGTCTCTGTTATATTATTTATTTGATTTGGAACATCAACAAATTCCCCATTCTTTTCTAATTTAAATTCATAGTAAGAATATTGAATTGTACTAACTGGTCTTGGTTTTCTAGGGCCCTTTCGTCTTACAGGTGTAGTATATCCTAGATTTGCTGCAGCGAATCCACCTGTACCTCTTCCTAAATTATCGTTAAATTCAATACCACCATATCCTCTATCTTCAATTCCAAAATTACTAATTAAACCATTTCCTCTAATTGGTATTCTATCTTCAATAACAACATCATCAAAATCTATAAAATCATCATCTGCTATTACTAAAGGTGTTACTGTTTTAGTAAGAACTTTTTCTACAGCATATAATTTATATTCTTCATTTGATACAAATCCATCCTTAACTACTTTGAATATTTGTGGTTGTAGTAATTCTTTTCCTGTAAATTGGTAAACCTTTGTTGGTTGGTTTAAAGTATCTTTTCCATTTAAAATAATACTTCCCCCATTTGTTGAAGTAACTGAAACTGATATGCTTCTACTTTCTGATAAAGGTTTTGAAGGTGGTGTTGGGTATCTACAAGTAGATTGTTTATTTATGGTTGCTAATGGATTGTAATTTATAGCCGTTCTATCAGTACAACCACTAACTACTCGTATTGGTGGTTTTGGTCTTGGTATTGGTTCTGATAGTTCTTTTATAGGAATAATATCTCCAGCTTCATCAATAAATCCTTGATCGGAAACTCTTTCTCCAGATTTTGTTGTTGTAACAGGACTTATCGCCCCTCCTGCTGCAATTATTGCATTATCAGAATATCCTCCTCCACTAAGAATGGGTGCGCCAAATGATTCAACTACTTCATCACTAAAGTTTGCATCACTTGGTAATCCTCTTGTTAATCCTCTTGCCATATCTATAAATATCTATACAATATATTCCTATAACTCTCTTGGTGTCTTTGGTCTTCTTAATACTACATCTCCTCCGCCGATTCCTCCAGTCAAACTAATAGCTGTATTTTTAACTACATCAACATAATCTGCTACTTTTCCTTCTTCTATTAAGATGGCACTATAATTATCATTTCCTAATGGTTGTGAGACTCCTCCATATGAACCTCCTCCTCTAATAATTGGAATTTGTTTTGGTCTTGGTTTTGGTGGTGGTGGAGATGGTTTAACTCTAATAGGAGATTTAGTATCTGGTGGCATCACACTTACACAAGATCCCATATCTGTTACTATCACACCAGCCTGTTTTGATACTGTACCTGCTTGTGCACAAATTGTTGTTGTATCACCAGGAAGTAATTGACTTGTTGTTTTTGTATTTCCAATAGCATCTTTATATGTTACTGATAGTGGTATTGGAGCTACTTCATTATAAAATGGATTAGGAGCTCTCATTCCTATTCCATAATTATTATTATATGTGTCAGAACCAAATTGATTTTGGCCGTAATATTCTGCAATTGCCTTGTAATCAGGAGCTGGGTTTACTGTTTGTGGTTTAACATTATTGTTTTTAATATTATACATCTTAGTCGATACCACATTTACAGGTTTAGGAGTTTCTCTTACATCTCCTTTAAATTTAAATTGACCCTTATCGTGAGTAATAGTAAATGAATCAAATTCTTTACCTATAATACTCTTGTTAGTTTTTTGTTCTTTATATTTAATGTTTGCAGTTGCAGACCAAACATAATAGTTTTTAGTGACAGTTTCTATAACGACTATTTTATCTTTTACAATAATCTCGTATTTACAAGTTCCATTATCAACAGTTGCATTTGGATTGTAATTAAGTGCGGTTATATCTGTACATCCTTTGATTGTCGGTTCTTCTTTTTCTTCTTCCTTTTCAACCTCTATCTCTTCAACTACTTTTGGATATGTACAACTACCATCATTATCCTGTGCCATTGGATTATAATTTTCAGCCTTAGGGTCTGTACAACCTCTTACTCTTGCATTTACTTTATCAGGAACAGTTGAATTATATATTGAACTTGAAGTAGTTGATTTTAAAATTTGTTTAACTTTATCAAATGTAATTTGTTCTTCTTTACTTAATATATTATCTACTTGTACATCTCTTTTTGGTAAATAAAAATCAATACAATTTATTAAAGATTGTTGAGCATCTCTTTCTAATTGTTCTATTGATAATTCAATACAATCCTCGTCATCACTAAGTGGTTTACCAAAATTAATATCATTTATTTGCCAGTTTCTACGCTGAGAATAATATTCCATTGATTTTACAAACTTTGTTTTGATTCTATTTAATAAGATTTCAAAACTTTCTATTTGGAATTCTTCTTTTATTAAGTTGATATAATCAATTCCATCTTGTTCTTTTCCTTTACAAAATAAAAAGTATTGAAGTATTTTTTCTAATTCTAATTTATCTATAAAAACATTAACATAATAAATTACATCATCTCTGAAGTTTTTCTTATCAAGAAATAAAGATAATCTTTTTTCTAAATCTTTATTTTCTCCCTTTGCTCTATTTGGTAGAATTCTAATTTCAGTTCGTGAAGGTGAAATTTCATGTATCCACATATCATCTCCTTCTTTTGCATCAGAACCAACTCTTCGATTTAAAAGAGTAACTTGTGTTTTAAATATTCCATTTGAATATCCAGCTTCTCTAATTAATTTTTCAATATCTACTATAAATTCAGGAGTACCATCTTTCTTTTTGGTAAATTGATTATCAGATATTATAAAATACTCTTCAATGTTTGCATCATTAATATGAATATATCTTACTAATTTTTCATCTTCACCTTGTGGTAGTTGATTTTCACTCGAATCAAATAATATAAATTCGATCATATCAGAACAACCTAACCCAAAGTTAGATTTAGATATTTCTTTTTCAAATACCTTTCTATCATCAGAGTCAACCTTGTACCCTTTTCTATCGATTATATCTTTAAATCCTTTTATTGCCATAATATTTTAGTTTCCAGAACCACCTTTTCTACGTTTACGATAGAATTGTGCGTTTAGTTTAAAAGATTTACCACCTACTGTAACTGTTATTTCATCTGTAAAGGTTTTCTTTCTTCCTTTTGGTGAATTTACGTTTCTAATTTTTTTAACTGTTAACTGAGCAACTCCTGCTGTTGTACCACTTCTTTTTGGAATAGTTCCACTTGATTTACTAAATCCTATCCATGGTTGTCCATGTCCTCCTGATTTTGCTTTAGAACTAATTGACCAACTTACTTCTTTTTCATCATCTAAGTTAATTATTTCTAAATTAGTTCCATTCTTACTCCATCCATTTGATTTTTTAAGAGACTGAAATTTAAAATCAAAATCATCTGTTGTTCTATTAACTACTTTAACACCCGAATCTCCCGATGTTTGTGCTCCTTCAGCTGCTTCTGCATTTGATGCTGCTGCTTCTTGTGAAGCCGCTATTGCTGCAGTTGCTGCTGCTTGATTTACAGCTTGTTGTTGTAATGTTATAACTAAATCTTTTTGAGCCTCAAGTAGTGATTTTAACGTAGCCTTTTGTGCTTGTAATCCTCGAACTTGTGCAGTAAGAGAAACTCTCTCTATACCTTCCTTAGTACCCTTGATAACTGCCTGTTGGAAGTTATCTAACAATGCCGAATATCTTTCGTTTGTTATCTGTGATTCATTCTCTGCAGCTGCTTTTTGTAGTTCTGCAGAATCTAATGATACCTCAAGTCCTTGTATTTCAGCTACTTGTCTTTCGTTTATAGATATCTGTTCGTTTAATTCTCTTCTTAAATCTTCTAATTCAGTTATCTTTTCATCATATTCTCTTAAAAGTTTAGTATAAATTCTTTTAAGAACATAATCTGGTTTTTTCTTTTTGTTGGGTTTTATTAACTCATCAACCTTTACATCAACTGCCTTTACTAACTCATCTTCATTATATTTAGGTTTTTCTAAATATCCTGATGTTTCTCCACTAAAGGAAGTTTGTCCTTCAACTTCTACTTCATCAAATTCATCAGAATCAACCCAATCAGATTTGTATCTTGGTGATATTTGTTTTCTTTTAATTGGTTTTGAACCAAATGGAATTATTTTTTTTACTTTACTAAATGGAGCTACTTGTTTACCATCCTTCTTACGCACAAGAATACTACCAGTTTTTTTATCTCTGGTCTTATCTATTGCTTTAGAACCTTTTGTTAAAAGTTCGTTTAGTCTGTAATCTTCAGGTTTAGCTGCCATTTTATAATTCTACGGTGAAAAATAAATCCTTGTCTTCAAAGTATTCTATTACACCATCTCTATTTATTTTTATTTCAATATAATAATCTCTATTGATTTCCCAATTTGTTAAATTTAATTTAAAGAAGTGTCCATTTGCATCACAACTAACCTTAGTATAGTTATCATCGAATGGAACAACCACTTCACCAGTTACTATATCTCTAATTTGATAGCATGTAGTTGTTGGTAAATATTTAACATCTGTATATGAATATTGATTGGTATAAGTTTTAAGAGGATATTTCTCTCTTGCAAAAACTCTGATTGTAGGTTTACTTCCCCTCTTATACGAAGTTTTTAATCTCTTGAAAGTTACATGGATATCATCCGATGTAAGTTCTGTAAGAGAACCAGTATTATAAGTAGAATCATCCCAACCAATTCTTAATTTAGGTTGGTATATAGTATTTGTTTCTTTTGAAAAGAATTTTAACTGTCCATAATCTTCAGTATCATTTTCTAATGCTGAATCATGCATTAGGATTAGTCCATTATTTGGGAATGTACCAGCCACCCACTTATTAATTGGTTCTAATATGTTCATTGCCATATCAGTTGATTGATATTCAAATGATTGAGATACTGCCGAACCAGTTAGCCACATTCCTCCCTTACCATTAAATGAACCTGAACTTTCTAATGAAGCCGAACCAATTAGCCAATTATCTGAAGTTGTTCTTTTGTTCCAAGTACAACCAACAGTTGATATTTTATCAAATCTAGTACCAATACCAACATCCCATGATTGAGAAACTATATAACCATATAGTGTATAATCAGTTGGTATTTCTATTGATTCACATTCTCTAAGTAGTAAATCTGCAGCTGATGCCGTTATTTCTCCACTTGTGATTTTAGAAGATATTTCATTTGTATTAAATTGAATTAATGTATGTGCAATATCTTTTAAATTACCATAATATGTTTTAGATATTTCCAATATCTCATCTCTACCAGTATTTTGAGATGGTTGTTGTAAATAAATTGTTGAATCTTTTGATGCTGTTACGAAATAATACATTATATAACCCTCCCTTTTAAATCTTTGTTAGGAAACTTAACTTCAAATATCGATGGGTCTAAAGATGGATAAACCATTTTACCTTTAGTTGCATCTTCAATATTATATGAATGTTCTGAATAGTTTCCTAAACACTTGTTAGTGATTTCGCATTTTGGTACTGATTGAACTCCTTCAACACCTGCGATTAATAACTCTACTTCAGATATATTAATTGCCATATTAAATGTCCAATTATCTATATCAAAGTAATTTGCCAATTCTTGTTGTACTTTAACTAATACTTCTCTTTTATTATATCCACCATAAGTTCTTATTTCAAAATCTACTCCGATGTTTATAACATATCCATCAATTAAGTTAACACCATCAGTTAACATTCTAAATTCACTAATATATGTTTTTAGATTTTCTTTAACTGCTTGATTTAATGTTGATATATTTTTATTATTATCATATCCAAGTATATATAAATTAATTGCAAATGGATTATTTTTTTCATTTACATTACCTTTCTTAGAACCTAAAAACTTAGTTACCTGATCTTTCATTTCTTGTTCGGATAACTTTTTATCTTTTAGTGATTCTACCAATCCAACAAACTCATCAAGTGAAGCTTGATTGTTTAATATAGAGGCAGGAGAGTTATTATCTAACTCACCATCTGGTGCACAATATGCTTTTGCAACTCCACCGAACTTAGGAGGTAGTGATAATGCTCTTACTTGATAATCTTTTCTTGTTACTGCTCTGTTTTGTGAACCGAAGTTTGCAAGTGAGTTTTCTCTAATCTCTTCAATCGTATCTGCTCCCTTTCCTCCTGTTCCTGTTTCTTCATTATCACAAGCTACTGAGTTTTTAGATACTCTATATAAAGCTAATTCATTATTTTGGAATGATGTATTATCTTCATCAAATTCAATTGTTTCAATATTATTTAATTCACCAACACCAACATTTGATTCAACACCACCACCAACTAAGTAAGATATTGTAAACTTACCAGTAGGAGCCTGTCCATATGATTTAGTTTTTAAAAAGTTTGCTGGGTCAAATGATGCTCCCATTTTATCAATAGAGTTATTTAATCCCAATCCTACATTTTTAAAATTAGGAATTAATAATTCATCACCAGATGTAGAGTTACCTCCACCAAATACTAATGATGTTGTATTATCTTCATTTACTTTAGTTGTAAATCTTCTTGATGTTTTTATTACTTTAAGAACATTTGGTACAGATTCTTTAAATTGAGCCAAATCTTTATCAGTTTGTTCTGAATTAGCATATTCAACATATACCATCTCTTGTGCCAAATAAGGAACATTATACCACTTATTTCCACTTGAATCTCTAACATCATATATGTCAATTACATTATCTTCTCCTAATTGTATTTTAGAAAATTGTTCAGGTGATGAACCAAAATCAAATTCAATTGTTCTAAGTTCAGCAGATATTGCATTTACAGATTTTTTTAATAAATAAGAAGTAGGTGTCCCATCATTACTTTGATATATAGAAATTTCTCTTTCATCTTCTACTGCAAAATCAAGTAGTTCAGATGTTCTAAAAGAAGTTGTTGATGTGGATGATTTAACTACCATACCTTCTTTGATTCTTAAACAATAATCTAAATCTGGCTTAACTTCGTCTCCAGTTCCAGTTGATGGTACTGTTTGATATACTGCTAATTTTACAATCGAAGGTGAAGTTACTTTTGGTTTATATCCAAGGTATTCGGCTAATGCAACTACATTCTGTTTATCTTCAGAATATAACATTAACGATTCTTTTAATGTATCATCTGTATAATAAGATAAAACATCACCAAGGTAAGATGCCATTTCTATGAACATCATTCCAGGAGAAGATTCGTTAAAATCAGAATAGGTTTGTGGGAAATATGTTTTTGCGTAATCTATTAGATTCTCTCTAAATTTAGAGAAATCTTTATTAAGGTATTTTATATCCCTACCTTTATTCGATTTTTTTGTTGAACTATTTAATGCCATTTATTTATCCCTCTACCGTAAATGTTAATTCTTGAGATTCAAATTGTCCACCAACAGAAAACTTTAATTTAATTCCTGCTGTATTTCTATCTTTCATCTCGTCTGTCATATCTACTTCTATTTCTTCTATATCAATATAAGGTAACCAAAAATTAACACTATCTGTTATTACTGATTCAAGTTTTCCTTCTAAATTATCTGTCATTTGATCAAATAATAATCCTTGAAGTCCTGTTCCAAACTCTGGTTGGAAAATTCTCTCACCTTTATTTGTTAATAGTAAATTTTTTAAATTACTTTTTGCTTGTTCAAACGATGAAAATGCTTGATTAAAATAACCACTATTACCTTTCATGACAGGCAAAGTAATTCCATACGCGTGGTTCGAAAACTCTTCGGTATCTTTTACTATTTTTTTGTCAAGAATGTAAGCCATCTATTTGTTTCTTATATTATCTCTTAAACTTTTTAACAAGTTCAGAGTTATCTCTATTTAATATTCTATCTAAACCAGGTAAACCAGTTTGAACTCCTAATCCAGTTTTAGTTGGGTTTGTTCCTATTGATTGATATCCCATTTTTTGTGCCATCTGAGCTCTTAACGCTTCAGGACCACCTGCTCCTAATGATGTATCCATATTAACTGTTTGGTCAATATCTGGTTCTGCATCCATATACGATGGTATATGTGTGTTTTCCTGTACCATTGGTTGTTGTTCTGTTTTTGGTAAATTATCTAATACAGATTTAGTTCCTCCTCCTGGTACTCCTCCACTTGCTCTTTGAGCTTTTGAAAATGGAGTTGTTTGATTCAATACTTGATTTAAAACTGCATTCTTTGAGAAAGTTCTCTGTGGTGCTTGTATGTTTTCTTGTATTGGTACAACAGTTGCTGATTGTTCGTTTCGAAGAACTTCGTTTGCCATATCAAATGGATCGATTTCTTTTATTGGTTGTATATTTTTTTTAGTCTTTACCTTTGATTCTGATAATACTTTCTTAACAGATTCTTTTAATATCTTAGGAAAGGTTTTAGACAAAAAATGTTCTTGTCTTTTGGCTACTTCCGCCTCGACAAGTGTTTTTATTACTTTAATTAATTGCTTATTATTCATTTCTAATTCTTGTTATCTTAATATAAATATATCTTTGTTAATTTTATGGTTCTAAATATCTATGGAATGCTAAATCCAGTACCCAATACAACTCCAGGTGCAGGTGTTGGGCCTGTTGGGCCGGGATATAATGAAACAGTTGAATACATAAATTGTGGTGTTAATACATGAGTCATCATTCCCGCTACTAATATGTTTAAAAACATACCACTATCATCAGTTGGAGGATTTGGCCCGACTGGAGTCCATGTTCCTGGTGATGTACACATTGCTGATGTAGAAGATACATTTACAAGAGAACCTGGGGCTGGAATAAGTGGAGGCATTAAAATTAAAGTTGAGCCCGTCCAATATCCTACTACAGCCTTTCCTATATCATCTGCAAAAGTATGTGTTCCTGATTGTTTACCTAGAGCTGTCATACAAGCAATGGTTACCAAAGATTCCATTAAAGAAGTATTTCCTTTCTGTATAGGAACATTGTTTGCTAATTGAACTCCTCTTTGAATACACATATGGTATTCTTGTGTAATCTTTTTTGCAAAATCTTTAAAATCTTTAATACCATCTTGATTTTGCATATAGGCCATCATACTTTGTTTAAATAGTGGAAAGGCCATGAGTTATTCTGTATAGTTAAGTGTGGATAATATGGTATCTAATTTACCTTTAATCTTATTGAAGTCACCACGATTATTTGGTCCTGTCATTGTAGGCCCAGCTGGTGTTGAGAATATTTGAGCATTTATGGCCTCAATTAATTTTTCCAATAGTTCTTTTAAAGTTTCTCCTCGGACTAATGGTTCATCGACTGAGTTTGTATTTAGATATATCTCTCCACTTCCTCCCTCTGGATTTATTGTAAAATTATTATCGTTGGTGGTAATTAAAACATCACCATTGAAATCCATATCAGCTCCATCTAATCCATTATCTATTGTAAGTTTACCATCTGATATAAATGAATAGTTTCCTT
>Ga0308002_1000229_pt1 | contig 22801 bp, 16 predicted proteins | sample Neamet34_FD_203148 | JGI IMG/M metagenome (GOLD analysis project Ga0308002, IMG submission 203148) | Marine microbial communities from water near the shore, Antarctic Ocean - #34 | ecosystem: Environmental > Aquatic > Marine > Unclassified | place: Southern Ocean | collected 2014-06-06
GTTTATATTAAGCTAACAATACAAATACTATCTACATCAGACGTTATTGACGTAGAAACATCATTAGAGAGACTACGATAATGGCACAACAACGCAGAATTAATGCTGGTGAATTAGATTTCGATCAAATTAAAGCCAACTTAATTACATACATGAAAGCTAATAATACGACTTTCAATGACTACAACTATGACGGCTCTGCGATGAATACTATCATCGACGTGTTGGCATATATAACCCACATTAACGCTGTTAACTCTAACTTCGCCCTGAACGAAACCTTCTTGGATACGGCACAACTTAGAGAGTCTATTGTATCTCACGCTAAGTTACTAGGCTATACACCACGTTCGTCTACTCCTTCGGTGGCTATGGTTAACGTTGAGATGGTGACACCTACTAACGTACAAGATGATCAGGGCGCATACCTTCCCTTGAGTATCGTTAAGAACACCCAGTTCTCTACTCAGATTGATTCGGTGTCTTACAACTTACACGCTACTGAAACGACTACAATCCAAGTTAATGGAAGCGGTAAGTATATCTTCAATAACATTAAATTGGAGCAAGGTTCTGTTAAAGACATTACCTTTACCTTCCAAGATAATAAGTTTGATCACTATATTGTATACGATAAGTTCATTAACACTAACTCGTTAAAGGTTGATGTGTACGAAAGTGGTACGTCTTCTAACTTTGAAACTTACACTCCATACACTAATATTGTGAACATAGATGCTACCTCTAAAGTATATTTCTTAGAAGAGACTCGTGAAGGGTATTACGAGATTAAGTTTGGTGATGGTATTATCGGTAAGAAACCTGCTTCAGGTAACATCATTAAAGTATCATACTCTTCAGTAGGATCTACTGATATTAACGGTGCTGGTGGTGTTGTAGGAACAACTGGAAACTTCTCCCTTGTAACTCCTATTAGTGGAAACACTAACGTTCTAATCACAACAGTGGCTAAGGCTACTGGTGGGGCTGGTGCTGAATCTAAAGAGGCTATTAAGTATAATGCCCCTCTTGGTTTCGTATCACAGAACAGAGCGGTAACGCCTGATGACTATAAGTCAATCATCCAGAACACATACGGTAACGTTGACACACTAACTGTTTGGGGTGGTGAGGATAATATCCCACCTGATTACGGTAAGGTGTATATCTCTATTAAACCATTAGACGGTGAAACACTATCCGCTTCAGAGAAAGAAACAATCATAGGTAACTATTTAAAGCCTAAGAATATTGTATCAATCACTCCTGTCCTTGTTGATCCTGATTACACTTATATTGACTTACAAGTATTCTTTAAGTATAACCCTAACGTGGCTAATATTACGGTGAACTCTTTGGCTGAGAATGTAAGAAGCAAGATCTCCACATACAATACTAACGTATTAAAATCATTCGGTGGTGTATTCAGAAACTCTAACCTGCTTCGTGATATCGACGATACCTCTATTGCTATCCTGTCTAACATAACTCGTGTAACCTTCCATAAGAAGTTCACTCCAGTTATAGGTACGGAAACTAGATACCAGTTCGACTTCAACCAAGCACTAACTAAGATTAATGAGAACTATATCGCATCTACTGAGTTCGTTTATAACGGCTTTACGTGTACCCTTCAAGATTACTATAATACGACTACTCAAAAGAACGTTATGAGAATCATAGATAGCACTGGTATTGTTCGTAATGCGGATATCGGATATGTTGAACCTAACACAGGTCGTGTAGTTCTAGCTGGGTTTAACCTAACGTCTATTGTTGATACTACAGTAACGACTCTAAAGATTAAAGCTAAACCTGCTTCCTCTGATATTAAGCCGACCCGTAACGAATTGCTTACAATCAACTCTAACGAAGTTACTATTGCTGGTGAGATTGATACAATGGCTATCGGTGGTACAACAGCTGGTATAGAATACACAACGGTGAGTAACTAATATGAGCGTCAATATCTCCTCTTTCGTAGATGAATTAATTCCGGAACACATTGTCGCATCAAACCCAGAGTTAATTGAATTCATTAAGGTATATTCGTTGTATCTAGAAAAGGAGAGCTTCTACCTTAACAACCTAGACATGCAACGAGATATCGACTTAATCGAATCAACGTTACTTAACGAATTACAGAATGAGATCGGTACACCTATCCCAAGGTCTTTTGCTGCCGACCCTAGATTGTTCTATAAGCACCTTGTGGACTTTTATAAGTCCCGAGGAACTCCTGAGTCTATTAAAGCTTTCTTCCGATTAATATATGAAGATGATGTTGAGATCTACTTCCCTAAAGACGATATGTTAATACCATCTGACGGTAAGTGGTACAATCAGAGTGCTGACATTAAAGTTACACCATCTAACTTCACACCTTATCATACGTGGACGATCTCTGCTGCTACAGCGGTTATAAACTTCGCTGACGATACTGGGTTCCTACCTAAACTTGATGGTGATATAATCGTTGTTAACGGTGTATATGAACCTGCTGTTGTATCGTGTATAGAACAGATTACGGTCGACGTAACTACTACCACCCAACATAAGATAACTTTCTCAGACAGAACTTTGGCTATTGGTGATGTTGTTAAATCATACAGACCTGGATTGTTTACGACTGCTGATGGATTCTTATCGGATAAGAAATACATCCAAGACTCTAAGTTCTACCAAAAGTTCTCATACGTATTGAAGACTGGTAAGAACATTGCTGATTGGAAGAACGCCTTTATCAGATTGATTCACCCTGCTGGATTTAACTTCTTCGGTCAGGTACTAATTAACATAACGATGTTGACACAGAGAAGTTTCAACCAACCTGGATATCAATCTACTGGTGTTCCGTTCTCTATCAATATTAATTACTTGACTAAATACCTATCAGTGAACGACTTAGGTTCATTCATAGAGAAGACGTGGGCAAGACCTATTGACTTCAGTCAGGTACTAGGTTTATGGGATCACTTCGAGAATATTAAGTTCATTAATTGGAGACCGATGTCCGATTATTCCAACTTTACCTTCACAGACGTTATAAATAAGAATATAGGAACGCAAATAGGTTCGCAAGTAAAACAGTGCTCTAATGTAGGGCTAAGTTGGAACGGTGATATTCCTTATTCAACCACAAACAATATAGATTATATAGTAGACGGGACAGACACTGGTACTAATATAACATATTATGAATTAAACTGTCCAACAATATAGGAACAAATAGAAATGCCAGCAATTATCACAAGCAAGTTCAGATTAGACACTACTGAGGCGTTCATTGATTCCCTCCAAGGTGCTACTAATAAATATTATCTAGGTTTAGGACGTTCACATGCGTGGACTGTCGATGCTACTCCAGACACCCCAGCAGAAAACGACTCAACGATTAATTCCGCTTGGGAATCAATGTTTGCTGCTAAGAAACTTGACGGTATCGATGCGATCTACGCAACGGTTCGTAAGTTATGGGTATCAGGTACAACCTACGCAGAATACGATGATCAAGATACTAACATCGAAAGTAAAGATTACTTCGTTATCTCTGATAACAACAACGTCTATATCTGCTTAAAGTCTAGTGGACCTTGTACTACTAACCCAGATATTGGTGGTGTAACAACTACTGGTGTTATCGATAACACTGCTTCTGATGGTTATATTTGGAAATACTTATTCACTATCTCGGTTGATACGTCGTCTAAGTTCCTTACAACTTCATTCTTACCAGTACAAAGAATTACTACCTCTCCTTCTGCTGGTGCTGATACCGCGTTATTAAACCAATGGGCTGTACAGACTAACGCTATTGATGGTGGTATCCATAATATTAAAATTGTAGCTGGCGGAACGGGTTATACTTCTGTCCCTACAGTTACTATCACTGGTGCTGGTTCTGCTGCTACGGCAACGGCTACCCTAACTGGTACGGTTATATCGGATATAACATTAACTAACGTTGGTACAGGTTACACTAACGCTTCTGTAGCTGTTACAGGTGGTGGTGGTTCTGGTGCTTCTCTAAGGGCTATTATCTCTCCAAAGGGTGGCTTCGGTAAGGACGCTAGAAACGAATTAAGAGCTCACTACGTTGCTATCAACAAAGTATTCAACGGTGATGAGTCTGGCGCTATTGTATCAACTAACGACTTTAGACAGATCGCTTTATTAAAGAATCCTGTTGACACGGCAACTACAAATACAGCGACTGGTAACTTATACGATACAACCTCTAATTTAGTTATAGCGACTGGTGCTACCTTCGCTGTTGACGCAGAGGTTATCGGTACTACTACTGGCGCTAAGGGTATTGTTGTAGAATATGACTCAGCGAACGGTATCTTGTATTTTAACCAAAATGCTTCCACAGGTTATGGCACCTTCCTAAGTACTGAGAACGTTAAATTAACTTCTGATGGTGGCGCTGGTAAAGATATTACTTCAGTAAATGCTCCAAGCTTAACAAAATATTCTGGAGATATATTATTCTTAGAGAATAGAACTCCAGTGTCTAGGGGTGCCGACCAGATCGAAACCATTAGACTAGTAATCGCATTTTAAATTAGGAAAATAACATGGCAATTAAGTTTAACATTGAACCTTATTGGGACGATTTCGAAACAGCAGGTTCTGATGGGTTAAGCCCGAAAGAAAAATATCACAAGATATTGTTCAGGCCATCTCACGCCATTCAAGCGAGAGAATTGACTCAATTACAGTCAATGTTACAGAACCAAGTTTCCGCTTTAGGTGCTCACAATTTTAAAGAAGGATCGATGGTTGTTCCTGGAGCGGTCCACGCCCACAACAAAATCGTATATCTTAAAGTAACAACTTCAGTAACAACCTTAACTGACTTTGTTGGTAAGGAAATTACTGACGGTACTACAATCGGTAAGGTTATCCACGTTGAAGCGGCTACTGGATCTGATCCTGTAACGTTGTTTATCAACTATGTTTCTGGTTCAACCTTCTCTTCTACTGCTTCCTTAACAGGAACTGGTCTGGCTGCTACGGTAACGGCTACTGGTTACGGTTCGTTGGTGTCAGTTGAAGAAGGTATCTACTACATCAAGAAGCACTTTGTAGTTGTTAAGTCTTCTACAATCGTATTAGATAAGTACACTCACGACGTTTCTTATGACGTAGGTTTAACTGTATTAGAAACCTTAGTGGATTCTGATACCGATGCCTCTCTAGTAGATAACGCTCAAGGTACTCCAAACGAAACGGCTACTGGTGCTCACAGATATGCGATAACTACTGACCTAGTTAAGCAAGCGGTGAACTCTGCCACTGGTGATTTCGTATTACTCGCTAGATTAGATTCTGGTGTGGTTGTTAAAGAAATTAATCACTCTACATACGCTATTCTAGGTGATACACTAGCACGAAGAACGTTCGACGAATCAGGTAACTATACAGTTAACCCGTTCCCTGTTGATATTAAAAACCATGTAGGCGCTGATGCGACTAAGCTAACATTAGGTATTGAACCATCTAAGGCTTACGTGCGTGGATACGAGATCGAAACATTATCAACTACTAATGTTGATTTGAATAGATCTAGAAACTCAGCTCTTGGTACTGATAAGGTTGTTGAAGTTACAAACACAAGTTGGATCGATATTACTGGAATGACATCATTACCTGATATCACAACCTTCGGTGTAATCACTCTTAAGACTTCTGGTTCGGTCGCTACAGGAACTTGTAGAGTTAGATCTATCCAGTCTAAAGGCTCTGGTGCTTACAGACTTCATATCTTTGACTTAACAGGTACTATCACTGGTGCTGCTAAATTAGATTCTTCTACATCATTCGCGGCTACTGGTATAACAGCCTTTGATGTTACAAACGAATCATTAGTATTCCCTCTACCATATAACAGGGTTAAAACTTGTAACTCGGTCACAGACCCTAACATTGCTGCTGACTTCAACTATCGTTTTGAAGCTAACAGATCAATTAGTGGTGTTGTAGCAGGTACGTTGGCTATATTCAGCGGACAAAACCTTAACGAAACTTTTGCCTCTTTCGATTCAACCAACTGGATCCTAATTAAGGATACCACTGGTGCGATCCAGACTGTTGTTTCTGGTGATGTGGTTGTAGATAATGTTTCAGTGCCTCCTAAAGTGACAATCAATAACTTGAGTGTTACAGGTAATATGACATTAATCGCTAAAGTAACGCGAACGTTAACTCACAAGACTAAAGTTAAGACGAACGCTACTAAGGTTGTTGCTGTATCAGTTAGCCTTAACGCTAAAGAATATCAAGACTTAGGACACTCTGATGTAATCGGTCTTACTACGGTGACTGAAGGTGGTGTTGATATCACTCGTCACTTCGAGTTCGATACAGGTCAGACTCCTTCTCACTACGGTTTAGGTCGTGTTAGGTTAAAGCCTGATACCAACTACACTGTTGCTGCTAACATTGATGTTGCTTACGAATATTTAACTCACACTTCTGGTGACTTCTTCACAGTAGATTCTTATACTGGTCAGGTTGATTATGAAGATATCGGTAAGTTCGATGGTGTTGAGCTACGCTCTGCTGTTGACTTCCGTCCAAGAAAGGCTGATGGTCTGGCTAACTTTACAGGGTCTAACGCCTCTGTTAACATTAGTCCACTACCTAATACCCAGTTCGAAACGGATATCCAATATTACTTGAACCGAATCGATAAAGTATATATTGATAAGAACGGTGAGTTCGGTGTACTTGAAGGTGTATCTGCTTTAGACCCATCAATCCCTGGAACTCCTAAAGACTCTATGGTTCTCTATGAACTATATGTTCCTGCGTATACTATGACGGCTGCTGAAGTTGAAGTTACATTTATTGATAACCAACGTTACACTATGCGTGATATTGGTAAGTTAGAAAAGCGTATCAATAACTTAGAATACTATACAACTCTATCTCTATTAGAGACTGATACTTCTCAATTACAGATCCTAGATGGATCAGGTAATTCTAGATGGAAGTCAGGTTTCTTAGTTGACTCGTTCACCTCTACTAAGGTTGGTCGTGTTGACTCAACTGAATATAGAGCTGGTATAGAAAGAGCCACAGGAACTCTAAGACCTCTCTTCACAGAAGGTAACGTAGGATTAGATTATAAGGCAGGCGCTTCTACTACTCAACGAACTGGTGATATTGTAACATTACCTTATACTAGTTCTGCGATAATTACACAAACACAGAGTTCAGGTTCTATTAACGTTAACCCTTACGATGTATTCAACTGGGGTGGTACGGTTAAACTAACACCTTCTTCAGACGAATGGAAAGATATCGATAGACGCCCACAGGTTGTTATTAACCAAGACGGTGTTTGGGATGCTATGTCAGCAATCGTTAACGAAACAGTGGCCACTGGTACTGTTTGGGGTTCTTGGAAAACTACTTGGGCTGGTGCGACTCGTGAAGTGAATGCTGGCGGTAGACGTAGAGATACTAAACGAGATATAAAAGAAACTAGAGCTGGTGTTATCACTACAATCGGTTCATCAACGGTAACTAATAACGTTGGTGATAGAGTTGTTGAAGTTAGCTTCGCACCGTTTATGCGGTCACGCGTTGTTGGATTCTCAGCTACTAGAATGAAGCCTAATACACGTGTATATGCTTTCTTCGATGATATAGATGTTTCTACTTGGGTTTCTACTAACTCAGCTGCTGGTATTGTACCTTCAATCGGTGTGAACGGTATTACTACTCACCCTGCCACGGCAACAATACTTACTACTGATGCTGCTGGTGCTATCGTTGGATCTTTCTTCGTACCTAACAATACGACCCTTAACTTCAAGACTGGAGATAAGACGTTTAAGTTAACTGATTCAGCTACTAACTCTGCCTCTGATAACGGTACGTTCGCTACAGCAATGTATAGTGCTAAGGGTTTGATCGAGACTAAAGAAAACGTTTCAATCTCTACTAGGGTTCCGACCATAGATAGAAAGGCTACTGATCAGAACAATTCTAGAACTGAAACTTTATCAACTCGTTGGGTTGACCCATTAGCTCAATCTATTCAATTGAATTTGAATGGTGGTGCTTTTGTTACTTCCCTTGAGTTATACTTCACTACTAAGGATAGCAGCTTACCAGTTCAAGTACAGCTTCGTGAGATGGAAAATGGTATTCCTACTCCAAGAATCGTACCTTTCTCTGATAAGACTATCAATTCTGGTTCGGTTAATATAGACGGAACTTCAACGGTATTTACGTTCGACTCCCCTGTATACTTACAAGACGGTGTTGAGTATTGTTTCGTTATAATGGCGAACTCTAGTGATTATAGAGTTAAGTACGCTGAGATCGGTGGTGAAGATGAGACTGGTAACAGAATCTCTAAGCAACCATATAACGGTGTAATGTTTAAATCACAGAACGCTTCTACTTGGACTCCTGATCAAAATAAAGATATAACGTTCAAGATGAACCGAGCTGTGTTTGATATCACTAGCAATATTAACGTTGTTCTAGAGAACCAAGAACTACCTACTAGATCTCTTGCGATGGATGCTTTAGCTACTACAAACGCTTCAACGGCTGTTGTGGTAGAACATAGAAACCACGGTATGACCGCTGGTGAAAGTGTTACAATATCTACGGCTATAACAAGCGACCTTAACGGTATTGTTGCTGCTAATATTAATAAGTCTCACACTATCTCTGCGGTAGAACGTGATAGATATACTATCACGGCAGCAACAGCTGCTACGTCAACTGGTGTTGATGGTGGTATGAGTATTACGGCTACGCAAAACCTTTCTTGGGATTCATTATATCCTCTAGTACAGGAAGTGACATTACCTAATACCTCTATGACTTGGGGTATTAAGGATAGAACGTATATCGGTAATAATAACTATGCGGCATACCCTAGTGTAGATTCTCCAATAATCATTAACTCTGATTATGAACCTATCGCTCCGAAAGCTGTGTTAAGCGGTGGAACTCCATCGTTACAATTAACTGGTTCGTTCGCTTCTAGTAAGGATAACGTATCACCGTTCATTGATATGGAAAGATGTTCTGTTATAACAATATCTAACAGAATTGATACTCCTTCGGTTAGCACGGTTGCTGATTATTATGCTGAAACTGATGCCTCTAGGGGTTCTGCTTTGGCTAAATATGTTACAAAGACAGTAAGCCTTACTGAAACTGCTGATGCTCTTAAAGTGTATATGGATATCAATAGACCATCCTTCACTGATGTTAAATTGTATCATAAGGTCGGTTCTGTAGCAGGTACTTTTGATGCTCAACCTTGGGTAGAGATTACGGCTGTTGTACCTTTCTCTGATGATGACGTGTATAAAGAAGTTATATTTGACTTCGATTCTACGGCTGATCCGTTCACTATGTTCGCTATTAAGGTTGTTATGACATCAACGTCTACCTCTTCAGTACCGTCTGTTAAGAAGTTCAGGGCGGTAGCGTTAACGTGATACCAGTAGAAGGTCATTCTGATTTAAAACGTGATCCAGCCAGTGGTGCCATTATAAATATTAATAAAGGCAACGTGGCTGTTATCAAGGCGGCAAGGCGAAAGGCTGAAGAGAGAATACAAACACTAGAAAATGATATGTCTGAGATTAAAGATATGTTAAAAACTCTATTAAACAAGAAGAAGTAACTTATGGCGAATATAGTAAACGTAACAACCTCTAACACTTTTGAAGAGTGGAGAGTTAAAACCAATGAGGTTGGGACTGCTGTTGGTGACCTCGATAATCTGACTTCACTTAATATAGGGGCGGCTGATATAGTCGCTGCTTTAACATTATCTAAGTCTAATGTAGATACCAACACAGGTAGTGTTGGTGTGATGGCAGACCTCTACGGTGTTCATACAAACCTAGTTGTAGCCTCTAACGATCTAGATACTAGAACAAGCACTAACCTAACCTCTATTGGTACAATGGGTTCGTTGTTTGGAAGTCACGCTAACCTAGTTGTTTCTTCTAACGACTTGAATACTCGGACAATAACTAACCTAACCTCTATTGGTACAATGGGTTCTTTATACGGTTCTAAGACTAACCTTGTAACTGCTATAAACGACGCTGAAACACGATTGGGTGCTGCTGAAGTTGATATAGGTACTTGGTCTGGTTATACTGGATCTTCTGCTGATATCACCTCAGCCATTACAGCTATTGAACTTGTTCAGTCTAACTTAAGTGGTAACTATGTAGACGTTGCTGGTGATACGATGACTGGCGCTCTAATTGCTGCTGGTGGTGTATACGCTGCTACAGGTAATTATCTGAACTTAGGTGTTAATGCCATAAACACAATACGTATTAACTCTAACAATAGAGTTGGTGTTGGTAAAGCCGCTCACTCCTCATATAAAGTAGACGTATCTGGAACATTGAATGCCACTGATCTTAAGATTGGCGGTGAGTCTCTAGACGATAGATTCTTAGCTGCTTCTGAAGCTGGTGGTACTTCTACAATATCTTCTGTTACTGAATTCAGCGGTGCTATAACGATGTCTAAGTCGTTAACGCTTGGCTCTGAAAAAGTTTTTGACTCACACGCAAGTACTGGTATAACGTTTACTGAATACACCCAAGATATTGTCGGGGCTATGTTCACTGGTAATACAGAATCAGGTATTAGTGCGGTATATCAAGATAGTGATGGAACTGTTGACTTTGATGTTGATGACTTTACGATAACATTAACAGGTGATGTTGGTGGTGTTGGTACGGTTACTAACTTAGGTAATGTATCCTTCGTGACTACAGTTGCTGATGATTCGCATAACCATGTGATCTCTAACGTAGATGGACTTCAAAGTGCTTTGAACCTTAAAGCTGCTTTATCTGATCCAGACTTAACTGGTACTCCTACTGCTCCGACCGCTGGTGCTGCTACTAATAACACGCAACTAGCTACGACTCAATATGTAACGTCAGCTATCACAGCTCTTGGTGGTGTGGCTCCAAACCTTCTTAATACCTTAAACGAACTCGCTGCTGCTATTGGTGATGATGAAGACTTCGCTGGTACAATGACCCAGAACCTCGCTGGTAAAGTAGGTACAAGTTCTATTCAGGCTTTATCTACCGCTGCTAATGCGATGACTATAACTGGTCATACAATAACACTAGCTAGGGCTGACGGTTCTACTGATAGCGTAACGGTTCCTGATAATAACGATAACACTCAGCGAGCTATTCACGATACACCAGTTAATGGTGCGACAACAACATCAATATCTTCTAACTGGGCTTTTGATAACGTTAAAACTGCGGTTCCTGCAGGAGCGGTCTTTACAGACAATAACACAACATACTCTGTTGGTGACAACGGGTTAACTCAGAAGAACTTAACAACAGCGTTACATACTTTATTAAGCGGAGCCACTGATAATAACACGAACTCTACCTTAGTTAAGCGGTCATCTACTGGACGTGTTGCGGTAAATACTCTTGAGGTTGGTAAAAACGGTGGCGGTGATTCTGAGCAATTCTTCTATGATGATAACTCTAATGATTTCAGAACGTTGAAGTGGGATGATTCATCTAGTGAATTCCAAGTTGAAGATAATGGAGGAACTATGAGAACTATGTATCACTCTGGAAACCTTCCTGCTGCAACTCCTCATGGTATTAATGATGTTATAGTGAACGGTTCTACCACGACAGGAAAGACTATATATATTAACAATAACGGTCCATCTGGTGGATCAGATGGAGACGTGTGGTTTGAATACTAAAGTTAAAGTAAGTAGTGTTTGGCAGACAGTATCGGCGAAATATGTAAAAGTATCTGGTGTATGGAAGAAAGTAAAAAAATCATACACTAAGGTCGGTGGTGTCTGGCAAGAATCTTATGTAGGTGAAAAGACTGTACGTCTCACAAAATCCTCTACAGTAGTCACCACAGGTTCAGAACGGGTGTATGCGGCACCGTCGGTAGACTCTGGTGTTGGTGTGTATACTGATATCAACTTAAACACATACTTTACTGCTGCTGATAAACTATTCGATTGTAGGTTAATAGTTGACTCCGATGTAACCTTAGTCGGTTCATCAACATCAGCTTTCGCTTTACAAACTGGTTCTTCTTACACACGGTTAATGACTGTTGAGAACAACGGTAACATATTAGGTCGTGGTGGTGATGGAGGCAACGGTGCCTCTATTTATTTAATAGGTAACTACACTGGCTCGTATACTGGTGCTTATGCAGGTGCTTATGCAGGAACTTATACAGGGGCGTATTCCGGATCGTACTCTGGTGCATACTCTGGTGCATACTCTGGTGGTTATATAAGATATTACTCTGGTAGAAACGCTGGAACTTATACTGGATCATACACTGGATCATACACTGGCGCTTATGTTGGTTCTTATTCTGGTGCTTACGCTGGATCGTATATTGGTTCTTATTCTGGTGCTTACGCTGGGACTTACGCTGGGTACGGTTTACAGTCTGGAGAAATTGGGTACGGTGGTGGAACGGCTATAAAGTTATTCAACAATATAGTAGTAACTGGTTCAGGTGTCATCAACGGTGGTGGCGGTGGCGGTGGCGGTGGTGGTGCTGCTAGAAACGGTTGGACTATTGCTGGTGGTTCAGGTGGTGGTGGTCATCCGTATGGTGTTGGTGGTGTTAGAGGTACTGGTGCTACATATGCCCCAACAGCGAGCACAACGCCAAATGGAACCATATCTGCTGCGGGTACACGTAGTGGAGCTCGTATAAATAATTATGTACAGTCAGGTGGTGGTGGAAATGGTGGCATCGCTGGTTCTAATGGATCTTATGGTGAGAATGCCGTGGACGCTAATAGTCCAGCCACTGCGGAATTAACATCAGGCGGTTCAGCAGGTTCCGCTGGTGTTGACTATGAATTAAACGGGTTTTCGGTAAGTTAAAATATGAATGGTTTTATTATTGTTGCGTCTTTAAATAAGGCGTTTTATGAGGCGGCACACAACTTAATTGATTCGCTATTGGATCACCTACCAGACGCGAACATAGCATTGTTCGCTCACGACGAATGGACTAAAGGTGATTCGAGGTGTGATGACTTATACCTTGTACACGATTGCCCTAAACACATTAGATCGAAGTTATGGGCTTTACCTAAGTCCCCTTTCGACACAACTGTGTATCTAGACGCTGACACCCTAGTCTGTCACGATGATATCACTGATATGTTCGAGCTTAAAGGTAACGATATGATGTTTACAAACATTAGAAGTTACGCTGGTAAGATCGATAAATTCATCGGCGGTCAAATGATTCTACACGGTGGTGTATTCACGTATGATACTAAGAAGTGTACACCCTTTCTAGAAGATTGGTTCGACCTCTACCAGAAACAAATTAAAGATGAGTGGTGGCCTGATGAAGATATTAAACCAAAACATCAGTTAAAGGGTTGGGATCAATTTACTTTATGGTGGCTGTCTGAGTATAAATATAAGGACGACATAAAGATTGGTATATATGATGATGACGCGAGATACAATTATGTGTACGTTTACAAAGATAACGAATGCAAAGGAGAGATTGTTGTTTGGCATTACACGGTTCCGAGGTCTCAGATAGATAAGTATCGGGCTGAATCATTTAAACCAACCACACAAATCATATAAATAATAATATGGCAATTTATTCAAATATTACAATAGATCAAGGTTCCGATTACTCTACGGAGATAAAGGTCACAGGCGCTGATGGTAACCCAGCGGATATGACAGGATACTTGATAACAGGACAAATAAGGAAAACTTATGCGTCATCAACCTCTACTGACTTCGTTTGCTCTATAGTAAATGCAGGAGGGGGCGTAGTAAAAATCGCATTAACGGGTGGTACAACTAACAGTATGAAAGCTGGTAGATACGTATACGATGTTGAAGCACAGAACGGAGCTGGTGGATCCGTCACTCGAATTGTTGAAGGACAAGTTGAGATAACACCAGGAGTAACAAGGTAATGGCTATTCAAGGTTCTCTATCTCCAGCAAACCCTATTAAAGGGTCGGTTGGTGGATCAGATTCTATTCAAGCGAAAAGCATGACTTATACTCCGACCGCAAAATTAGCGGACTTAACTGATATTGATGTTACTGAAAGGGAAGAAGGTTCCCTTATTCTTTGGGATGAAACTACACAGACTTTTAAAGTGAAGAGTACTGTAGAAAATAATAACACTTTCATCGTTGGTGGAAGTTTTTAACAATACTTAGGGAAACAGTCTCATGTCAGGTACTATTATTCAAATCAAATATGCTGGAGCGGCAGGTAGTGCGGCACCATCATCTGGTACATTAAATCTTGCTGAATTAGCGTATTCGTTTAATTCACAAAAACTATTCATTGGTGATGAAACGTCACCATCTACTTCATTAATTATCGGTGGTAAATACTTCACCGATATGCTCGATCACACAGCTGGTACGCTAACGCCATCATCTGCTTTGATTGTAGATTCATCATCTAAAATTGATGTTCTTAATGTTGATAACGTTACAATCGACGGGAACCAAATCTCGTCAACTAATACAAACGGAAACTTAACACTAGTTGCTAACGGCTCTGGTTCTGTTGTATTAAACTCTGCAACAACAATCGCAGGTAATACCGATATTACTGGTACATTGACCGTAACTGGTCAAGCTGATGTTGATAATATCAATATTAACGGCAACCAGATCTCTACCTCTAACGTTAATGGTGATTTAACCTTAGCAACTAACGGTACTGGTCGTGTAATCTTAGACGGTAACACAGTTGTTGTTCTACCACAAGGTACAGACTCTAACAGACCTACAGCGGCTAATGCTACTAACGGTGCGTTGCGTTACTCTACTGAACATCACAGATTCGAAGGTACTGTTAACGGTGCTTGGACTTCTGTTGGTGGTGTTACTGATACAGATAAAGACACTTATATCACAGCGGAACAAACTTCCGATGATGATACATTACGCTTCTGGATTGCTGGTACTGAGAAAGGTACTTGGAATGCTGCTGGCCTACAAATTGATAACAATATCGATGTAGACGGTAATGCTGATGTTGCTGGTACACTAGGTGTAACTGGTGATGTGACTCTAGCTGCTGATGCTTCTGTAGCTGGTGCTTTAACTGTTACTGGTAACACTGTAATTGGTGGAAACCTTACGGTACAGGGTACAACTACTACTGTCCAATCTACAGTAACTACGCTAACTGATCCAGTTATCCACGTTGGTGAAGGTTCTATTGCTGCTGGCGATGCTAACGATCGTGGTGTATCTTTTGAATGGGGCGACGGTTCTGCGGTTCAGAACGGATTCTTCGGTCTGGATATGTCTACTGGTCGATTCTCTTTCCAGAAAATATTAGGATCTGGCGACAGTACTCCTGATGATAACCAATTCAATTCACCTTGGGGTGATGCGCAGTTTAATAGCTTATTCCTTACTGGTAACCAAACAGTTGCGGGTACTTCTGCTGTAACAGGTAATGCTACTTTCGCTGGTACTTTAGGACTAACTGGGGTTGCGACTCTAGCTTCTTCTATTAACGTTGCTGGTGTTGTATCTGCTAACGGTGGAATTAACACTACTGCTGGTGATTTAACAATCGCTCCTGCAGGTGGTGATACTAACGTAACTGGTAACTTGGCTGTAAGTGGTGCTCTATCTGCTGCTTCATTAAGTTTAACTGGTGCTCTTCCTGTAACTTCTGGTGGTACTGGATTACAATCGTTTACTGGATCTGGTTTCTTTGTATCTAACGCAGCTGGAACTGCGATGTCGTTTATTACTGGTTCACAATATCAGTTGTTACAGTTTGATGCTTCGGGTGTACCTGTTGCTAGTAACACAATTGATTGCGGTACGTTCTAATAAATAACAATAAACTAATACAGGCATTATATCGTGAGTAGACCTTTAAAGATTAAATACAGCGGATCGACGTTCGACGGCTTGCAAGAGATGACGAACACTGAGTTAGACGGTGTAGCTGATTTAATCTTGAAGGAGTTTATCGATAACGTTGGGACAGGTCACCTTGCTATGAATACGCAAGGCACTTGGACTGATATTGGTACGTTCGTTGATACAATCCGCACAGAGGCTGTTGGAACACACCCAGCCTCTGGTGCAGTAACATCTACTAATTACGTTTTCAGACAAAACCTAACTGCGGTTACACCTAACCCTTCAGTCAGACCATTAAGAATTAAGTATGATGGTGCGACGTTTAAGGGTACTCAGGATATGTCTAATGCTGAGATCGTCACTAACGTAATTAACCGCTGCAAATCCAAACTAGCTGGTTTCTCTATAGGTTCATATAAACTACAACCTTCATCCCCTGCTGGTGGATCTTGGTCGGCTGTTGCTACTATAACTAACACACGAAGAGATGCTGCTGCTGAAACATCTACCCTTTGGAAACGTATAGATACTCCATCGGCTACAATAACTAACCCTATAAAACATACGTCTTCGTTAACTATCAAAGAGATGACTAACGCTGAAGTTATAGGATTGACTGATTCATTAAGGTCAGAAATAGTCGCTTCTGGTATAGGTAAGTATGAATTGTCTGCTAACTCACCAGCTGGTGGTGGTTCTTGGCAACAATGTGGTTCTGGTTTTTCAGATACCAGAAAGGTTGTATCGAACGTAACATATTCGGCAGGTTATACTGGCACTTATAACCGTAACTGGGCAGGCGTGTATACAGGTTCTTATAATAGAACTTATACTGGTACTTACTCAGGTGGTTATGTCCATGCTTACGCTGGTACATATAACAGAACTTATACTGGGTCATACTCAGGTGGTTATGTACACAGTTGGGCAGGCACATATAACAGAACTTATACTGGGTCATACGCTGGCGGTTATGTAAGATATTATGCTGGTACTAATTATGGTACATATACTGGCTATTACGCTGGTGGTTATGTACACAGTTGGGCAGGCACATATAACAGAACTTATACTGGTGTATATTCTGGTGGTTATGTACACAGTTGGGCTGGATCGTATAACAGAACATGGACTGGCGTGTATACAGGAAACTATGTACACAGTTGGGCTGGATCGTATTCAGGTTATTACGCGAATACTTACGCAGGAACATATACAGGAAACTATGTAGGTGCTACGGTGCAATCAGCATTGGAAACAGCTAATACACTAAAACTTTGGATGAGAGTAACATAAACTATGATTAAAAAGATAATCACACCTAGATGGGATAACGAAGCTAAAACTAGAGTTCGTTGTACTTTCGAATATGAAGATGGTTCTAACGTAACTGCTGCAGTTAGTGATACTGAAGGTGGTAATCCAGACTGGACGCAGATATTCACTGATTTTAAAGAAGAAGATATAGGTGCGTTCGATGGTAAAAAAAGGATGCCTAAAGGACAGCACGGTGGTCGAGAACAAGACCCATTCGTGAAGCAGAAAGATTTGAATGAGATGTTATTCACATCCAAATTAGAAGCTTTCGAGATTGCTGAAATCAAAAACTCAAAAAATCGAGTCTTGAAGTCTAAGATCCGTAAATCTAAAACAATGACCGAAATTACTGCTTATACAGCGGCTATTATCCTCTCGGAGATGGACACTAAATAACATCATACTAAGCAATTAAGGAAGTATGATGAGAGACGTGGAAATTAACGACCCGTATATCCTAGAAAGGTTAAACGGGTTTTTAGAATCATTCAATAAACTAGATATCGAAAAGTCCTTTAAGATGGACAACCGAGACCCATCCATAGATAAAGTTTATGGTACTTCGGAAGAATACCTAAAGAAGATGCGGGTCGAAGGTCACGTAGGATACCCTATGGCGATCAAAGGCATAGATATCCTAGCTCACCCAACTAAGAAAGACGGTTGGGGTGAGATTGAACAGGAAGTGTCTTATGAGTTCGGAAGAGAACTAGGGGCGCAACAAAACGCACTCTGCTGTTACTACCCTTCTGATGGGTTTATAGGTTGGCACGATAACCACGACGCTCCAGGTCACACACTACTATTCACTTGGTCCGCAACAGGTGACGGTTACTATAGGTACAGAGATATCGATACTGGTGAAGTTAAAACTTTACCTGATAGAGCTGGTTGGATCTGTAGAACTGGTGAGTACGGGGACGGTAAGGCTGCTCCTGAACAATGGCACTGTGCTGCTACGAACGAACCAAGATGGTCTATAGCATTTTACGTTAGGTCTAAAGCGATGATTGATATGATAGTTGAAGATCTTGAATATCCTGACAGTTAAATGGGGTGACAAATATTCCTCTGAATACGTCAACACCCTATACGATACTATAAGTGATTGTAACTTTTATTGTTACACCGAAGACCCAACAGACCTTAACCCTAATATCAACGTAATTCCGATTGATAATGAGTTAGAAGGTGTTTGGAATAAACTCTCTATGTTCCAAAAGGGGTTCGGTGGGATTGAAGGTAAGATAATGTATCTCGATCTAGACGTTGTTATACAGAAAGACTTAACAGACTTATACGAATCAACGGAAGGTTTCACAATGGTAGAATGCTATTGGAAACCCCTTACAGAACTATACACCTCTAACCACTATAGTATAAAAACCGATATGAATATTAACTCGTCCGTAATGATATGGAATCAGGACGAGAACACCCACATCTGGGATAAGTTCATGGAAGACCCAGAGTGGTACATGCTTAAATATTTAGGTATAGATAGGTTTATATTCTGGGAGAAATTGACCAACAACTTCTTCAAAGAGCTATTGATATATTCAAGGCTCTATGGTATTAATGCGATGAACGGGTGGTATAATGTGTGGACAAGGGCATATTATCACAAAGAGGCTTATATATGTTTAATGAACGGAAATACTTCAACACAAGATTATGTTGAGCTCCGAAATGATATAAATAAACATATAGACCCGTATCTCTATACGATCCAAATTTAATCCTCGATAGGAAACATAATGGCAACTAAAGTAATTATCAAAAAATCAGCTGTGGCTGGCAAAACACCGACATCCGCTCAATTGGACTACGGTGAGCTGGCTATAAACGTTGTAGATAAGAAAATATACACGAAAGATCATATCGGTAATGTCATTGAGTTATCCTCTACCTCTTCTGGTGGTGGTGGTGGACTATCAGGATTAGACGGTGGTGGTTGGGACAGAGTTATAACCTATGATGGTGATGACGCAAACCCTGATCCTCTAACAGCAACTTATGACGGTGGAGGAGCAATCTAATGTCAATAAAAATCCAACTAAGAAGGGACTCCTCTTCAAACTGGGTAACACATAACCCAGTACTAGGCGACGGTGAAATCGGTCTAGACGAAACAAATAACTATTTTAAAATCGGTGACGGCTCTAGTGCTTGGACCGCTTTATCTAACTTCACACAAAGTGTTGAATCTGTACAAGACATCATAGGCGCTATGATAACAGGTAATACCGAATCAGGTATCGCTGTTACATATAATGACGCCACTGGTAAGTTGAACTTTGATGTTGGTGATCCTAACTTAAGTATCTCTGGCGACGCTAGTGGTACTGCGTCAATGTCTGACTTAGGTAACACTGATATTGCTGTTACTTTAGCAGCGACTGGTGTTACTGCTGCTTCATACGGTTCCGCTTCACAAGTCCCTGTTATTACGGTAGACGCTAAAGGTCGTATCACTGCTGCTTCAACAACTAATGTTGCTGGTGTAACAGACTTTGATTATAATACCTCGACTGGTGTTCTGGATATTGATACTGCTGACGGAGCTAACTTCGCCACAACAGTAACATTAGATCCATTCGATACTGCTGATTTAACTGAAGGTTCAAACCTTTACTTTACAGACGCTCGTGTAATGACTTCGTTGGCTACAGTTTCTGGGCATATTATCCCTGATACTGATGTAACGTATGACTTAGGTTCTTCTGCTAACAAGTTCAGAGACCTATACTTAAGTGGTTCTACAATCTATTTGGGTGGCGCGACTATTACCGCTTCTGGCAGCACTGTTGTTCTTCCTACTGGTTCAGGTGGTGAATCTCCTGCGTTTACTGGTACTCCAACGGCACCTACTGCTGCAGCTAATACCAATACAACTCAGGTAGCGACTACTGCATATGTTCAAGCAGAACTTACTGAGTTAATCGGTGGCGCTCCTGGAACGTTAGATACTCTTAATGAGTTAGCTGCTGCGATTAATGACGACGCTGCTTACGCTTCTACACTAACAACCGCTTTAGGTACTAAAGAGCCTACAATTACTGCTGGCACTACATTACAGTATTGGAGGGGTGATAAATCTTGGCAGACAATAGATAGTTCAGTTGTTCCTGAAAATACTAATCTATATTGGACTACTGGCCGTGGTCAGAGTATGTTCGATACACGTCTAGCTACTAAAGATACTGCTAATTTAGCTGAAGGAACTAACCTCTATTGGACTACTACACGTGGTCAATCTATGTTCGATACACGTCTAGCTACTAAGAATACTGGTAACTTGACTGAAGGAAGTAACTTATACTGGACAACTGCTCGTGGTGACGCGAACTTTGATACACGTCTAGCTACTAAAGATACTGGTAATATAGGGGAAGGTTCTAACCTTTACTATACTGACGAACGTGTAGATGATAGAGTTAACGCTTTATTGGTTGCTGGTGCTAACGTATCATTGGTTTATGATGATTCTGCTGGTACGATGACTATCGCAGCAACTGAAGATAATCTATCTAACAATGATACTGATGATTTATCTGAAGGTTCTACTAACCTTTACCATACAACAGCGAGAGCAAGGGCTGCTATCTCTGGAACTGGTTCTCTAAGTTATAGTTCTGGTACTGGTGTAATGTCCTTTACCCAAGGGAATACAGATACAATCACTGAAGGTTCTACTAACCTCTATTATACTGATGCTAGATCTAGAGCCGCTATTTCAGCGACTGGTTCTCTAGCTTACGATAACGGTACTGGTGTTATCTCGTTCACTATGAATGATGAGACTGTTCAGGATATCGTTGGCGCTATGGTAGCGTCTAATACTGAGTCTGGTATTGCTGTCACGTATGACGACGCTTCTGGTAAGTTGAACTTTGATGTTGGTGATCCAACGATTACCCTTGGCGGTGATTTGTCTGGTTCTGTGACACTTACTAACCTCGGCAACGGTACATTAACTGCTACGATTGCTGATGACTCGCATAACCATGTGATCTCTAACGTAGACGGTTTTCAAGGTGAACTTGATGCTAAGGTAGACGACTCTCAAGTATTAACTGACGTTCCTGCTGGTGCTTTGTTTACTGATACAGTATACACCCACCCAGCGGCTCACGCAATCTCGTTTATTACTGGCCTCCAAGCTGCTCTTAACGGTAAGATTGATGACTCTCAAGTATTAACTGACGTTCCTGCGGGGGCTTTGTTTACCGACACAACTTACACAGTAGGTGATGGTGGTCTAACGACTAACGACTTCACTACAGCTGATCATAGTAAGTTGGATGGTATTGAAGCATCTGCTACCGCTGATCAAACTAACGGAGAGATTCGTACGGCTGTTGAAGCTGCCACGGATTCTAACGTATTCACAGACGCTGATCATACTAAGTTGAACGGTATTGCGGCATCTGCTACCAATTACTCTCACCCAGCTAATCACGCTATATCAGTAATTACTGGTCTACAGGCTGCTTTGAACCTTAAAGCTCCCCTTGCTAGCCCTGCGTTAACTGGATCTCCTACTGCTCCAACTGCTGCTGCTAATACCAATACTACTCAAGTTGCTACAACTGCGTATGTACAGGCTGAATTAACAGAACTTATTGGTGGTGCTCCTGGAACGTTAGATACTCTGAACGCATTGGCTGAAGCGATTAATGATGATGCGGCTTACGCTTCTACATTAACTACTGCTCTTGGTACTAAGGTAACTAAAACAACCAATCAGGCACTAAGTTCAGCGGCTGATGCTATGACTATATCTGGTCATACTATTACCTTAAACCGTGGCGATGGTACTACGGATACTGTAACAGTTCCTGATAATAACACTACCTATTCTGTAGGTGATGGTGCGTTAACTCAGAAGAACTTTACCACTACATTAAAGAACAAGTTAGACGCGATTGAAGCTTCTGCTGATGTTACAGACACTACTAACGTTGTAGCTGCCTTAACTGCAGGGTCTAACATAACTATTGCAGCGAACGGTACGATCTCTTCTAGCTATGTCAACACTACTTACTCGGTTGGTGATGGCGGTTTAACTCAGAAGAACTTCACTACCGCTCTCAATACTAAGTTAACTGGTATAGAAACGGGTGCTACCGCTGATCAAAGTGCTTCACAAATACTAACTAAACTTAAGACTGTTGATATTAACGGTTCTGGTGGATTGAACGCAGGTACTATTGACGGCTTTACTGTTGCTAAGTCTGTACCTTCTAACGCTTTGTTCACGGATAACAATACAACATACTCTGTTGGTAACGGTGGGTTGACTCAAGTTAACTTTACTAGCACTCTAAATACTAAGTTGGCTGGTATTGAAACTGCTGCTACTGCTGACCAAACTGCGACTGAGATCTTAACTAAGATTAAGACCGTTGACGGTTCTGGGTCTGGGCTTGATGCTGATACTGTAGATGGTGTACACGCTTCACAGTTTGTAAGATACTTCGAATCGACGTCTGCTCCTTCTACTACTAGTAACGGTACTATGTGGTACGATACTTCAGACGATACATTATA
>Ga0308002_1000230_pt1 | contig 22799 bp, 18 predicted proteins | sample Neamet34_FD_203148 | JGI IMG/M metagenome (GOLD analysis project Ga0308002, IMG submission 203148) | Marine microbial communities from water near the shore, Antarctic Ocean - #34 | ecosystem: Environmental > Aquatic > Marine > Unclassified | place: Southern Ocean | collected 2014-06-06
GTTCCTGAAATACGTGATGAACTCAAAAAACTATATGATGGACCTGATAATGGTTTTGAATCATTTTTAAGTGAGTATTTCTTTGACCTACATTATCGCGCTAAGCCTGATGCAAATTTAATTAATTTAGGTATTGGTCATTTATGGAAGATAGCGACTGATTATCCTGAAAGTCAAGTTCTACCTTGTGTACACCGTGCACCTAAAGAAAAAGATGGACAAACTAGATTGTTGATGATTTGTTAAATTAAGCACACGCCTAGTTGTTGAAAAAAGGAATTGTTTTTTTTAAAACTAAAAAATTTTAATTTGAAGTTGGTTCTCTAATTGAACTATCAGAATTTCACCCATACTTTTACACGCTAAAAAGCGATCGTCTTTATGGTGTTTGTATAAATCATTTTTTAATTGAGTTACATGTTCTGATGTTGAAATTCGGTCTGTTTTAAGTTTACGCAATAAACTTTTTGTTCTTTGCTTTGTAGACAAGAATCGCTTTTTCATAGCTACCCTTTCTTGACGTTGATATTGTTCAACTGAATCTTTATTCATTAATTCAGATGCTAAATTTACCAATTCAACATTATCTGAATAAAATTGAGGTAAATAAATATTTTTTCGTCCTTCAAAGCTTTGCTGGTCAAAATCCATTGGTCTTAGCCTATATTGAACATTGTCAAAATCTTGAATAATCTCAATGACAAAATTATAAGCCCTCATATCTCCTAAAAGTCGAGAAAAACAACGTTCGTTAAATTTAATAAACTCTTTGGCCAAACGCATTCGGTTATCTACTTTATGAAACTTATATTTTGCTATGAATTCATCAACTGGAATACCTACAACATGATCTTCAATAAGTGTTTCTTTGTGAACTAGATAATTTAATTTATCTGGTGAAAAAATATCTTCTAATTCTAAACCATAAACACGAGATGCATCTGCACGTTTTACATAAAAATAGTCATGATTATCATTTAATTCGTTCACAATTTTAACTCTAAAAGGTTGCGAATTTCCAAACGTACAAAAATCTATGCAGCTTACTTTTAAGTATGGAATCTTTGCACCGTCAAAAGTCAATAATTCGTAAACATTTATTAGTCCTTCATATAACCGTGCCATTTCGTGTTGATTATATAGTACTGAGCGCCATAATGTATCATTATCTTCACTATCTAAAACAGGAATAGATTGTTCAAATGCTAATAAATCCGTATAGGTCAATGGAAGCGTAGCGAGTCTGGAGTAGCTTTTTAAAAACTCTCTTAATGGCTGCTTTATTTTGTACGTTTTCTTTTTGCTTTCTATATGATTATATTGCATAAAACTAGTATTTCGGAAAAAGTAAGTAAAAATATTCAATTAAACAATCAAAAGTAATCCAATCATTCATTTTTTAAGTTTAATGAAATTAGATGATACCTGTGAAATTTTATTATAAACTGAAGTGTATTCATTTATTTTAGAAATAACATCAAATAATATTAAACAATACACTATTAATAAAGGAATGATATTTAAGTAAAATCATAACTAAATGATTCGTAGATTTGTAAACAACAACAAAGTTTATGAAATTACTATTATCATTTATCACTTTTGTACTTTTATTATCATCTTGTGAAGTACCTAATAACATTAAAGAAGAGTATGTTATTACTGATTCTATTATTGTGAAACCAGCTACAATTGAGTATGGTTTTGTATTAGATTCATTTCAAGTAATTAGAGATACGGTACAAAAAAATTGGACGTTAAGTCATTTACTAGCACCTTATGGTATTTCTCAATACAACATAAATCAATCTGCAGACATGGCGGCTGATAGTTCAGTGGGTTTAAAATATATTACCGCAGGAAAACCATTTATTATTTTAACTGCGATTGGTGACATAACTAAAAAGGCTAAGTATTGTATTTATTCAAAGAACATTATTGATTTTATTGTGTTTGATTTTTCAGATTCTATTGTGGTAACAAAATATGAGAAGCCAAATACAATTACTGAAAAAATAATATCAGGTGAAATAGTTAAAAACTCTAATTTAACTTTTGCCATCAATCAACAATTAAAAAACCCCAATATGACGGGTGAATTATCAGAATATGTGGCAGGTGTTTTTGCTTGGACTATCGATTTTTTTAAATTACACCCTGGTGATGAATTTAAAGTGATTTATAATGAAAAATCAGTTGAAGGTGTTCCGTTTGGTGTTTCAGATGTAAATTATGCCTATTTTAAACATCAAGGCTATGAATATTATGCGTTTAACTATGTTTTGGATTCTATAAAAAATAAAAGAGGCTTTTTTGATGAAAATGGAAAGGAAATGAAGCGTCCATTTTTAATGTCTCCTGTTAAATTTTCAAGAATAAGTTCAGGGTTTAGTGGAAGGCGTTTTCATCCTGTACAAAAAAGATGGAAAGCACATTTAGGAACTGATTATGCTGCGCCTACTGGTACACCAATTTTAGCAACTGCAGATGGTTATGTAATTGCTTCATCATACACAGGTGGAAATGGAAATTACGTTAAAGTGAAACATAATAAAACATACACTACACAATACTTACACATGTCAAAGCGAGTGGCAAAAAAAGGCCAACAGGTAAAACAAGGTCAAGTGATTGGTTATGTAGGTAGTACTGGTTTAGCAACTGGCCCTCATGTATGTTACAGGTTTTGGAAAAACGGAAAACAAATTAACCATAGATCAGAAAAGTTTCCATCATCAATTCCAATGGCAGAATCTTTAGTTCCTAATTATCTTAAATTCATTAAACCAATTAAAGCAAAAATAGATAGTTTTTCTATTACAAAATATACTACAGAATTAGATAGTTTAAACTAAATCTAGTAGCTTATAAACAATATTGATTTTTATTCCTAAAATTCAGTCATTTATATGACGAATTAACTTATTTTTGCAAACTTATATATTAACTGTATTTTTTTTATTAAAATGGCTGAACAAAAAAAGATTAAAAACGCACTAATTTCAGTGTTTGACAAAACAGGATTAGACGTAATCGTAAAACAATTAAACGATTATGGCGTAACGATTTATTCAACAGGGGGAACTCAAAAATTTGTTGAAGATTTAGGAATTAAAGTTGAAAAAGTAGAAGATTTAACTTCATATCCTTCAATTTTAGGTGGTAGAGTAAAAACTTTACATCCAAAAGTGTTTGGTGGAATTTTAAATAGAAGAGATAATGAAGGAGACCAAGCTCAACTTAAGGAATTTGATATTCCTGAAATTGATTTAGTTATTGTTGATTTATATCCTTTTGAAGATACTGTTGCTTCTGGAGCAGATCATGCTGATATTATTGAAAAAATTGACATTGGTGGTATTTCTTTAATTAGAGCTGCAGCTAAAAATTATAAAGATGTTGTTATTATTCCTTCAAAAGATCAATACCCAGCTTTAACTGAAATTTTATCAGCTGGTAATGGAACAACTTTAGGTCAAAGAAAAGATTTTGCTACAGCAACGTTTAATGTATCATCACATTATGATACTGAAATATTTAACTATTTCAATCAAAAAGACAAACGTGCATTTAAAGCAAGTTATGCACCAGCAAATGGTTTAAGATATGGTGAAAACCCACATCAATCAGGTGTGTTTTATGGTGATTTAGATGCAATGTTTGATAAATTACATGGTAAAGCTTTATCATATAACAACTTATTAGATGTTGATGCAGCTGTAAATTACATGGCTGAATTTAAAGATGAGAAACCAACATTTGCGATATTAAAACATAATAACGCTTGTGGTTTAGCAACAAGAAATACATTATTAGAAGCTTACACAGATGCTTTAGCTGGAGATCCAGTTTCTGCTTTTGGTGGAATATTAATTTCTAATAAAAGAATTGACGTAGCAACTGCTAATGAAATTCACAAATTATTTTGTGAAGTTGTAATAGCACCTGCGTACGATACTGATGCTTTAGAAGTATTAAAAGGTAAGAAAAATAGAGTTGTTTTAATTCAGAAAGAAGTAAAATTACCTAAAAAACAATTTAGAACAATATTAAACGGTGTTTTAGAACAAGACAAAGATTTAATTACGGATAAGATTGCAGACTTTAAAACAATTACAGTAGTAGAGCCAACAGCACAAGAATTAAAAGATTTAGAATTTGCTAACAAATTAGTTAAGCATACAAAATCTAATACAATTGTGATTGTGAAAAATGGTCAATTATTAGCAAGTGGAACTGGACAAACATCAAGAGTAGATGCTTTAAATCAGGCAATTCATAAAGCACAGTCTTTTGGATTTGATTTAAAAGGATCTGTAATGGCTTCTGATGCATTCTTCCCTTTCCCTGATTGTGTTGAAATTGCAGACAAAGTTGGAATCACTTCAGTTATTCAACCTGGTGGATCAATTAAAGATGAATTTTCAATTACTTACTGTGATGCTCATAATATGAGCATGGTATTTACAGGTAATAGACACTTTAAACATTAAAAAATAAATATTATTAATAATTTTATATGAATTTGGCAACAAATTCATATAAAATTTGTAAAATTATATAAAATTAAATTCGGAGGACATTAAATGGGATTATTTGACTTTTTATCACAAGAAATTGCAATTGACTTAGGAACAGCCAATACACTTATTATTATGAATGATAAAGTAGTTGTTGATGAACCTTCAATTGTTGCAAGAAATATTCAAACTGGTGAAATTGTTGCAATTGGAAAAAAGGCGCAACAAATGCATGGTAAAACGCATAAGTTAATTGAAACTATTAGACCTTTAAAAGATGGTGTTATTGCTGATTTTGAATCTGCAGAACAAATGATTAGAGGAATGATTAAAATGATCAAGCAAAAGCCTTCATTGTTTACGCCAAGTTTAAAAATGGTAATTTGTATTCCTTCTGGTATAACAGAAGTTGAAAAAAGAGCCGTTAGAGATTCTGCTGCACACGCAGGAGCTAAAGATATCTATTTAATTCACGAACCAATGGCTGCGGCAATTGGTATTGGTATTGATGTAATTGAACCAATGGGGAATATGATTATTGATATAGGAGGAGGAACTTCTGAAATTGCAGTAATTGCATTAGGTGGTATTGTTTGTGATAAATCAATTCGTGTTGCTGGTGATGATTTCACTAGAGATATTGAAGAATATATGAGACGTCAACATAATATTTTAGTAGGTGAGCGTACAGCTGAACAAATTAAGATTGAAGTTGGGTCTGCCTTATTAGAATTACCAGAAGATAGAGTACCTGAACCTTATGCGGTTCGTGGTAGAGATTTAATGACAGGTATTCCAAAAGAAATTTTAATTACATATTCTGAAATTGCACATGCCTTAGACAAGTCTGTAGCGAAAATAGAACAAGCCATATTAAACGCATTAGAAATGACGCCTCCAGAGTTATCTGCTGATATCTTTAAAACAGGTATATATTTAGCTGGTGGTGGTTCAATGTTAAGAGGTTTAGATATTAGAATTTCTGCAAAAACAAAACTTCCAGTTCATATTGCAGAAGATCCATTAAGAGCTGTTGCTAGAGGGACAAGTATTGCTTTAAAGAATATTGATAAATTCTATTTCTTAGAAAGATAAATAAAATTGCCTTTGGCAAGAATTGAGTATTAATAATGAAAAACCTATTTAACTTCTTAAAGAGATTTAGAAATTTTTTACTATTTTTCTTTTTGCAAATATTTATTTTAGGTCTTTATTTTAATTCAAAAAATTACCATAAATCAGCCTTTATCAATACCTCTTCAGGGGTTTCTGGATGGGTATTAGAAAAACGTTATAATATTTATAAGCATTTTACATTAGAGGAATCTATTGACTCTATAGCAAAAGTTAATGCAAAATTATTAGCACAACACCCTAAAAGTTTTTATAAATTACAAGATAGAATCTATTATATAAACGATTCTATTTATGAACAACAATACGAATATAAACCTGCTACAGTAATTAATTCAACAACCAATAAAAGAAATAATTACATCACAATAAACAAAGGTTCAATTTTAGGTATTGAAAAAGGAATGGGCGTAATTTCAGATAATGGCGTTGTTGGTTTTGTTATAGATGTTTCAAATCACTATGCTATTATAAAAACAATATTATCAGACAAAGTAAATATAAGTGCTAATATTAAAGAACAAAAAGAAGTTGTAGGTCAAATTAAATGGGACGGAAATGACTCTGAAATTTGCCAATTACACGGTGTAACAAGCGATATTGTTCTGAATGGTGGAGAAACCATATTAACAAAAGGAACAAACGGAGTATTTCCAGAAGGAATTGTAGTAGGAAAAATTAAAAATGATTTTGAAAATAACGGTTCATTAACCTTAAAAATAAATGTAAATTTAGGTGTAAATTTTTCTCAATTACATACGGTGTATTTGATTAAAAATATTTTAAAGACAGAACAAAAATCAATTGAACAAAATTATTTTAATGAGTAATCCTTGGGTAAAATATAGCGTCTATTTTGTTTTCATAATTCTACTTCAAGGATTAGTGTTTAACCAAATTCAATTTAGTGGTTTAGTATATCCTATGGTTTACAGTATCGCTATAATAATGCTTCCTGTAGAAACAAGTTTAATAATTTCAATTATAATTGCCTTACTTTTAGGAATTGGAGTAGACATGTTTAGTGATACCTTTGGTTTACATACTTCTTCATCTTTATTAATAGCATATATTCGTCCTACAATTTTAAAATATCTTAGACCAAGAGATGGATATGACAGTGTATTATTATTAAGTATTCATGACATGGGAAAGAAATGGTTCTTAACCTTTTCTGCCATCATAATAGGGATTCAAAATTTATGGTTTTTCTCTTTTGAATTATTACGTTTTGATTTAATTTTCACGATCTTATTAAAAACAATACTTAGTACAATAGTTACACTATTCATCATTATTTTATTACAATACTTATTGTATAAACCAACGAAAAAATAATGGGAAATTACGACAATAGAAAATATACTATCAGTTTGATGTTTATTCTAATTGGACTTATATTTCTATTTCGATTATTTTATATGCAATTAATTGACTCACATTGGGTTGAAAGAGCTGCGCAAATTTCAGAACGAAAAGTAGTGACTTATCCTGCAAGAGGAATTGTTTTTGATAGAAATAAAGAGAAATTAATTGCCAACGAAATCCATTATGATTTAATGGTAATACCAAAAAAAATAGAAAACATTGATTCTTTTGCTTTTGCAAAATTAATTGGCATATCTATTGAAGAATATACTAAACGAATTTTAAAAGCTAAATCGTATTCGTACAGAAAAGCATCTGAATTTGAAAAGCAAATTTCACCAAATGACTTTGCTAAAATCGGACCTGAATTATATAAGTACACTGGTTTTTTTGAAGTAGAAAGAACTTTAAGAACGTATCCTAAACATGTTGCTGGACATTTACTAGGCTATATGAATGAGGTAAATAGAAGGGATATTAGAAGGCAACCTTATTATAAATCTAGAGATTATATTGGTAGAAGTGGAATAGAAAGAGAATACGAAAAAATATTAAGAGGTAAAAGAGGAGTTAAATTTTTATTACAAGATGCCATAGGAATTTCTACTGGTAGTTATGAAGACGGAAAACTGGATACATTAGCCACATCTGGTAAGAATATTACATTAGGAATCGATTGGGAGTTACAAGCCTATGGTGAAAAACTAATGCAAAACAAATTAGGTAGTATTGTCGCTATTGAACCATCTACAGGTGAAATTTTATCAATGGTTTCAGCACCATCTTTTGATCCAGACTTATTAGTTGGAAGACGCTTAGGGAAAAATTACGGTATTCTACAAAGGGATTCTTTAAAGCCATTATTAAATAGAGCTACAGGATCAATTTATCCACCAGGTTCTACTTTTAAACTAATCATGGCATTGGCGGCAATGCAAGAAGGAGTTATTACTAAAAATAGCGGTTTTCCTTGTACAAAAAGTTTAGTAGGCTGTCATGATCATCCATCAGCTCAAACTGTTAGAGAGGCTGTTAAGATGTCTTGTAATCCATATTTTTATTACGTTGTAAAACGTTTAATACAACAAGGTAAAGAAAAGAGTATTTTTAGAGATGCAGCCATAGGTTTAAATGTTTGGGCAGACTATGTTGAAAGCTTTGGATTAGGGACAACCTCTCAAATTGATTTTGGTGGTATGGCTAAAGGTTTAATACCTAGTAAAAAGTATTACGACAGAGTCTATGGTGAATACAGTTGGGCATTTAGTACTATTTTCTCGATTTGTATAGGTCAAGGTGAAGTTACAGTTAGCCCATTTGAAATGGCAAATTTAGCTGTTATTATGGCTAATAGAGGCTACTATTATCATCCACACTTTATTAAAGAAATAGAAGGTGATACAATTCCAAGTAAATACTTAGAAAAAAACTATACAAAAGTAGATAAAATTCATTTTTCAGAAGTGATTGAAGGAATGTATGACGTGGTAAACTCTCCTGGAGGAACAGGAAGAAAAGCAAGATTAGATAGTATTATTGTTTGTGGAAAAACCGGTACTGCACAAAACCCTCATGGAGAAGATCACTCAATTTTTATTGCTTTTGCACCAAAAGATGATCCCAAAATTGCCATAGCAGTTTATATTGAGAATGCAGGATTTGGTGGTACTTGGGCTGCACCTATTGCAAGTCTACTTATTGAACAATATTTAACGGATTCAATTTCAAATCCAAGAAAAGAAAAACGCATATTAGACGCTAATTTAATTAACTATACAAAACCTAAATAATGAGAGGTGGACAAAATATAATGGGAGGTGTAGATTGGTGGTTAATCCTAATTTACTTAATTTTTGTAAGTTTTGGCTTATCAACAATCTATTCAGCAGTAAGTGAACCTGATCAAGCATTTATTTTTGATATGTCTAAAGAATACGGTAAACAACTCATGTGGATTGGAATATCACTATTCATAGGCTTTATTATCTTGCTTTTAGATGGAAGTTTTATTATTAAAAATAGTTATTGGGCTTATGCCGCTACAATGGTATTATTATTACTTGTATTATTTACTAAACCAATCAATGGCGCAAGATCATGGTTTGGTATTGGTAGTGTAGGTATTCAACCTTCAGAATTCGCTAAAATAGGTGTTAGTTTGGCTTTAGCACGATATTTAAGTATGAAAAGCCTTCTTATTAAGAACCGTAAAAGAAGCGTCAATTCAACTTTTAGTATAGCGAGTAGTATTACGTCTATTTTAGAGTCAATTCAATCAAATATACCAATCTTTATTATTCTTGGTATACCGTCAATACTAGTACTTTTACAACCAGATGCAGGTACTTTTATTGTATTTACATCTTTTATTTTGGTGTTATATCGTGAAGGATTTGCAGGTAATGTATTATTATTTGGTATTGTATCTGTTTTCATAGCAGTTATTACGCTTTTAGTTGCTGATACAATATTTTTTATTCCATTTACTAAAGTCATGTTAAGTGGGAAGTTTGGTGTCTTTTTAGTCATCCTATTTTTAGGCTTATTATTTTACTTAGCGATATCAAGATTAATTCAACCAAGAGAAAGAAAGTCTTTATATAAAGCGTTAATTGGTAGTATGATTATATCTATCATATTCATTAATGTTGTAGAACTAGGTTATTCTAATATCTTAAAAAAACATCACCGCGATAGAATTGATTTAGTATTAGGTAAAATTGAAGATCCAAACGGAAAAGGATATAATATTAACAGAGCAAAAGCAGCCATTGGTTCTGGTGGGTTTTCTGGTAAAGGTTATAGACAAGCTAAGTTAGCAAGTGCCAATCAAAGACACGTACCTGAACACAGTACAGATTTCATATTTTGTACTTGGTCAGAAGAAAGAGGATTCCTTGGTTCAGCCGGTTTAGTTATTTTATTTATGGTATTCTTACTTAAAATTGTCTTAATTGCTGAACGACAAAAATCCAGATTTACCAGGATTTACGCTTATTCCGTTGCCGGTATATTCTTTTACCACTTTATGATTAATATTGGTATGGCCATTGGTTTAGCACCAGTAATTGGAATTCCATTACCTTTCTTTAGTTACGGAGGTTCAGGAATGATGTCTTTTTCAATACTACTCTTTATTCTAATTAAGTTAGATGCCGAACGTAAATCAATTTTACAATAATGAAATCTAATTTCTCAATAGGTATTCAATTATCAATTCTAATTGTATCGGTATTATTCTGCATAGTTTTCGCCAGTTTATTATCAGGTGCTACCTTACATTATTTAGGTATTGAAAATCTTGATTTATCAAATCCAACAACTTATTTGGTAAGTGGATTTTACTCACAACTAATTGGATTTATTGGGGGTTATTTTTTATATTTAAAACTAACTAAACAAGACATTTCGGAAAGTTTAAGTTTTGAAAAACCAGTACTTAAATTAGTGTTAATTGTGATTGGAATACTCATCATAAGTTTTCCAATCATGACGTTTTTTGGCTATATTAATTCATTTTTAAAAGAACTCATACCAAATAATAGTTTTATATTACAAGAAGAAGAAACTGACAAATACCAATTAGCGCTGTTGACTACAAAAGGAAACTTAATACTTTTCATTAAACTCTTTGTAGTTGCTCTTTTACCAGCAATTGGAGAAGAGTTAGTATTTAGAGGTGTAATACTATCAAAAATAAAGCAAGCCTCAAACAGCGAACATTATGGCGTTATTGTTAGTGCATTGGTTTTTGCAGGTATTCATTTACAGCCCACAAAATTACTACCAATGATTTTCTTAGGTTTAGTTTTAGGTTATATTTACACAAGAACAAAAAACATAGTGTATCCTATGTTATTTCATTTCTTATTTAATGGTACTACAATTTTATTAGCTCACTTTGGACTACTAATTTAATCTAGAAAAACAATTCCGTTTAATTACGAATTAAGTGAACGTTACCTTGGCCTTTATAAATTTGACCATTTGTAGATGTTCCATTATAGGTGTAAAAATACATACCATCTGTACATGGGTTGTCATTTTTGAAATTTAAACCATTCCACGTATCTGAAATTGAAGTAAATTCAAAAACAATATTACCCCAACGGTTATAAACAACTGAATTAAACTCTTGAATTGCATTAGCAGGAAAATAAAATTCGTCATTTACACCATCCCCATTGGGTGTAAAAATATTTGGAATTTCTAAAGTAGGAACATCATGAATAATAATTGTTTGACAAGCGGTGTCTTGACAACCATTCAAGTTTTCAATCACAACTAAACAAATTTCGTATTCCCCCTCAGAAAGATATGATTGGGTAATAAGTTCATTTATATTTGATGACACATAAGTTTCATTATCAACTTTCCCAAAGGTCCAAATAAACTGTGGGTCTACATTTGAATCTTGAGAAAAGGCATAATTAATAGACGCATTTGTTAATTCAATATTAACTACAGCTGTACCTTCATAACTTGACGTAAAATCATTTGATGTTAGTGTGAAAATAGCTTCAGGACTCAATGAATCTACAGTAATAGTTGCTGTGATAATACAACCTAAATCATTTGTAGCAACAATTGTATAGTCACCAGGGTTTTTATTTCCCCAAGTTGAATTAACTGTAGTAGACCCAGTCGATACTTCTGTCCATAAATAAGTGAAATTACTCCCTTGTCCGTTTCCATTACTCCCGCCAGTGGCTGCAGCATAAATTTGTCCATTTCCATTATCAAAAGGAATTTGATTTCTACAAATCGTAGGGTCAAAATTTAATTCAGAAAAGTAAATCGAATCTGGATAATCAATCGTAAAATTGATTTGGTCATGACAATCATTAACATCAGTTACTGATAGGAAATAATTATTTGCGCCTAAATTATATATCGTATCATTATTATCCACACTTCCACCTAATACACCTTGACTCCATTGGTAAGTAACTTGAGTATAAGCTCCTGCATAATTTAAAACAGTGTCAATAAATGCTAAACCATTAGCAATACCATAACAATCTGGATTTACTACCGTGTATTCTATTTCTATGGCTTCAGGATCATCTAAGAATATAGAATCAATAACAGTACATAAATCATCTGTTACAGAAAAATAATACCATCCTTCAATTAAATTATTGGCTGTAGAACTTGATGTTGTTGAATTTAATTGTAAATTTAAATTATCGGTAATTAAATAAGATGGTGTCCCTACAACACCTGAAACATTCATACTGACATCACCATCATTTGAACCAAAACAAAGTGGACTTGAAGACGTAATTGTCCAAGACATAGTACAGTTATCACTAACTATTACTGAAATACAATCTTGTCCACAATTCGTGTCATAACAAATTTGAAACGTACCCTCACCTGATATGGCAGGATCAAAAACACCTGTAATTGAATTTATACAAACACCACAATCAGCCGACCAAGTTCCTCCAGTCATATTTGAAGTAATTATTTGGGCACCTGATGAGGTTGAAAATGGACCAGCATTATTAACTATAGGTGTTGCATTTATTGTAAATAAAACAGAATCTCTAATTGTATCATTACAAAAACCAATTACATTAACGTAGATGTAAAAGTCAATATTATCAGCTAATGTAGAATTATAATTTGTATTTATTACATTTTGAGCATCAAAATTTCCATTTAAACCTGTCCATATAATTTCTTGATAATTACCTGAAATGGTTACATCAACCTGAATTACATCACCAGGACAAATAGCTTGTGTTCCTGAAATCACTTCAGATGCAGTTAGGTCAACTTCGAATGGATCAAAAGGTGCTTGACATCCATTGTTTGAATATGATACAGTTCCATTTGGAGTGAAATTAGCTGTTGCACCATTTTTATCTGATGTTGAGCCGCCACTTGTTCCATTTATATTAATTAAGTCATTTCTTTCATAAGTTACCACGTCAGTGCAACCAATTGGGTTTGAAAAATTCATGGTTAAGGTACGTAAACCAGGTGTTGAATTATAATTTGCAAAATGTCCACTGGTATTACCTGCTGTTTGATAAATAATGAAAATTGTATCTGATAAGTTAGAGAATGAATTTGCTGTTACATCAATTGCTGTACTAGTAACTAAAATAACTGTAGCATTTGCCGGTAAAACACATGATGTTGGTTCTATTAAAAATCCACATCCTACTATTGTTGCATTTAAATCTGAAGTTGCCTGAACGGTGGTTCCATTTTGAATTACTCCCAACCAATTATTTGATAAATTTGCCCATGTTACTGTTAGGTCATTTGTACACAAATCTGCATTCCCTACTTTAAAACGAACCATTTCGTTTTCACCTTCAGGAGATCCACATGCATCTACTAATATACTTTCTATTTCAAAACATTGTGCATTTGAAGTTAAAGAAATAATGAAACTGAAGCATAAAAATAATGAACTTTTGACAATTTTAATAAGCATTTTAAGTGTAAATAAATTGTAGTAAAAAATGGTTTTAAATAGACTTAATCTATTCGCAAGGGGAACAAGTTTTACTTTAACAACAAAGTTACGGAATAAAAATTAGTTTTGTATTAACAATATGCTAACTATGAATAAATCAATTTTTACAATCGCAGTAATTGCATCAATGGCAATACTTTTAATAATTTTAAATCAATTGAATGTTTTAACTCAATATTCTGTTTTTGCCTTGATTCCAGTTGTTGGAGCATATTTTTTAGGTCAGTTTGGAGAAAAAAAGTTTAAAAAATAAATTAGTTTGTTACTTTATAAGCTATCTGAATTATAACTAAAAGCTTTTAAAATGAATCAAACTCTTACTATCTGTCTCTTACTCTTAATTGGCCTGAATTCTTGTGCCCAACAAAGTGATTCTATAGCTATCAAAAATAGTAGTGATTTTTTAGAAATTGAACCCGTAGTTGTTCAAAAAAATCATATTATTCCAAATGGAACATTTTTGAAAACAAGAATAGACACCCCCACAAATTTTAATAGAATTAAAGCCGATTCAAATTCGTTTGCAACCTATTTAAGACACTTACCAATGAAGCCTCATGGGTCAGAAGTTATGTATTATGACGGAACCTATAAACCAAATTATGATGTGTATGATGCCGTTATTGATTTAAAAATTGGCAAACGAAATTTGCACCAATGTGCAGATGCTGTTATGAGGTTGTGGGCTGAATATTTATGGACTCATAAAAGATATGGTGAGATTCATTTTAATTTTACCAATGGATTTAGAATTGATTACACAAAATGGATGCAAGGCTATAGAGTAGCTATAAAAGGGAGTAAAACAAGTTGGGTAAAACGTACATCTCCATCAAATACGTATAAAGATTTTTGGAAATATATGGAAATTGTCTTTAGTTATGCGGGTACACTATCTTTATCAAAAGAATTGGTTCAAGTTCCAAAAGAAGACATGGAAATTGGAGATGTTTTTATTTGGGGAGGTTCGCCAGGACATGCTATTTTAGTGACGGATATGGCTATAAATCCTAAAACTAACGAGAAAATATTTTTACTTAGTCAAAGTTATATGCCAGCTCAAGACACACAAATTCTAAAAAACCCTAATAACTCAAACTTAAGTCCTTGGTATTCGTTATCTGATTTAAAGACTGATCCGATAGCTATCGGATTAAAAACACCTGAATGGGTTTTTAATGTAAATGATTTAAAACGATTTAAGTAAATACAATTCATTAGATATCAAACTCCAAAACTAATCAACAATTGGCATTAAATAACTGTTTTAAAAATATATAAATATGTTGTAAATATTATGTATTTTTACATTCTTGCGCTATAAAACGTGGATAGAAGATATGAAAATACAACTAATTAATAAATCAAAACATCAATCACCTGCTTATGAAACAGTTCAGTCGGCTGGTGTAGATTTACGCGCTAATATTGATGCTTCAATAACATTGAAACCTTTAGAGCGTGCTTTAATAAAAACAGGTTTATTTATAGCTTTACCTGAGGGTTATGAAGCGCAAGTTCGTCCACGTAGTGGATTAGCTTATAAAAATGGAATTACTGTATTAAACTCACCTGGTACAATTGATGCAGATTACCGTGGAGAGATTGGTGTGATTTTAGTGAACCTTTCAAATACTGACTTTGTCATTAATGACGGAGAACGTGTTGCTCAAATGGTTATTGCAAAATACGAGCAAGCAGACTTTGAACAGGTTGAAATTTTAAGTGAGACAGAAAGAGGAGCTGGTGGTTTTGGAAGTACCGGCAACAAATAAAAAAACTAATTATTTAGGTGTGTAAGCATCTAAAATTTAAATATAACACTATGAAAATAATTGTACCAATGGCCGGTAGAGGCTCAAGATTAAGACCACATACATTAACAGTTCCTAAGCCTTTAGTGCCAGTAGGAGGGAAACCAATTGTACACCGATTAGTTGAAGATATTGCAAAAACATCTACTGAAAAAATTGAAGAAATTGCTTTTATTATTGGTGATTTTGGAAAAGAAGTTGAAGATGAATTAATCCTAGTTGCTGAAAAATTAGGTGCCAAAGGAAAAATATTTTATCAAGACAAGGCTTTAGGAACAGCTCATGCAGTACTTTGTGCAGCTGAATGTTTAGAAGGACCTGTTGTAGTTGCTTTTGCAGATACATTATTTAAAGCAGATTTTACTTTAGATAGTTCTGTAGATGGAATTTTATGGGTAAAACAAATTGAAAATCCTTCAGCATTTGGTGTTGTACAATTAGATGATGAAGGTTATATCACTGACTTTGTTGAAAAACCTGAAACATTTGTGTCTGATTTAGCAATGATTGGAATCTATTATTTTAAAGAAGCTGAAAAATTAAAAGTTGAATTGCAATATTTAATTGATAATGGAATTATTAAAGGTGGTGAATATCAATTACCAGATGCCTTAAGAAGATTAACTGAGAAAGGAACAAAGTTTAAACCTGGAAAAGTAACTGAATGGTTAGATTGTGGAAATAAGCAAGTAACAGTTCATACTAACCAACGTGTTCTTGAATTTGATAAAGACAAAGAATTAATTGCAAAAGATGTTGTTTTAGAAAACGCAACAATTATCCCGCCTTGTTTCATTGGTGAACATGTAGTGATTAAAAATTCTGTAGTAGGTCCTCACGTTTCATTAGGAAGAGGTACAACTGTAAACAATTCAGTAATTAAAAATACGATTGTTCAAAAAAACGCAACTATTTCAAATACTGTTTTACAAGATTCAATGATTGGTAATTATGCCAAAATTTTAAGTCACGGTAAAGAAATTAGTATTGGTGATTATACAACAATTGAGTAAGTAAATATGAAATACATATCCAAGATAGCTATATTAATTTTTGTTCTTTTAGCACTTTCGTGTAAAACTAAAAAGGGCACTTTATCTGTACATGGAGAAACTGAAGAAATAAGCTTTAGAAAAAAATTCCATGCCGCAAATAATGAAAAATTAATAGGCCATTTTGAAAAATCGATTACCTTATTTAATGAATGTATTGTTCTAAAACCAGAGGCTTCTGCTTCTTATTTTGGTTTATCTAAAGTTTATTCTCAATTAAAAAACACAACTAAGTCGATTGAAAATGCACAAAAAGCGTATGATTTAAATACAAAAAACAAATGGTATGTAGTACACCTTGCAGAGCTTTATCACGCTGTAGGTAATTATCACAAAAGTGCTAAATACTATAATTTATTGTTTACAGATTTTGAAGAAAAAAACATAGACTACCGTTATCAGTTGGCTGAAGCTCTAATCTATTCTGAACAAAGTCAAAAAGCAATACATCAATTAAATAGTATTGAGTTAGAAACAGGTAAAACAACAGAAGTAAGCTTAACAAAACACGATTTATATAACGATTTAGGTAAACCTAAAGAAGCACAATTAGAAATTGTAGCGTTATTGAATGAGTACCCTAATAATGTTGGAATAAGAAGTCAAATTTTAGATTATTATTTACAAACCAATCAAATAAATACTGCGGAAACTATTGCAAAGCAAATTATTGAGGTGGATTCTACTTATGGAAATGCATATTTAGGATTGGCTGATATAGAAATAAGAAAAAATAATATTGATAAGTCATTCGATTATTTAGAGAAAGGGTTTAAGACTGGGAATGTAAATCCTGATAGAAAGTTAGCCTTATTAAATGGTTTAGTTCAATTTGCTTTTGACAGAAAGGATAAAAACTCTGAAGCCATTAATACTAGATTAAAATCGTTATTTATGATTACAGAAAAAGAGGAAGTTAACAATCCTGATTTTTTATCATTGTATGGTAACTATTTTGTTCTGAATAATGAATCAATTAAAGCAAGAGAAAAGTTTATTAAAGCTTGTGAACTTAACCCATCAGATTATCGTGCTTGGGAAGGTTTACTGAATGTAGATTATGATAATTCATTATTTGATTCATTATATATTGATGGCACAAAAGCCCTTGAATATTACCCTAGTCAGCCTATGGTATATTTGTTAACTGGAATTGGTGCTTATGAAATTAATCGTTTTGATGAAGCAGAAGAACTATTAATGATGGGTAAGGAATATGTGATAAAAGATGATGAATTAAAATCAGAGTTTGAATACCAAATGGGAAAATCATATTGGAAATCTGGAGATAAAATAAAAGGAGAATTATGTATTGCTAAAGCGATTCAAACCGTTCCAAATAATGCCAAAGCTTATAATGGTTATGCTAAATTATTGCAGAAGGATGCTAAATTAGAAAGTGCACTTTTACAAAGTAATACTGCCATAAAGATAGCTCCTAAAAATCACCTATATTTAAACACAAACGGAGAATTACTGATTTTACTAAAACAGTATACAGCCGCAGTAAAAGTGTTAGGGAAAGCAGTGGTAATTGACTATACTAGTTTCGAGATATTAGAAAACTATGGAGATGCTTTATTTTTAAGTGGAAATACAGTAGATGCATTAGAAATTTGGACTGAATCTAAAAAATTGGGAAATAATTCAACTCGTATAAATAAAAAGATCAATAATAAGGCATATTATGAAAAATAGAGGTGCATTATATATCATAGGTATTTTACTTGTTTTTGTATCGTTTTCATGTAAGACGAAAGTACCAGGTATGGTGACTAAAAGAATTAGTGAAAAAAAATTAATTGCTGAGTTATTTAAAAATAGCGCGATCAATTATGACTTTTTTTATTCCAAAATAGATGTTAAATTTAAGGATTCAAAAAAAACACAATCATTTAAATCTTCAGTAAAGATGAGAATTGATTCAGCATTTTCTGGAACCATAACTAAAGGGCCAATCATTGCTGCCACCTATTTAATTAATAAAGATTCAGTAAAAAGTACTAATAAATTGGCTAAATGCTACTTTAATGAAAACTTGAGTTATATTTCATCAATTATTGGAGTAGAATTAGAATATACAGCATTTCAAAACCTATTAGTTGGTAAACCATTATATATTGATGAAGCTGTCCATTACAAGCAAATAAAGGATAAGTTCAAACAATATTATATTTTGTCATCTCACAAAAAACGTAAATTTAAACAAATTGATAAGGAAAAATTGAATCTTAATAAGGAAAAAAACAATGACATCTTCATCAAGTATTACTTTTCACCTGATTCATTAGACTTAGTTAAAATGAATATTGAAATTCCTGGAGATACGGTAAGTATTGGTGTTAATTATGATAAGTTTCAATTTATAAATAATTATTTAGTACCTGCATTAACAACTATAAAGATAGTTCACCCTAGAGATTCAATTTTTTTAGAATTAGATTATTCTAAAGTGAAAATTAATCAACCAAAAACAATTAAATTTTCTGTCCCTTCATCTTATGTCGATTGTAATAAATAAACATATTTTAATATTGGTTTTCCTTTTAATAGGGCTACTCTCTTTTGGTCAACAAAAAGAAAGTGACCGTTTAAAAAAACAGCAACAACAATTAAAGGATAAGATTAGTTTTACCGAAAACTTATTAAAATCAAATGCAGATGAAAAGTCTAATTTGACAAATACAATCGGTTTGATTAGTACTAAAATTAAGTATAGAGAAGATTTGTTAAATAATATTAATCTCCAGCAGAAGGGATTAAATGATGATATAACTACGCTTAAAAAAGAGATTGTAGATTTAGAAGAAAAACTTAATGTATTAGTTTTATCATATAGAAATATGATAAAACTAGTTTATAAGTACCGAGATAATGCATCTTCTATTTTATTTATTTTGTCATCAAGTAGCTTTAATCAAGCTAATAAAAGAATTGAATACCTTGATCAAATAACCAAATTTAGAGCAGACCAAATTAGACGTATAAAATTAACAAAACAACAACTTTTAGAACGTATTGAATTATTAAATGTAAAGCAATTAAAACAAAACGAATTAGTTAAGAGTAAAGAAAAAGAAAAGCAAAATTATTTACAAGACTTACAAAAACAAAAGACATTCATTAGTTCAATAAACGATAAAGGTCAGCAATTACAAGATGAACTGAATCAACAAAAAAAGAAGAAAAGAGAGATAAGTCGTGCGATCAATAAAGCAATTAATAAAGAAATATTAGCAGAAAGAGAACGTCTAAAAAAGAAGCCCAAAACTGTTAAAGAAACTAAAGAAGTTAAGCTTAATAATTCTGGGTTTTTATCTAATAAAGGTAGACTGCCTTGGCCAGTATCAAAAGGTGAAGTGTCTAGAGGGTATGGGAAACAACCACATCCTGTTCATTCTGGTATTTTTACTTATAATAATGGCGTTGATATATTAACTGTAAAGGGCTCTTCTGTGCGATCAGTATACAAAGGAACAGTTAGTAGCGTTATTTTAATTCCTGGTGCAGGAAAAGCTGTTATTATTGCACATGGTAATTATAGAACTATCTATTCTAATTTACAAGAGTCTTATGTGAAAAAAGGAGACAAGATTAAGTCAAAACAAGAAATTGGATCACTTTTAATAAATGCAGGAGGAACTATGTCACAAGTTCACTTTGAAATTAGACAAATCACAACTGACGGACAAATAAAAAACATCAATCCTAGTTATTGGCTGTTTAAATAAAAAAGAACGATTTGCTCAAAGACACATTTCGACTTGCTCAATGCAATACTAGACTGGTATGTTGAGTTTTTATCGAAATAGGAAATTGAAAACATAATAGAAGTCAAGAACAACAAATAAAAAACTTATTAATTCTACTTTTCAAAACTTTCAATAATAAATTCAGAATAATCTACTTTTTCTTGTGTGCCAGCATTCCAAGCGTAAACTTCAAATACACTAACAGGATTAGCAAACTCGATTAAAAATTCCATTTCAACAGTATTGTCTTTCTCTAAATAGGACTTCAAATACACCACATATTGTTCTAAATTAGACTCAATTGTAGATATGACTAACCTAGAACTATTAATAGCATTATAAGCAAAAGCATTAAGTTTAATTACAACAGTTTTAGTAGGTTTTGTAAGTTCAACTTTAAATGTAGGAGAGTAGGTGTGAAACTCATTAGTTTGGATTACAAATTTGTCATTTACTTCTTTTGAATTTCCCTTCACAATATAATTCATATTTGGGCTAAGTAAAATTGGTAACGATTCTATTAATTCCCAATTTACTTTGTCATACACTTTAGCTTTTTTAGATAAATTTAAAAAATTATCCCAATAAATTGCTTTGGTTGGCGAACCCATTGGGTAAATTCCAGTGGTAATTTGATAGGTTTGAATAACATTAAAAACTACCAGTAAAACGTAAAGCGTAGTCACTACTTTCTTAAGTAAGGCTGGTAAATTTTCGAGACTTACAATAATCAAATAGCCTAACACTATAAAATGATCAATCATTACCCTTTGACCCATTCCTGCACCATAATACCAGCACCACCAAGAACTGAATATGTAAATTGAAATAAGATAGAAGGCAAGAATATTAATTGACTTTAAAATGCTTTTACGACCAACATAGAATAAACCTAAAATTAATGTTAGTAATGCTATAGGTGTGTAAGTAAACCAGCCTTTGGTGTAAGAGAATAAAAAATTAACGAATTCAGGATTTTTAAAATCAAAACCTTCATCTCCGTAGCCATAAACAATCCAATTTCCAGTTTGCCATTGCCATAAAACAAATGGAATAGAACCTATTAAAATGGTAATAGTACCAACAATAAAAATTGATTTTAGTTTGAAAATTTCCTTAAAATAATCAACATAAAATTGTCGTTCTGAAATAAAAATAGGTATCAGTAATAGGACTAAAATATTGGTTGGTCTGGTAATACCAATTAACACCAATAGCGCAATTGACAGATAGATATGTTTTAATTTAGCATTACTTTTAAACTTAAGTAAGTGATATACTAGTCCATTAATCATTGCAAAATTAAACAAGTGCGTCACTGACTGGTCAACCATTGAATAAAATAGCACATTGGTTCCCACTATTAATACAAACAAACTAAAGTAAATATGTTTGTCTTTAAACTTTAATAACCTAAATACTTTAAGGTAATAAATGGCACCTATAAGGATGTAGAACCAATAACCGAAATCGAATAAGTACTGATATAATAATGAGTACCCATCTGCCTCAGTACCAAAAATAGAAGCTAAAAAGTGAGCGATTAAAAAAAAAGGTAAGTACAAAAGCGCAACACCTGGAAATGTTTTATTCACTTTTCTACCATTCTCGATTGTATTTAAAAAGTCTTTTCTATGGTCCTTAGCATAATATTTCTCCTCATACGCATCAATAAAGTTATATTCTGAGTCTTGGTAAATGAAAATAGCCGGTAAATAGGCATAATAAGCTTTAGCATCTCCGTTAATTGGTTTCTGATAGCTAGAACTAAAGTCCTTTGTATATAAATGCGTTAGGTATAGTAAAACTACTAAGGCTAAGGGAAATTTGTATTTAAAAATTGTTTTGATACTGTGAAAGTATAGAATTTGAATCATATAAATGATAAAAGTGATTAGTTAAATCAATGTTAATTAAGAAAATTACAGTTTAAAGCTCAAAATAATTTTTAATCTTTACATAACTAATAACTACAATATGGAAAATACAACAAAACATGCATTGATTACTGGCGGAACTTCTGGTGTAGGCTTGTCAATTGTTAAAGCACTTGTAAAGCATAATTTTAGAGTCACTTTCATAGGTAGTAATTTAGGAAAGGGTAAGGCTGTAGAGGCTGATTTACTAACCACTTCAAAACTTAAACATAAGTTTATTCAATTAGACTTAGGAGAACTAGATACCGTAAAAGCATTTACAACTCAATTTATGGAAGAGAATGAAAGCTTAGACTTGCTAGTAAATGTAGCTGGAATTATGTCACCAAAACAGCAGTTTACTATAAGGGGACAAGATAAAACATTTTCCATTGGTTATTTAAGTGCATTTATATTGTCAACTGAATTAGTACCATTACTTGAGAAAAGTAATCAAGCCAGAATTGTTAATGTTGCAGGACAAGCGTCACATGTTTTAAAACCAGTTTTAGATTTTAATAATTTGAATTTTGAAACGAATTATAGTGGCTTCAAAACTGCCATTACTACTGTGCACGCAAAAACAGTACTCACTCAAATTTTAGCGGAAAAATTAATTGATAAAAAGATCACTGTTAATTCATTTCACCCAGGTATTGTGCAGTCAGACTTAAGCCGAAATATGCCTAAAATTCTTCAGTTTTTCGCTAAGTTGGTTAGCCCATTTATGGCAAAAACGTCAGAAAA
>Ga0308002_1000237_pt1 | contig 22484 bp, 3 predicted proteins | sample Neamet34_FD_203148 | JGI IMG/M metagenome (GOLD analysis project Ga0308002, IMG submission 203148) | Marine microbial communities from water near the shore, Antarctic Ocean - #34 | ecosystem: Environmental > Aquatic > Marine > Unclassified | place: Southern Ocean | collected 2014-06-06
CCCTGTATAAACTGTATTCCTAATTCCATATATATTTTATAAAAAGAAAGGAGGGAACCACCCCTCCTCTAAACAAACCAAAAAACCTAAAAACCGCTATGACTGGTTTAGAAGTGATGTAAATCTAGTGATTATTAAATTAATAGAGTAACTATTAGGCCTTTATTTATCACCGATCTGTAGTGTGTTACTTTCTGATCCGTTATGGACAGCGAACATAACCTTTTTAAGCACCTCATTAGGCACTCCAGCATTCTTCAACATAGTTGTACAGTTATCCTTAGTACCCTCTAGGTTGACACCAAGTCTCCTTGCTGAGGATACAGCCTTAACCATACCATTAAAGTACTGAGACATCTTCTTATCAAAAGAAGGATGAGAAGGGTTTAAGACGTTAGTTAAGTCCATATTAACCTCAGAAAGATTAATCTCTAAACTCTCTGACCTTGCCTTCATGTCTGCAACGATTTCTCTAGCAGTAAAGAATAAACTTTCGTTTATATCCATAGTAGTAGTTCTTAAACCTATCATTGCCATAACCTCATTCTTGGTAGTTAGCTTACTACCCTCCTTCATTGAGTCTTCAATCTTACCTAAAGATTTCATAGCTCCAGGACCTAGTTTTGCAACTAAATGTTTAGCTACGTCAAGACCATTCCATCCTATATTTTCTGTTGGGTTATAGATCTTATTTCCTTTGTTGTTAACTATATCCATCACAACACCTAATGCCATATCCTCACTTAAGAACGCACCATAAAACTTATACAATATCCTAGATAGGGTAGAGTCATAGTCAGGGGTGTTCATGTCAGTAAAGGTTATCCTTAGTAAATCCTTAACAAATCCACCACCAGACATTCTAGACACGTTCATATACTTAACGAATGCGTGACCATTATTCTCTGGGGTATACCCATCAGACTCAGGGGTGTAGAAACCACGCTCTATTGGAGCAATCTTAGCATCCTTATTCCAAGGGGAATCTAAGTGTCTTAAACCATAAACCTCCTCGTCAAACTCTTCATCATCTCCAAAGGCTCCAAACAATGTAGCTATCGCAGTAGAAGAAATTGTCTCAGCAAACTTAAGCGTTAGTAATGAGGCAGCTAATCTTTTAGCTCCCATAGTCTTAACAGCACCATTTTCACTACCCATCTCCTCGAAGGCTAATTGTATAGCGTTCTTACTACATCTTAAAGCTTCAGCAGTAAACGATACAAACGTACCAACAAATGGATTCCTACCAAGGGTTCTAACTATAGCTGGAACTCTATCGTAGTTAGGATATAGGTTACCAACGTTCTTAGCAGCCTGATTTCTAGCATCAGCCTCACTCATACCAGCATCCATATACTTAGCTTTCTCAGATAAGAATCCAAATATCTTGAATAAATCATCCTCAGCTTGGTAAGCTTTTGTAGCTACCTTGTCAAGTCCTGACGCAGCAACTAAAGGAAGTTTAGCAATCTTACCAAAGACACCATTACCTATCTTATCCATCATAGAGCCAGTATTCATACCAAGCTTTATGTCTTCACCAATCTGCATTACCTCCTGTAGAGAGGCAGATGAGTTTACAACACCAAGAGATATAAGATCCTCGTAAAAGGCTTGTCTTTGTTCTCCGTTTAAGTTAGTAATCTCACCCACCGATGTCTTTATAGCTTCCCACATCTTTAATGGACTTGTATGTCCATTCATCATAGAGAAGTACGAGTTACCCATTAGGTTAACTGCGTGTGTAGCTGGGTTGTATACTGTAGCAGCCTTCTTTGTTCCGTAAACAAAAGTCATCCACATCTTAGTAGCAAGACCCATCTCAGCATCACCATCTTCGTAAGCCTCTAATACAGCAAGCATCTCGTTATCAACGAACTTACCATCTAAAGGACCCCACTTGGCACCATCTAACTTATTACCAATATCTGGTATAGCTGAGAATTTAGAATCATCAGTACTAGGTTCTGATATGAATTTACCCATACCAAACTCAAGCATGTCAGCGTACATCTGGTGAGATACAAGCGTTCTTGATAGCTTAGATATTGTGTTGGTGTAGTTAGTTAATGGATCCATTCTCTCCCCTAGTAACTCTCTTATCTCTTTAGGTAACTCTTCGTTTCTATTCTTAAAGATAGATCCAACTCTCTGTAGAGGACCCCCTACACCTATATTACGATTAAAGCTAAGTGCACCACTCTTATTGTCTGACTTAATCAACTCGTCAACCATTTGTTTAGCACGAACATCAGCGTCTTCCTTGCTGAATCCTTGATTAGTAATCAACTGATTAGTTGTAAAGACTATAGCTCTCCTTATGATTTCTTGATCAGTCTGTCTCCAGTTAGCATCCTCGTATTTCTCGTAAGACCTAGTCAAGTAGAAACCAAGGTTACCCTCAATCTTATACCTCATAGGTCCACTAACTAAACCGTTATCAAATAAAGACTTACTTAGTATGTCTATATGATTTCTAACAACAGACAAGGCTAACCTTAGCTCTGATTGCTCAGGCATTTTCTGTATCTCTACGTAGTTACTCATTAAAGCATTCAACCCTTCAGGTGTTAGGTGTTCTAACATATACCCTTGATCCTCTACTGAAGCATCCTTGTAGGCTTTTGAAGCTTTTATTCTAGCCTCTTCAGCTTTAACAACCTTCTTAAGTTTCTTTTGGTTCTTGTCTGCTATGTATATCTGCTCGTTAAGGGCTCCTCTAGAGTGGATTATAAGTTCCTTAATCTCAGCGTTAGTGTGCATACCTTTAGGCTTAAGCATAAGCTGTGTTGCACGTACCGTTGAAACCATCTTACCTTCACTATCCTCTTTCTTATATCTCTTGCTAGGATCAGATACGTTACTCATCCAACCACCAAGTTCATAATCTGCATCAATAACTGGCTTAGCTAGATCCCACATTATAGCACCAAGTCCAGATACGTATACGTCTGTATCTTCTTGACTAGCTGCTTGGAATCTATCTTTAACTACGCTTACGGGCTTCCATGACGTAACAGTTTTACCATCAACATGATCATATATAAACCCTTGAAAACCAAGACCTTCAGCTACCTTAGCAACCTCCTCGAAGGTGTTTATAGGTATAAGTGATGGGTTGATTCTTTCAAAGTTTGACTTATCAAAAGTCTCCTTTATGAGTGATGTTATATCTTCTGTCCCTTCTGGGTATGATACGTTAAAAGATATACTCTCTACTCCACCTTTCTCGTATGTACCATCCGCATTCTTCTTGTATCTATGGCTTTCTTTAGCCTCACTAAAGTCTACAACGTCAGACATTCCCATGTCTCTAAGTAGGTCTTTTAGTTTAGATATAGATAGGTTAGCACTGTCTATAGTTGGAGTGTCAAGTGTTATGGTAGACATAGTCTTATTACCACCAGACCTCTTAGTCTTTATATTAGCTAAGGCTATATCAGATAACCCTAAAGGATCCTCTGTTAGTGGGTATAGTCTATCTATAGGTAACTTAGTCTCGTTTTTAACTTGACCTGTAACAATACCCTCTCTTATGTTAGGGTCTGTATAGAAGAATACTCTACCTCTACCCCACGTTCTATACTCTTGTTTAGAGTAAGAGTTCATAACTGCAGACCTTGGGTCTACAACGTTCAGTTCCTCGTTAGAGTAGTGGAACAAGTTAATCATCCCTTCCTCAACATTGATGTTAGGGTATCTCTTCTCTATGTCTGAGTACGTAGACTTCAATACAGTCATCTGATCCTCAGTAATACCATTACCAGCTTGAAATCTTAAAGGTCCAACCTTATCAGTGGCAGCCTTAAGTTCAGGGGTTAGGTTTATTACTGCGTTCTTGCTAGAGTTTAAACGCAACTCAGTAGACGAAGCATTTCGTATATCAGAAGCACTTGCAATCTCAAAAATACCCTCAACACCATACTTCATCCCTTTAACTAACCTCTTAAGTTCGTTATTAATATTCTTAGGTACGATGTTATTGTAGAACTCGTGAGTTTTCCCTGCATTACTTCCAGTATGAGACTGAACTATATCAGATTGCTCTCCATTAACAAATGCTACCTGATCGTACCCCTCTTTAGAGGCTTGATTGATAACTTTCCTAATGGCTAACCCAACCCATAGATCTGTTTGGTTCCAAGGTAGGTATGGTTTAAGACTCTCTAATTTTTTTAACGCATCCTCCCTTGTTTCGGTTCCCCAGAACATATTCTTTTCTATCTCCTTAACTTCGTCTTTAGTTTTAAAATCACCCTTATTAGTTCCTTGAACCCAATCACTCTGAATCTCTTGAACAAACAATATTTTCTCCCCATTAGGACCAACTCTATCGTCAGCTCTAACAGATGCTATAAGATTCTCTCCAAACTCATCGTAGTGAGGTGCTGTAAATATCTCCTCAGAAGATTTATCTCTAATAAGGAACTCTCTATAGTTCTTCCCTCCAGGAAGGGTTACCTCAGAGTATCTAGCACCTACTGTGATACTATCTAGAGCGTAGTCTATGATATTCATCCTCTCAACCCTAGTTAACTCCTCTACGTCTGTTGTAACATCTACTCCAGAATTTAATAGAATACCTTCAGGGGTTGTGATACTATAAGTGTCTCCATCATACCCTATAGTATAATCATCATCATTGTGGGATGAAGGGTTACCCTTTAAAATCTTAGTCTCAATCTCAGCCATGTTAGTAGCAATCAATCCAGCTACAACATCCTTAGGAACGCTTTTAAGTTTATGTTCTTTCTTGTAAGCCTCAAGCATATCCAACAATCCTATAGTGCTAACATCTCTAGCTGCACCCTTAACTCCTTCAGATATTTTCTTAATCCATTCTGCTGGTGTAGCCTTCTCAAGTTTTATAGTCTTTAGAGACAATAAAGCGTTAGATGTATACTCCATGTTATCTCCAGCTTGCGGTCTAATACCTTCAGATAAAGGAACTTTAGTTCCCCAATCAACATCTAATGAGAATGTTACCCCTTCTTTTGTTGTAGAGTTACCATCCTTACCTAAAGCTTCATCACCAACAAACACAGTCTCTGATGCAGGATTTATTCCTGAACCATCAGTGAAGATATTACCTCTCCTAGTTAAGACCCCTTCTTGAGAGAAAGTTTTCCCTACCTGCATAGCTCTATGCTCTGTAATTCCAGAGACAAAGAAACTAGGTCCTTGATCTTCCTTCATGTACACTCCGTCAGTAATGGATATATTCTCAGCTCCAAACTCAGTAACCAACTCCTTGTAGAGTTTAGCGTTACTTGAAACGTTGTCTTCGTTATCGTACTTACCTGAAGCTTCAATGGTTCCTGTAACTATAGCCCAGTTACCCTTCGTAGCTAAGGAAGTTACGTTATCGTATGTTAAATCATTAAGGGTTGCAGTAGGTCTATCACTACTAGGTGTAATGTTAAATCTACCGTACTGATTTGCACCACCAGTAAACCCATCGTTATCCTCAGCTTGAAACCTTAAACCAGGCTTTTGAGGGTTAAGATTATCATTGGATACCTTGATCTGACTAGCGTTAAACACTCCTACATTAGTAAACCCACTCTCTACATTTATTACAGCGTCATAACCTAAACTTCTAAGGCCTTTAAAAGAAGCACGTTTAGAAGCACTGTATTTACCTCCTGGAACATGGTACGTACCATCTTCTATATATGTCTCTAAAAGAGACCAGTTATTTCCTGCACCTCCTGGGTTATACGTGTAAGGTTCCCCATTCTTGTCGTTAAATTCTCTCCCTTCGTAAACTTCAACTTCTCCCTGAGCTTTAAGAAGTTCTAGCATAATCCTAGTCTCTTCTTGCTCCCAAAGCTTAAGTACGTTTTTACCATCAATTAGTCTAGGCCCTTTATGTCCGTCAATAATGCTTTGCACAACATTACTGTCTTTTTTAGATAGCTTAGTCATCAATAGCTTCAGGCCGTCTGAGGTATAATTGCTTTTTACTATGTCCGCAAACTGATTATTCCCTGACATCGCTCTTATACCAAAACTTTTAGATAATACCCCTGACTCTATTAAAGCACCCCAAGTAGATCTATCTGTTATGTCGAATGGATTTCGTATATCTAAATAAGACTTTACTAGTCTAGCTCCAGGTGAAGGATTATCTGGGTCTTGATTGGCGTATTGACTAGCTAATTCAGTCCCTTTAGAGAAGAAAGTAACTTTAGACCTACCATCTGCAGCTACCTTGGATTGAGCATCTCCTCTGAATTTTAAATCTTTCTTATCTTCTGCAAATTCATCAAAAGCAGTTTCAGTCCCATGAAACATAGGAGTCTTGATAACTGAATTCTTAACATGTTCTTTAATGTCCTCAGCTTGAGGTCTAATATCTACTATAGGTGTACCCATCATTATGGCAGCATTCCTCCTTGCAGATGTAGTACCCTCACTGAAGGGTATACCCGTCTTAGGATCTATTAGATACTTATCAGCAAGATTAAGGTCACTCCAAACCTCACTAGCATCTACAACCTCATCAAATAACATCAAAGGTTCCCCTTTAACTTGGTAGGGGTATGTAGGGTGATCCCTCATGTCTTTATTATCTCTTGAGTCTACGTACCCAGCTTCAGTGTCAATCCTTATGGCGGCCACGATAGGGTTACCAGTTAAGTCTTTTATCTCTCCCTGATTAACGAAGGAATACATCTCATCCCTTGTTGGTATACCCCAATTAGATAAGTCCTTACCCTTAATCATTTTAGAAGTTAAATCCTTTCTAACATCGAAAGCTCCTTCAAGGGATAGTATCAACTCTCTAAACTCTGCAGTAGATTTAACTTTTTTCTTAGATACCCCACTAGATTTCAATTTGTTTTGAATCTTATTAAGACTTAATTTTTTATTTATAAAATCTAACACTACAGCCTTCTTGACTTTACCCTTCTTAATGGCATTGTCAATCTCATCCATAACGTAGTCAAACATCTCTATGGTACCATCTATAGATTGAGGAGACATAGCTACAAGGAATATTAAACCGTCACTCTCTTTAGCTTTTTTAAGAACTCTAGATGCTGCAGCCTTCCCTGCGAATGCCCATACACCGTTATCTTCTTGGTAAGAGAAGTATACACCACCATTAAACTCTTTAACTACTCCAGATGGAGACTCTACAGTTCCAGACACAGATCTATCTATACACATAAGCATAGCTTTCTTCCCTGCAAAAGAGGTAATACTACCTCTCTTTACTTTCCCTTCATCGAAATTAGGCGTGTAATCCCCAGCCTGTGGTCTGATACTTTGCGTGTTAACACTACTTAAATCAGGTACCTCAGTAACACCAAGGTCTGATCCACTCTCTAAACTATCAACTTGCTCCCTAATAGATTTATCTACAACCTCTGGGTTCTTAGCTTTAGTAACTTTAAAGTCAACACCACCAACATTTATACTAGCTCCTTTAGCTAAGGCAGATCCAATACCACTTCTAAGGTCTCCTATGTTTTTCATATCACCAAGATTAAGGTTTGTAATATCCTTTCCCTTCGGTAAATCCAAATTAAAGACAGAGAGAATTTCTCTTATCATATCTGTTATCTGCTTAAGTTTAGAGTTGTCCTTCATAAACTGATTAGCAGCAGCGTCACCCATCATCTCAGCAAACGCTTCCTCTATCTGTAGGCTTCTAGACTTATTCTTATATACAGGTTGAGCCTTAACCCAATCAAGATAACTACCAGACTGTCTTCTACCTTGCTTATCTTCCCATCGTTTTCTGTAAGGAGAACCTATCATTCCAGGTTCTGCCTTCTCTACCATAACTTCTATCTTAGCGTATAGTTCTGGATTCGCTACCTTGATAAAGTCAACAAGTGGGTGTACTATCTCGTGGAATGGCGTATTGAGGTTCATCTTCTCTAGATTAAGGACCATTACTCCATCTGCATCTCTATAGAAAGCGTTGTTTTTAGATGTCTCATTAATCTGCTCAGGACTATAACCTTCAGCCTCTAACTGCTTCTTCATAGCAGAGGTATTCTTAACCACTCTAATACTTAACCCATTTATATTTGAGAAAAATCTAAGTACGTGACCAAGTATTTTCTTTTGATTCTCAGGTAGGTACTCTATGAAAGAGTTTATATCAGCAGCGTTAGTACTATTGATAAGCTTACTATGTGTAGCAGCGTTAGTACCAAGTCTTATAGCGACCTTCTTACCATTAATCTTAACTACCACAACTCTAGCACCATCTCTAGCGTTAGCTCCTCTCCATCTATCTCCATCTAAAGACTCTACTGTACCATCTGAATGAAGTACACCATCCTTACTTGAAGTTATTGATTTTTGCCCAAACCCTGACGCTATACTTAACGCTTGGTTAGACTCAATACCCTCAACCATAAACGCTGTCTTACTGACACCATTCTCTATAGTGGTAACCTTCTTAAATTTAAACCCTTTACTAGCAAGGATTTTCTCTAATTGGTTAGTTCTCTTATCGTTAGTCTCAGCGTCTAAACCGTCAAGTTCAGCAGACATTATATTAAACTCTCCCTCAAGATCGTTCTCTGTAACATCATCCATCTTACCTTTATCGGCCTTCTTAAACTCTTTGTTGTTCTTCTTCTGAACTTCAACGTGTCTCTTGGCTTTCTTCTCTCCTTTAGAGTTTTTCTTGTTAAACGCATCTAAGGCCTTTTTAGCTGCAGCCTTACTCTTAAACTTACCAAGCTTTATATTGTTCTTAGAGACGCTCTCACCACCCTTAGATACACCTACACCATCCTGAGATAGAACCACCGATAGGTCTCCTCCCTCTTCTAATGATTTCTCTATCGCTTTAGCTTGAGCCTCGTCCTGTATCTCTGTTATATCTTCTGTGCTCTCTACGTTAGCGTTATCTGTATTCTGATTTAAAACGTTATCGTTTAAAGCGAACCCAGCATCACCTAACACTTTTGTTAGTTTAGCTTTTAGTAGTTGTACATCTTTACCTCTAGCTGCTCCATCCTTTACAAAGGACTTCATCTTATTTAATAGTTGAGTTATCTTAGATACCTTCTCTGCTGAAGGGGTAGAACCCTCTCCTTTCAGCTCAGACTCAACCTCGCTGATTAAAGAACTAGCCTCACTACCAGCACTATCCGCACCTTTATTAGCTTCAATAGTATCTTCAGCCACTGAGTCAACCAAGTCCTGAAGGTCTCCCTCTATGTCTTTATTGAACCTCTCTACAGCAACAGAACCATCCAGTTCGTCCTTTAGGTTCTTAGGGTCTCGTCTCCATATTCTATACTCAGCTAGAGTTAACTCTTGTTTTGTATCTGAGCCGTCCTTATTTACTTTTGTAACTGTAGCTACAATTTTATTAGTTAAGTCTACGCCTCTAAGTTTATTTATAACAGAAGAGGTTATAGCAGCAGTACCACCAAGACCTCTCATCCCTCCAGCCATACCTACACCAGTAACAAATGCGTTACCAACTTCGTTTACTATCTGATCAAAACTCTCAGGGCTACCAGCTCCAGTAACATGATCCACTATCATCTCTGTAACAGAAGTACCAGCTTCAGATAAACCCTCCTTCATTAAATCTTTAAATAAACCTTCAGTAGCCTTCTTTGTTACAGCTTTAACGGTAGCCTTACTAGCACCTTTAGTTATATGTTGAACACCTTCTATTATTTGAAGTGTGGGTATCTCCCATATCATTTCTGCCCCACCAGAAAGTAAAGAGTTTAGTATTAGAGTGGAGTTATTCATTTCTAAATTACCCTCTCTTCTTTGCTCCTTAAGACTTAATGATTTTTGCCCGTAAGCGGAAGCACCAATAATAGGTAGAGTTACCTGTCTAGGAGCTTTAAGGTATGTCAATAGAGCAGTAACACCTATTTGAACAGATGAACCTGCAATACCTCTACCTAGAAGGTACCCAGCATCACTAACATCTCCAGCCCTTATAGCTTCCATAAATCCAGGGTGTCTATACATTCTCTGCATGGAGGTGTATTGATCAGCAACAGCCTTTATCTCTCTAGCTATTACACCACCTTTCTCGTCAGATTCTAAGTTTTTATCTATACCTTCAGCTACCTCTAGAAACTCTGCACTACCAGCAAAAAATCCAAAACCACCAGCTATTGCAGCCTCTATTATGTCTCCAAACTCCCCACCAGCGTTAGATTGTACCGCTATAGCGTTCTCTAGGAACTTGCCGTAATCAGTATCTTTTATAGATGGGTGTATGGTTACTTTAATTGAACCATCCTGTAATCCGTCAATAAAATCTGAATCGTATAGTTGGTTTTCTATGTTAGTTACAGATGTCTCCTCTCCATTGATAAGGACTAACTTAGATTTAACATACTCCTGGTTGATTTCTGCATTATCCATTAGTTGAGTCAGTCTATCGCCACTATATCCCTGATCTATAAATGAATTTACTGTTGTGGTATTATACTGTTCCTCAGCATTAATATGAGCTTGCTCTTGTTCTTCTAGTTCCTTATATATTCTAGCTTCAGATCCAGTTATAAGTGTGTCAGTCCTTCTCTCTATTTCTTTGATTTCCTGGTCAGGGGTTTCAGAAGAGTTTGTATAATTCTTTGTTGCGTACCTCTCTGCTTCCTCTTTAGAGCCAAGTACAAACTCATTTTCATCTTCGTAGTCTGGTCCAGTAAACAACTGGTCGTATTTTTGTAGGAAATTACCAGAAAACAAACCTTTATCTGTAGGTATGTAGTACTGATCAGATCCTTCCTTTTGCTTTATTCCAAGACGATTCATCTTAGCATCAACAAGTTCTTGATTTGCTTGTTCTTTTTTTAACTCTATTTCCTTTTTTTGCTCTAAAAGGGCTTGTCTTTGGTTGTAATCTATACCAAAATTTTGATAAGCTATAGACTTCCCCTGCTCTACATTGGCAGACATAGCCTCCTCATCAGAGCCTTCAGTAAATAAAGATGTATCTAGGTGACCATCAGCTAACCTACCTTGAAGTGATTGATCAAGGGCGTTACTCTCTCCAGAAACCGATTCTCCACCCTCTGTAGGTAAAGTAGTATCCGTTGAAGAGTCTTTTTTTTTTACTTCTTCCTTTACTTGATTACCAGCCATTAGAGCTTGAAACTCTTCAATACTTTTGCTGTAACCATCACTTTGGAATAAACCATAAGAGTGAGCTAGAGCATCAGGATTGCTTGACATTAACGTTTTAAACTCGTCTACGCTTTTTGTGTAACCATCATTAGTAAATAGATCGTATGCGTGTTGAATAGCTTCTTCGTTCATTCTGTGTGTTTTTTGTTTTTATTCAATATTGTGATACTAAAATTCTGCAGCAGTAGTTTTCTTCTCTGGTTGCTTGTAGTTAACTAAATTCTTGACGTTCTTACCTGAAGATTCTGGTATTCTATCGGCAAGTATGCTATAAGGAACAAACACTTGATTGCCAGAGCCTAAATACTTAACTAAAACAACAGGTTTTCCATTACCATCCAAGGTAACACCTCTTATTACAACATCAGCGTCTGTAGCTCCCTCTCTTCCGTTTGTAGCTGCTTCTATAAAGGCAACAGCCTCTGGCGACCCACCATTCATTATATCAGCAAACGATATTGCTCCCTCTATATTTTTATCATCGAGCATCACTTTAAGGTCTGAATTATCATAATGAGTTTGGTATCCAGTTTTATGTGAATCTCCAGTTTTAGAAGAAGAAATGATTTTATATTTATCGTTATTATATTCTATCTGAGCCTCTTCATCTTCTCTCTCTTTCTTCTCAGCACTAGTCTCTCCTACAAACTTACCACCTTGTTTTCTACCTTTATTTTCGTAACCCTCTTCAGATATTTTCTTACCTAAATACTCAGCGTAAGCGTTTGAAATGTCTTTATCAAACCTTTCACTTTCTGGGTCTAGCATCTCTAATAAGCTATCAGAACCAGTTATTCCACCAACTTGTCCTGTCTCAGGGTCAATATAAGATTCTAAAAAGAAAGCCTCTTTAGCGGTCATCTCATTACCCTCTAGAGTAAGAAGTTTAGTATCGTAAAGTCTTTTGTAGTTGGTGTCATTATGAAACCCTTGAGAGTTGACCTTTAGTGAGTTTGTTATAAATACTTGAGTATCAGCCTTCTTTTGAGGTTCTATCTCAGTGTAGTTGTACTCTCCATCATTACTTACAACCTTTCGGTTATCGTTTGAATCATCAGCATCAAATAAAGCTTTAGTTGGGTCTTCCCACTCTGTCTTATTTATCATAGACTGAGCATCTATTGGGTAAAGCTCAAGAGCCTCACTCATACTCATTCCTCCATCAGTGGCTTCCTGAATCATGCTCATATTGTACTTATACAAGTAATCACCATTCTCTGCAAGCTTTAGCTGCCCACCTTTGTTGTTGTTAACTAAAGAGTCTAGGCTAGTTATATCTGAAGATAAAGAGATGTAGTTATTACTTAAAGCAGAAAGATCTCTCTCTTGAGCTGATTGCTCATTCCTTAATCCTGTGTCTCCATCGAATATAGACATAGCATTATTGTTAGCGAAATCTTGATACCCACCTACGTTAGACTGAAAGTCTGGAACGAATAAAGGATTTATCCCATCAAGAGAATAATCCTGAAGGTTAGCTTTCTGACCTTTACTTCTAGCGTCCTTTCTTTTGTTTGCAGCATCTTGCTTTTGAAGCTCTAGCTGTTCTTTTTTAATTGCAAGCTCCTCACGAACTACGTCTTCCTTTATAAGGTCACGATTGTTTTTAAGAACTGTACCTGCAAAAAATAATCCCTCTCCAGCCATATCTTAGTATTTTGATTTCATGTAAGCACCCATCCTAGCTTTAACCTTCTCTAGGTAACCACCTTTATTCATCATAGGCTCTTCCTGAGGTTCTTCACCTTCTGAGTCTTCTGACTCTATAACATTCTTATCGTACTTAGCTACAAGGTCTTCCATAAGCTTAAACGCAGCATCTTTATCTCCTTCATCTAACGCAGACCTAACAGCCTCAACGTCATCAGGTGGTAGTATAAGTTCTCCACCTGTAGCCTCACCAATCTTCTCTCCGTCTTGAACCATGTCAATAGGATTCTCTTCGTGACTGAATTTACCAGGTGTAACTCCACCTTCTTCGGCTTCTATAGATCCACCCTTCTTCATTAATCCAGCAACTCCACTAGCAACATCTTCTACGCCACCCCACATGTTTTGACTACCTGCATCCTTCTCAGTTTTAATACCTTCGATCTCTGAACTAGCAACGTCTATACTGCTTTTCTTAACTCTATTTTGTTCTGTTGCTAAGTTCTTCATAGCATCAGTCTTAGCTGTATTTGCTACTATAGACTGATCTAATAAACTTTTCTGAGCAGAATCTTGAGATTGTGTAGCTACAGACTGAACGTTCCTTTGGTCTCCCTTAGTTGCGTTAGACATAGTTTGAGCCTGTAAAACTAAAGCGTTCTCTTGCTGTTGCTTTACGATATTAGCATCTATAGGTTGATCTGCCACCTTTCTAGTAGCAGAACTTACCTGATCTTTAAGTCTGTTTTGATCAAACGCAGCCTCTGCTTTCTTAGCCTTATTCTTTTGGATAGCTCCAGAGATAAACTTAGCAGCACCCAGTCCTGCCGTAAGGGCAGCACCAGCAAAAGCTTTAGGGGCTTTAGAATTTTTATTCTTCTTATAAGAAACTTTAGCTTTTATTTTACGTGCCATGATTTTGTATTTTTACAAATGTAATGATTATTTTTTTATTATCTGTTACTAAGTTCACTCTTGTCTACATCTGCATTGGCAGCGTATAGGTTAAACTTCTTCTTAGACTGACTCTTGTTTGTTGCTAAGATAGTTCTCATATAACTACCCTTCATCTTCTCTCCTTCTACCTCTCCACTTTTTGCTGTGAAGTAGAATCCTGTTTTATTTGCTTGAGCAAACACATCATTAAGGTTAGGTACAGGAACAAAGAACAACTTAGTTGAATTTACACTATAAGGGTAACCTAAGAAAGTTGTAGTATTATCTAAATTCTTAACGTATAGTTTTATATCTGTAGATACAACTCTGGCTGTAGCGTTACTACTAGGGGTTTTACATGTGAATGTAGTACCTAAAGTGGTAGAGTTTACAGAAGGGTCTACATCTGAAACGTTAAACGTTGAGTTTTCAGGTAAAAAGTTAATTACATATTCACCACCTACAACCATTAGTATCGGAGCTATAGATTTATTAAGATCCACGTTACCTACCTCACTAAGTAATGCATAAGCAGAAGCTGTATCAATCCCTGATCCAATGCCAAGTCCCTGTATCTCAGAGCCATCACCAAACTGGAAGTTATCTTCCGTAGAGGATAAACCAGAGGTTACGAAAGGAATACTAGAGTACTGAATACCTTCCTTAGTCTTGTAATCTATAACAAGCATGTAGCTATTATCAGCGTCTATACCTAGCTTTTCATTTACAGAGATAAGGGTATTAGATATTACCTTAGTTACTATAAAGTCTCTGTGTGTATAGTTATCCTTAACGTACCCAAACACTCTAACTAAATCCCCTGGAGTTACACTCTCGTAGAACTCAGTTCCAGATCCTGTGATTAAATTAGAACCAGCAGTACCAGTAACTAAACCATCAACCTTCTTGAACGCTATACTAGTGGTTGCTACGTCATCGTAGTTACCGTAATGCTGACCTGTGTTGGTAAACATCCCTGTAATAAACTTAGTATCACTTTCTAATCCTATAGCGTTATAACTCTTAATACTTGACGGATCTGCGTTAAATACAAAGTCAATATATGATAAGTTTCCATTACCATAGAAGTTGTTAAAGTCAGTCTTAATTGTAGCTCTAGAGTACAAGTCAGAGTCGTTATGTCTGTACACTCTACCCTGCTTGAAGCTTATGAATTGCTTGTTTATCTTAGAGTAGAAGTCAGGAACGAAAGAGTAGAACGATGTCCATCTGTTTGTACCCTCACTAAACCCTAAAGTCACAGCGTTGAATAGTATCTTATCAGTCTTCATATTAGGGTCTAAAGTTGCGTCATCCCAATTTAGGATACCCTCACTCCAGTTCTTAATCGTACTTGCATTTCCAGCAACGTAGTTTCTTCCTCCACCCTCAATCTCAGGGAAGGTTATGATATACTCATCGTACTTAGGGTCGTAACCCCCAACAAGTAGGTATGGTACTATAGTTTTACCTCCACCCACAATGCTGTCACTGAAAGTTTTAATCCCATCAGGGTTGTACTTTATGTACATTTCCCCAAGGTCTCTGAAGTAATCCTTCATTCCATACTCAGAGATTACAGTTAAACCATCAGTTGATAGTCTAAGTATAGCTCCCCTCTTTATATCAGCGAAGTAGAACTTCTGTCCATGCTTAACAATAGACTCAGGGTTTAACCCACAACCAAACTGTCCAGCATATAAACTTACGTAGTTACTTATTACATCGTTAGATAAAGAAACTAACTCTTCACCTGATGCTGTATTAAGGATGTCCTTACCAACAAGAACTCTACCTACCTTACTTTCGTGGAATACAATCAAGTCGTTATCCTTTGTATGTAAAGCCTGTATAGACCCAAACTCTTTGTTGTAATCGAAGTAAGGACTATTTGCTAGGTTGAATGAAGACAAACCATTAACAGCTCCAGTACTTACGTAAGGCTCTGAGTAGTAAACACTTACACTTAAGTTTCTCTCTTCAGCGTTATTGTTTACAACGTTAATCCTTCCTTTGTCGTAGTGGTTAGTGTTATGGAAATCATTAAGGTAGTAACTCTCGCAAGGGAAACTCTCAAGGGATGCCCCATCAGTTACAGTAAACATGTTCCTAGACTTAATATATATATCCCCTTCGTTTATATTGATTACAGCAGGAACTAAAGACACCATTGTATTAACGTCTTTATCGTAGAAATAATCATTTCCTTGATCCTCAATACCAGCGTGGTAGTTATTAGCCTCACCTGGGTTTCCTATCTCTAACCTATCTCCTAACTCAAAGTACACTAAGTTCTCAGGTGTCTGAGTTTTCTTAGGTCTGTATAACTCAGCTATAAGCTTATCATACCCACTACCAGATAAAGAGAATCCAGAGTGGTTAATACTTACAGAAGATGAGCCTTGAACTTGAGCTAAATCACTACCAGGATTTGCTATCCTTATGTAGAACCCACCTTGACCAGAACCAATATCTACAGGGTTACCATCAACGCCAGCAGGCTCCTCGTTATAATACTCAAAGCCTGTAATCTCAAAGTCTAGGTAGTCGTTGAATTTCTTCCTTCCAGAGGTTGTGTCACAACTAATAAATCTAATTCTATCACCTTTAGCTACGTCAAAATCAGTTAAGGCTCCTGTAGCCTCAGTATAACTAGCCTTGTGTGATTTAAGTGATTGTAGACTTAAGTACATCTGAGTATCTCCACCAACCCCTGGGATTGCGTGAGGTACAGTAACCTGCATGAAGTCATCTACAGAGGTATTACCTGCGTACATAACCTGATAGCTTGTAGCCCAACTTGGAGGCTTATTGTATATGTTTAACTTAAGATTAGATGTCTGCCCTATAGCAGGACCGTTAGTCTCTGTAGGGAAGTAGTTATATGGTCTTGTACCGTTTAGGTTTGCAGAGACTGAGGTTGTGTTGTACCCCTCTTGTAGGATTACATCATTACCATAGTCAGGGGCAACATTCACAAATGAACACCTGTTGGTCTCATCAAAGTATGATATACCAAAGTCATGGAACGCTCCTGTTTTGAAGGTGTTGAATCCAGCGTCCCCACTAAGTAGTTTTGCTGTCACGTTTACCTCAACTCTTTCCCATCCATTATTATTGTTAGCCCAATCTACAGATCCAGCACCGTTAGCTTCTGTACTGTTTGGTCTGTGCTTCCAGTCTAATTTAATCCTAGAAGTTCCAGACGAAGTTAGGTTAACAAAAGAGTCATCTCCCTCATCTTTTATGCATAATGCAATATTTGTAGATGATATTCTTGTACCACCTTCCCAATTTCCTTGATCAAATTGAGAGATAACTTTATTACGAATTTGAGTTATAGTATCCAGGCCCGTTATATCCACGTTCATAGATACTCTACCAGCTCTTTTCTTACTTTTCCCTCCAGGGTTAGGACTACGTCTCTGAAGTCCATAACTTACATCAAAAGACAAAGTCTGAGAGCTTTCTGCGTTTAACTCAATACCAGCAAGTTCTAAGTACATACCTACTTTTAAGTGAGCAGAACCTGCAGGGAACCAAGATGTCCCTGACTGAATGCTATTGTTAGCTGTAATTACTTGAGCTATATTAGCGTTATCAGATGCTGAGTTATCTTCTCCGTTACCAACGTTTATTGTTGATATAGGATATGAAGTTCCAGTGCTTGTACCGTATACAGATAAATCTGTTTTAGTTGTATCAACACTAGGATTTCCTTCAGTTTCAAAGCTACTACTTACAACTAAAGGTGTGTTATCGTACCCCTCTAGTATGTTACCATAAGTTAACCTGTTATCTGATATTATAGTTTGAGCCTTAGCCAACTTAGGTACAGCATCAAATAAGTTATCCCCTTCAGATTTATTAATGAAAGGATATACCCCATTGTTTCTGAATTTTATAATAGACTTAGGTATGTCAAAGAAATAATCAGGATCAACTATAACCTCATTCTTAAGGGACTTAAGGTACCTTATGAAGTTATTCTGAACCGTATCAACTAGAGTAAACTCCCCATCGTTACCTTTCCTTGTAGTTATTTCTATCTTCTTAACATCAGATATAGTATCGAAGTATTCTACCTCTATAGTATTCGCTGTGTTTTTATACTCAGTAAATGTAAGTGGTGTGTTCCTCGCAAACTCAGGATCTATTTTTATGTTAGAGATACCACTATAAGAAGTGTTCTCGTTGTCTTGGTGAGAGTATCTGTATTTGAATTGAAACAATGTGTCTAAGATATTGTTCTTAGCGTAAGAGGTGTCTGGTACAAGTTCTGTTACAGGTCTCTTTAGTGGTTGGTGCTTAATCACATCAAAGTACCTCATCTTATCCTCATACTTCCCAAAACTAATAAGGGGGGAGTACGCATCAGATGGGTCTGCAGACATAATTAAACCAGGAACTAACCCAAAACTCTGGAAAGGACAGTTAGTTAATAACCCTCCAATGTTACCACCATTAGGTAGTAGATATAGAGCTAGTGCTGCCGATAACGTAAACGTCACAGGTGACGCAGTCGTTATTGTAGTCCCAGAAATATCAGCAACCTGATAGAACTTAGGTAAAGGGGTGCTATCCATTATCCCTATCCATTCCCCAACCTCTAATTGAGACGATGTAAGGGCTACACTACTTGTCACTGTAGTAGATGTATCAGTAGTATTAAACGTAAGTCCAGCAGGCATCTTTCTAACTATACCTAGCACTTCAGCGTAACCATTATATGATGTAGCCTCTTCTCCTGAGTCGGTGTGTGTGTATACAGTATCACCTATACTATACTTACTCTTTAGGGTTGTATCGTTATAAGTTAAGAATACTGATTTATCATGCCCCCCAGGGAAGTTTACATCCTCAAACTTTATAGCCTTACTAATGTTTACCTCGTTCTTCTTACCAAGGGAAACGTTTATTTTCCTAGGTCTATTTAAATTATCTGTCCAGTAAAGTATATCATCTACCTTATTAACCCCTGTTATAGCGTGGTCTAGGTCGAAGTTAAGTATACCTTCACTTAAGCCATTAGATCCCCGTCTACCATCTTGATATACAGTTCTAATTTTATTATCTATCAGGCTGTACTCTAGGATGCAGTCAAACTTTTCACTCTTGTCTTGGTGGTGTACAAGGTAGTATATAGAGTTCTTTGGTTTATCCTCATACGTACCTATACACTTATAAGAAGAGCTTGAGTTATCTACAGCTGTAGTCTTATTAAGTATTTTATTTCTTACAAACCTCTTAGCCCCAAATATGTTACCAGTCAAGTTAGGTCGTAAATCTCTAGACTTAACTAATATAATATCAGACTTCTTAGACGGGTAAATTAACTCGTCATTATGTTTTCTTAAGCGTTTAGATGCGTCTCCTTTAGGAATACTTGTATTTGCAGGTAAATTAACCTTAGGTCTTACCTTGTCTATAGAGAAGTTAGGTGCTGCTGCTGCTACGATAAAACTTTCTACGGAACCCTCTGTACTCCTACCTAATGATTGATTTGGTACTGATTGTATTTTCTCAGCATACACCTTGTAGTCTACTCCATTTGGAGCATCATACCCAGAAGTCCCAGGATTTGTAACATTCCAGCTATACCCTGAGGTTGAATCTTGAGCTATAGTGTGTTGAGTTTGATTTAGTAATGAAGTTTCTATGTTAGTAGTCTTATCTAGTATAAAAAATTCCCAACCAGAATCACCATCTAAGGCTTCAATCTCTATTTGAATACCAGTATCAACTCCTAGCTCTGACAACCACTCATTAGGGTCTTTTTCTATAGGAACATCACCTTTATCTCCTATTATCTTATCCCCCGTAGATGATAACGCTAAAGTATATGGATTACCGCTAGTGTCTTCAATTAGATTATAACTTAATAGGTTGTGTATAGTTACCTTTAAAGCACCGAATAAATAAAACGATGTAGGAAATTCAATGTAATTAGAAGTGTTGTCGATTAACTGAAGAGCTGTATTGTATTTATATCTACCTGCGTGAGTATTCATAGCTATAACCATCGGAAACAAGGGGTGATGGTCGACAGCAAAGTCTACTGTAGCATCTATAGCTGTGTCCCTAAACATTGGATAACAACCTCCCCCTTTAAATATTATATATTCTTTATCTTCTATTGAAGGGTCTGTATTTCTACATACTAATGCTTTTGGATTGAGAGGGACGTAGGTATCGTTAACTGGGACCCCCCCATTGAATGTAAATAACCACTTATCATTTTCATTACCTCCTGAACTTCCTGATCCTGCCTCTATTAAATCTATCTCGCTTGTTAAGTAATTTATTAATAATGTGAGTATTCCAAGCTCCCCTGCTAAACTGTTATTTTCCTCGTTGAAGTCAATGATGTAATTATCTATTATATCTTGAGTTATATTGCTGGTAGCTCCTAGTAATGTTATTGCGTCCAATACGGAAGTACCTAAAGAACTTAAACTACTACTAATCAAACTTACGTTATCCGAAAGTAATCCTATCTCTGTAGTGGCTGCTTCTAGTTCAGAGCTTGATGTTGCTAATGATGCCCCTAAATCTTCGTTTGTTGAAATTAAAGAGTCGTTGTTTATGATTAACTCTTCTGTAAATGTAAGCAGGTTATTAATTAAGGTATTGCTAACGTTAACATCTGAGGTTACACTAACAATAGATAATTCAGAAATGTCTAACGAAGCAACACTCCCACTCACTACAAGTTGAATCTTACTTACATATTGTGTGAAGTTTACAGTTTTAATAATCCTACCAGCGGAATATGCTACAATCAAATTTTCAGTACTAAAATCATCGTATGTAACCCTAACTGATACATAATTATTAGAAGAATCAGTATCAACCTCATAGTTCGTAATATTAAAACTAAATATATAACTTCCAGGACTTATAAAGGGGTACCCCCAATAGTCGTTTGCAGGAGAAGAAGTTAAAAACCCGTTACCTACTCCAGCATGAGAAATACCACCTCCATCATTAAAAACCCATACATTAGTTGAATTCCACTGAGATGAGTCTTCAAGCCTAGGGTCTCTAACATGTTCAGTTGAGTCAAGAATAGTAGGGTTCTCTGCTAGATTTGCGTTTATAGCGTCTAGCTGGTTTTGAACCTCAGCTAATTGATTATTCACTAAGGTTAAGTCAGCTTGAGAAATACCATCTTCTGGTACAACAGCATCTAATAAAGCTTGAACTGCATCTACATCAGATTGAGATATACCATCGTCAGGAACAATTGCATCTAATAAAGTTTGAACTGCATCTACATCAGATTGTGATACTCCGTCTTCAGGAACTATAGCATCTAGTAAAGCCTGTATAGCATCCACCTCTGCTTGATGAGAACCATTTAGGGCAGCCACCTCTATATCAAATGAAACTTGCATAGCATTAAGATCAGCCTGAGATATACCATCTTCTGGGGTAACGCCATCTAATAAAGCCTGCACAGCGTCTACATCTGCTTGTGTAATACCATCTTCTGGAGTTATAGAAGATATAGTAGCGTTTGCTGTGTCCAATAGACCTTGAGTTGCAGCAGAGTTTTGTTGTGATATTTCAAGGTCAAGTATAGCTGTATTTAAATCAGCCTGAATAGCATCTACATCTGCCTGTGTTACACCATCTTCTGGTACAACAGCATCTAATAAGGCTTGTACAGCAGCTACGTCTGCTTGAGAAACACCATCCTCTTCGTTGGCAACAGCTAAAGCCAGATCTGCCTCCAATAATGTGTAATCTTCTTGCAATCCAAGTACAGTTGATTCGTGTGCTGCAATAAGATTTAGGGTGTCCTGAGTGTTTGTATCGTTTAATTCATTTGCAGTATCTATAAAGTTAGCAAAAACTGCGTTAGTGTTAGCTAGGGCAGCCTCAGATGAACTAAGCGATGCCTGTGATGCGGTGTGCAGGGCTGTTATATCAAGGATCTGCTGACTCTGAGTCTCTATTAGTAGTATTTGCTCTGCTACTTGTGCATTTAAATTGTTTATATCAGCTAATTGAGTTTGTATAGTCTCATTTAACGCTTCGTTACCTGCTATGTGAGCTATATCGAAGTCTGATATAGCTTGATTTACTAAACCTAAAGATGACGATATACTTTCTGAAGTTCCAAGGTAAGCGTGAACGGGATCTAACCCAGCAAAATCCTCTTGCAACACTAAGAAAGCGTTTACAGCACTATTAATTAAAGTAGCTTCATTCTGTAGCGTAGTTATAAGAGCATTTGCAGCCTCTAATTGAGTCTCAATTTGTGCTCCGTTAGCGATTGAATCTGTCAGTTGAAGATTTAATATAACTAAGGCTGCTGCGTGTTCTGAAGTTAAAGATTCTATATTAGACGTTAATGCGGTTATAGTTTGTAACGCTTCAATAAGATCCTCTTGCAAGTCAGCTAGTTGAACACCAGCTATAACTCCATAACTATCCCCTATGTTTTTTGACACCAAACTTAAACCAACCCCAGGGAACCATTCTCTAACTTGAGTTGACTGCTTACCTGCAGATAACTCTTTCTTTAATTTTGCTTCACTAGAGGAAAAGGCTAAATTAAATCTTGTAGACCCAATAGAGGCTAACCTAATAGAGAAAACCTCTACTGGAACGTCCTCCAAGAATAGTCTTAGATTTGTTATGGTTACTTCAAAAGAAGAATCAAAATCCTTACTGAATGTAATGTATACTATAGAAGCGTTATTCTCTGGAGATATAACGAAAGAGTGAATACCATTATTACCTACAGATGGGAA
>Ga0308002_1000242_pt1 | contig 22163 bp, 20 predicted proteins | sample Neamet34_FD_203148 | JGI IMG/M metagenome (GOLD analysis project Ga0308002, IMG submission 203148) | Marine microbial communities from water near the shore, Antarctic Ocean - #34 | ecosystem: Environmental > Aquatic > Marine > Unclassified | place: Southern Ocean | collected 2014-06-06
GATTTTTACATTCAAATACACGGAATTTATAATGAGGACACTAAAAGAGCCCTCATGAAAAACATAAAAAACATTGAGCGTATTGTAAGTGTACACGAAATAAACATAGACAATTTACGCTCTAAAGAAAATCTTATCATCGATGAATAACACAAAAATAGTTGCGACCATAGGACCATCCTCGTACGACAAAGCAATTTTAAAAGAAATGTTTGCCGCAGGACTCAACGTGGCACGAATAAATTTTTCGCATAGCAATCACGAACAAGCAATACAAATTTTTAATTGGATACAAGAACTCAATATTGAAGAGGACAGAAACGTTGCTGTATTGGGAGATTTACAAGGCCCTAAACTGCGTCTTGGAGAGGTAAAACCAAATCAAGTTTTAAAAAGAGGAAACGAAATAACCATCACTACAGAAGAGTGCGAGGGAGATACTTCAAAAATATACATCACCTATCCAGAATTCCCTAAAGATGTTCAGGTAGGCGATAGAATTATGCTTGATGATGGGAAGCTCATTCTACGAGCTGAAGCGACAAACGGTAAAAATGAAGTGCTTGCTAAAGTAGTTCAAGGTGGAGAACTGAAATCTAAAAAAGGGGTAAATCTTCCAAACACAAAAATATCATTACCCTGTTTAACGCCTAAAGATTTAGCAGATTTAGACTGTGCTTTAGAAATGGGTATAGAATGGATTGGTCTGTCTTTTGTACGAAATGTACAAGATGTAAAACAACTTCAAAAGATAATTAAAGAGCGAAATTCTCCTGCTCGAGTAATCGCGAAAATTGAAAAGCCTGAAGCAATCAGACAAATAGATGCGATAATAAAACAATCGGGAGCAGTAATGGTAGCTCGTGGAGACTTAGGTGTAGAAGTGCCGATGGAGAGAGTTCCCAATTTACAAAAAATGATTACACGTAAATGCATCAAATACTCTACTCCAGTAATTATAGCTACTCAAATGATGGAATCTATGATGGACAGTTTGAGTCCAAGTAGATCAGATGTAAACGACGTAGCAAATGCTGTACACGATCGTGTAGATGGAGTTATGTTAAGTGGTGAAACTTCGGTTGGAAAATACCCAGTTCGCGTAATTAAAGCCATGAGTAAAGTGGTGAAAAACGTGGAAGATTATGCCGATTTGGAAATGGAGGAGTTTATACCAGTAGATAAAAAAGATGGTAGATTTCTTTCGGATACTATTTGTTATAATGCCTGTAAAATTGCTGAGCAAGTAGATGCAAAAGCCGTTATGACCATGACACATTCGGGCTATAACGCATTTAAAATTGCAAGTTTTAGACCGCCAAGTAAGATATGTATTTTCACTAACAATCGTAAAATTATGAATACCCTAAGTTTACTCTGGGGCGTACGTGGCTACTATTACGACAGTTTTGCAAGTACAGACGATACGATGTCTGAGATTAAAAATATAATTAAAGAAAAAGGGATTATAGAAAAGGGTGATTTTGTAGTGAATATTGCCAGTATGCCGATTACCGAAAAAGGAATGACTAATATGTTAAAACTAAGCTGCGTAGAATAATGAAGAATTTAGACATCCCCTTACTTAAAAAAATCTGTGAAATTGCTGGTGCTCCAGGGTTTGAACAAAGAGTTCGCACACTAGTTATTGAGGAGATAAAAAATCACGTGGATAAATATTCCATAGATAACTTAGGGAACCTTACAGCGATAAAAAAAGGTAAATCATCAGATAAAAAAGTGATGATTGCGGCTCACATGGATGAAATAGGATTCATTGTAACTCACATAGACGATAATGGATTTGTACGTTTTCATACTTTAGGAGGTTTTGACCCGAAAACACTCACAGCACAAAGAGTAATTATTCACGGCAGCAAAGATTTAATAGGTGTAATGGGTTCAAAACCTATACATGTGATGTCTGCGGCAGAGCGCAACAAAGTACCTAAAACTACCGATTACTTTATAGACATAGGTATGTCGAAAGAAGAGGTGGAAAAACATATTACTGTTGGAGATTCTATTACCCGACAACGCGAGTTAATTGAAATGGGCGACTGTGTAAACTGTAAATCTATAGACAATAGAGTCTCGGTTTTCATTCTTATAGAAACTTTAAAAAGACTTAAAGACTTCCCGTACGATGTGTATGGTGTATTCACAGTACAAGAAGAGGTCGGAATTAGAGGAGCTCAAGTTTCGGCAATGAAAATTCAACCTGACTTTGGTTTTGGATTAGACACCACTATTGCATACGATGTTCCGGGAGCAGCAGCACACGAAAAAATAACGGAACTCGGTAAAGGAGCTGCCATAAAAATTATGGACTCTCAAACGATATGCGATTATCGTATGGTGCGTTATATGAAAGAAATTGCGGCTAAGAAAAAATTAATAACTCAGCTAGAAATTCTTCCTGCAGGAGGAACCGATACCATGGGCGTACAAAGGTCTACTCCTGGTGGATCTATAGCTGGGGCAGTTTCAATTCCTACACGACACATTCATCAAGTTATAGAAATGGCACATAAAGAAGATATTAAACAATCGATAGACCTCTTACAAGTTTGTATTGAAAACTTAGATCAGTACGATTGGAGTTTTAGATAAATTTTTTCACTTAGTGCCAAAAATAGAAAACTGAAAAATGGCTGCTTTAAAATACCTTTTGTTTACATTTATTAGTACTTGCTTTTTATGGCAATGTGCTTCTATGCAAAGTCCTAGTGGAGGAGAAAAAGATATTTTAGCTCCAACAGTACTAAGGTCTAATCCTGCACAAGGCGAAACAAATGTGCGACCGATAACTATAGAAATTCAATTTGATGAATATTTTAAATTACAAAACCTTCAAAGTGAATTACTTATTTCTCCACCTTTAGAAACCAAACCTTTGATTTCTCAAAAAGGTAAAAATCTATTTATAGAAATTCTAGAGGATTTAAAAGACGACCACACCTATACCTTCAACTTCGGAAATGGAATTGCTGATTTTCACGAAGGAAACCTTTTAAAAGATTTTTGCTTAGTTTTTAGTACCGGAAATCATTTAGACTCCATGTCTATTGCAGGGAAATTGAACAGTTGCCCAGCAAATTTTCTTCCTGAAAATAGTATTGTAGCAATCTATGGAAAAGATAGTCTGAGAAAGGATTCTACAATATACCTTCAAAAACCAGATTATTTTGGCTTACTAAACGAAAAAGGAGAATATAAGATTGAGCACATTAGAGCGGGCAATTACGAATTGATTGCTTTTGAAGATGTGAACAAAAATTACCTATACGATGGTGCTACAGAACAAATTGCTTTTTGCGATAGCTTAATCAATATCACCGATAGTACTGTGGTAGATTTATGGCTTTTCTCGGAGAAAGAAGAGCTTAAATTACTAGATGTTTTAGCGAATGAAAATGGAAGAATTCATTGGGTTTACAACCAAAAAATTGATTCTATAAAAATTCATACAAATCCAAAAATTGAGTTTTACTCTAAACTAAAAAAAGATAGCCTTTTGGTTTGGCCTAGCTATTCTTCTGACTCCTTTTATGTATGGACAGAAATTGATTCTCACTTAGACTCTGTTTTAGTAAAGACGGATACACTAGAAACGACAAAGCTGAATGTTTCCTTAAAGAATACGTTTTTAAAGTCTAAATCTAATTTGATAATCCAAGCTGATGCACCAATAATTGCTATCGATACAGCTAAAATAAAATTATTTTCTGATTCTATTCCTCTTGAATATTCGGCAAGATATTCACATTTTGAGCTTATACTTGACTTCGCTCATGAAGGAGCAAAAGACTATAATTTAATTATAAATGATGGAGCTATTACGAGTACTTACAACAATAAAAATGACAGCACGAAACTAAGATTTCACACCAAATCTTCGCCTCAACTGGCTAGTTTAAACATTAATGTAAAAACTACAAAAAACTATTATATAGAGTTAATGAAAGATGATAAGGTTCTTGGAAGACTTTATCGGGATGAGGAATTGAAATTCACAGAACTTTTAGCTACCAAATATAAACTGAGACTTATTGTAGATGAAAACCAAGATCGGGAATGGACTCCTGGGAATTACTTCCAAAATAGGCTACCTGAAAAGGTGTTTTATTATTCAGAAGAAATCAATTTAAGAGCTAATTGGGAAATGGAAATAGATTTCAATCTAGCAGATTAAATAAATGATTCAGCTTATCTGCTTGAATACAATCTGGACTTTTTAGTATCGCTTCTCTGTTTCTATTTTTTGTATGCACATTCCATAAACTTATCCAATAACCATTGTCATGGGCTAATTGCACTTCTTGTTTAGTGACTTTATTGGTCGCTATACTTAAACCAAAATAACTGTTCGATTGAATAATATCGTAACCCTCACTAAAGGTAGATGGAAGGTACAATAGTTTATATTCTGGCTTTTTACTTTGTAATAGATTTAAGAAATCTAGATCATCAGACTCAATATAAAAATCAAATTCATGCAAATTTATGAGAGAGATAATAGCATCAGTAAAAGCATCGTAATAATTAACAGTATCAAGCTCTGAAGAGTACAGCTTACAATCTAAACTAAAAGCTACATTTTCACTAAGTCCAATAGACTCCATAATTTCTGAGACTAACCTTATAGGATAATTGTTAGTAATACTTAAATCCTTATATCTAGAATCGTTAAAGTCGCTCCAATTTTGGTTTCGTACGACTCCCGATCCAGTCGTATTATCAGACAAATCCTTATCGTGATAAGCAACCAAATAACCGTCTTTACTTAACTGCACATCAATTTCTGTCCCCTGTGCTCCATTGTCTATACAACAAGAAACCGATGCCAAGCTATTCATCGGAAGTATGCTATGAATTCCCATACCACCATGACCTAAGACTTGAATCTCGCCATTGTTTAGGTTTTGAATTTCGTAAGAAAACTTCTCACAAGAACTCAAAAACAATAGTATAAAGCTTACAAAAAATCTCATCCTAACAAATTAAAACAATCTATATCGAGTAAAAAAGGCATTCGGCTACGCGTTTTTGTAAGATGGTCTTTAGAAAGACTTACTTCAATCCAACCAATTTCGTTCTCTGGAGCCGCAGCAATAACTTCTCCCATAGGATCGAATACTTGAGAATGACCAGAGTATTCGGCATTATAACCATCTACCCCTACTCTATTAACTCCAATAATATAGCTTTGATTTTCTATTGCCCTCGCTTTTAATAAAGTGTCCCAAGCGGTAATTCTTTTGTTTGGCCAGTTGGCTAGATAAAAACATAAATCATAATTTACATCGTTTCTAGAAAAAACTGGAAAGCGTAAATCGTAGCAAATTAATGGGCATATTTTCCAGCCTTTATACCTTACAATTAAACGATTGTTACCAGCAGTAATATGTTTTTCTTCATTTATTAAACTAAATAAATGCCGCTTATCGTAGTGTTGTATCGTACCATTTGGCTCTACCCATAGTAAACGATTATAAATGTTTTCTGCTTCAATAATCATCAAAGAACCACAAATTACAGCGTCTTTTTTATGGGCTATTTTTTTCATCCACTCAACTGTTTCGCCTTGCATCGTTTCTGCTAGATGGGTAGATTTTACAGAAAATCCTGTGCTAAACATTTCGGGTAATAAAATAAGGTCAGCAGAATTAATACTTTCCAAGTATTCGTCAATTTGATCGCGGTTCTTGTTTGGTTTTTCCCAAACCAAATCAAATTGAAGTAAAGCTATTTTTAAATCCTCTTTCATTAAAAAGTAGTTGAAATTTTAATTGCAATATTTCTACCTGGATTAAATATACCCTGTCCTTTCATCAAGGATAAATGCGGAATATATTCTTTGTTTAATAAATTCCTAGCAAACAAGCCTAGGTCTAATTTTCCATAAGATAAACCAACACCAAAATTTATCAACATATAAGAAGATGAATTTAGTTCATCAATAGCCAAGCGGTTTTGTGAGGCTTTATACTCAAGTTCAATAGATGAAAATAAATTAGTCAATCTTCTCCATTCACTTTTCTCAAACTTCAGTTCATTAAGAAAAGAAACAGGAGGCATAAGAGGTAAAGGTTTATTCAAACTTAAATTATCGCCATAAACAACAGTTACAGACGATTTAAAATGAAGATACTCAACTAATCTAGGATGTATATCGAATCCAAACTCTCCACCATACAACCTGGCTTTAGTTTGTAAATGCTCATAAACTCTATAATCACCTTGATAATCTTGCGTAGGAGCAGAATAAATAAAATCGTTTATATGATTATCGAAAAGGGAAATATCGAAAGTAAAATTAGAGCCCTGTTTATGCAAACTTACATCCCACTCTTTATTGTGTTCACTTTTTAAATTATTATTTCCTAACTCATATCTAAAAGCTCCTGTATGTACACCATCAGCGTAGAGCTCAAACAAACTAGGAGCTCTATAACCTTGTGCTAAATTAGTTCTAAACACTGTAGTTTCGTTAAGCTTATACGTTCCACCAAGCGAAAAAGAAGCATCATAAAAATAATTATTTTCGGGAATGGCAGTCTCATTATTTGTAGAAGAACTTATTTTCCTATGATCAAATCGAACTCCAAATTGAACTTGGACTTTGCCTTTCTTCCAATGCATCAAACTAAAAATTGCTTTATCTGTAGTAGTGGCATTAGGAATTAACTTAAAACTTCCAACATTTGCATTCTCTTGATGCATTCCCTGAGAACCTATAATAAGTTCCAAATTTCTATACGATCTAAGCGCCTTAAAGTCGAATCTTGAAGTACGCAATTCCATATCTATGGAAGCTTCATCGTTAAATTCTTTCCCCCTATCGAACTCTTTTCTATGATTTAGTTGATACGAAATATGGGGTTTTAAAGTCCAATCGCCCCACCAAAAGGTAGCCTGTGTAGTAATAATATGATCTCCAGATTGCTGCCAAGGTTCATCTTTACGAATAGAATCACCCGGACTTTCTGAACCAATCATAATCCCTGCATTGGTATAACTAGCCGAATAAACTCCTTCTATAATCCCCCAGGGCATACTATATCCCCATAAACCATGGGTATAAAACTGAGTGAACCTGGAATTCAAAGCAGTATCGCCATCAGATTGCAAATAATCGTTGTGAGCATGATAGCCCGAACCAAAGGCATGGTATTGCTTATCGCGTCTTTTCTTAGTCCATAATGTAGCCTGATAGCCATTGGTATTTGAAAATCCATTTAGTGAAACTCGTGTCTCCCTACCTCGTGCATAAAGAGGCTTTTCGGGGATAAAATTCAAAACACCACCCATTGCATCAGAACCATAAAGTAAAGAAGCAGGGCCTTTTATAACCTCAATTCTGTCGAGACCTTCTTCTGGGATATAAACTCCATGCTCCTTTCCCCAAGCTTGATTTTCGATTCTGACACCTTGGTAAATACTCAAAACCCTATTTCCGCTCAAACCTCTAATTACAGGTTTCATTATGGAATTCCCTTGACTTATCATTTCAACTCCTGGTTCGCTACTTAAATTTATAAGTAAAGATGGACTTGCAGAACGATTGAGGATTGATAGTTTTTTAGAGGTTATTTTTACGACCGACCTATCTTGAGAACTTACAAATCCTCCAGAAAGAAGCACTTCTTTCATCTCTATAACAGAAGTAACAAGTTCAAAATTTAAAACTTGGCTCCCTAAACGCATATCGACACTACAAATTAGTGTTTCGAAACCCAAAGAAGAAATCTGAACTTTTAATATTTTATTTGGAAGATGACTAAAGCTATAAGATCCATCTTTGGTGGTAATTGTACCTCGCTGCAAATCTAATAAGTAAATATGCACATCAGCTAAGTGTTCATTATTTAGATTGGCAATAGTCCCAGAAAGTGTCTGAGCCCAAGAACAGCCAATAATACTTAGGAAAAAGCTTATAAATAGTATTCCTTTTTTCATAGTGCAAATTTACTATAAGTTTAGCAATCCAATCGCCATCTCAAAGATAAATTAAGTAGATTTTGTTTGTAATTTAGTATATTTGAAAGCATCTAAAAAGCCCGAAATGAAAGCACCCCAACTCGTCTTAATTTTAACATTGCTAAGTACAAATTTATTTTCTCAAGATGTAAATTACTATTTTGAACAATTTTCACATACCTACTCAAATTTAAACAATCCTATTAGTCTTAATAATAGAGAAATATGGGATGATTTTGGATTTTCAATACCAATGGAATTTGACTTTTTACTCTTTGGTGAATCAATGGATTCAATAGTCTCTGAGAGTAGTTCATCTACTACATTAGTCAACACAGAAATGAATTCTGCAATACTTATTTCTCCTAGTGATCTATCCGACAGAGCTTACAACACTGACGGCGATAGCTCCTTATCGCCAATTTCTTATCAGGTAGATGGGCAAATAGGATCACAAATTTTAAAAATAGAATGGAAAAATGCAGGCTTTTACGAGGATGAAGAAGGCGTATATTATACCAATCTCCAAGTATGGTTTTATGAAAGCTCTCACATGATAGAAATTCATAGAGGGGCTTCGTATATTGAAGAATCTTTTTATTTATGGGAAGAAGATTTATGTGCTCTCTTAGAAATGGATTTGGTCACACAAACGGCTACAGGATATGTAGTAGAAGAGGTAGATGGAGAGTATCAATTTGGGTTCCAATACGTGGATGATTTTTACGACCCTAATACCTTTACACAAATACCCGAAGATGGTACAGTATTCCGTTTTTATCCTGAATATGCAATTGGAATAGTAGAAAAAGAAACGGTGGGGATTAATTTATTCCCTAACCCTACATCAGACTATATAACGCTACAAAACAAACAAAACACTAAACTGAATTACAAAATCCTTTCAGTTGATGGACGTGTTGTTTTAAAAGGGTCTTCCTCAGCTCAAAACCTGAAGATAGACCTTAGAACCTTCAAGTCTGGCATGTACATTGTACGAGGGTCTAAAGAAGGAATCTACTTTACTAAATCATTCATAATAAATTAAGTTCATGAGTTTTGTTTTTGAAACACCCAGACTTATAGTTCGGCTCTTGAAAAAGAGTGATGAAGCTGCTTTTTATAAATTAATGAGCAATCCTAAAGTCGTTATTTATACCCCTAGTGAAGTTTTAAATAAAGAAGAAAGTGATTTAAAACTAGTATCATTAATGAATACAAATCATCATTTTTGGGCTGTTGAATTAAAAGAATCCAGTGAATTTATTGGAATCGCTGGATTAAAAATTCACTCCAATACCGAAGCTGAAATAGCTTACAATATAAGAGAATCGTATTGGTCGAAAGGTTTTGGAAGTGAAATTGCTAAAGGTTTAATTGAACATGGATTTAACCATTTTAACTATTCTAAACTAAAAGCATTTGCAGATTCTAAAAACAAGAACTCATTAAAAATACTTTCTAAGCGAATGAATTACTTAGGCTGTTTTTATACTGATGAATACAAAAGTGAAGACGAGTGCTATGAGCTCACAAAAGTTGAATGGATTAATAGCACAAATTCAATCTAACAAAAATTCACTTTTAACCTTTTTTGTCAATTTAGAAACCACTAAATCGTAGGAATGATCTATAAGATCTTCAATAAGTTTTTTAGGGAGTTCGCCATCAATAATAAGTGTATTCCAATGTTGTTTATTCATATGGTATCCAGGTATTACAGAATGAAAACGCTCTCTTAAGTCAATAGCTTTTTCTGGTTCACATTTGAGGTTTATCTGTAAAGGATGTTTTTCTAAACTGAATAAAGCGAACATCTTCCCAGCTACTTTAAACACCAAAGTATGTTCATCAAAAGGGAAACTTTCTCTTACCGCAGGTTTAGCTAAACAATAAGTTCTTATATTTTCAACATGCATAATTTGTATAGTTACAGATATTGTCTAAATTTAAACACAAATTATTAAATCTAATGGACTTAGAAAACTTAAAAAAAGAAAATCTTCCAGAGCTTTTAAAAAGCATTGATAAGAACAACAAGAAAATTAAGGCAACCAGAGCAATTACTTACATTTTTGATGTAATTATAATTATGGCTGCCCTTTTGTATTTTTTTGACATCAATTTTTCTAAATGGCTTTTACTTCCGGCAGCAACTTCTGTAACACTACACACAAGACTCGCAGTATTATACGAACGAAAATGCATCCTTAAACAACAGGAAGTAATTTTAAAGTATTTGAAAAATTAAGCCATCTACGTAAAGTAATTTCACTCTTTAAAATTCTTTAAAATTTGACCTATTAATACATCGTATTTTAATTGCGAATTTCTACTTTTGCATAAGTATTAAGCATCTCAAAATTAAAGCTTTGAAAAAAATTCAAAACGCCCTTATATCGGTTTTTCATAAAGACCGTTTAGAACCAATCATTGAAGAATTAAACCGTTTAGGTGTAACCATTTACTCTACTGGAGGAACTCAAAAATTTATTGAGGACTTAGGCGTTTCTGTTGTACCGGTAGAAGATCTTACTAGCTACCCTTCTATTTTAGGCGGTCGTGTAAAAACACTTCATCCAAATGTGTTTGGTGGAATTTTAGCTCGTCGACATGAAGCCAACGATTTAAAACAATTAGAGGAATATAAAATACCTGAGTTAGACTTAGTTATTGTAGATCTTTATCCGTTTGAAGATACCCTTGCTTCTGGCGCCTCAGAACAAGACATTATAGAAAAAATTGATATTGGTGGGATTTCTTTAATTCGTGCGACTGCAAAGAATTTTAGAGATACGCTTATCGTTCCTTCGAGAGAAGATTACCAAGAGACTTTAGATATCTTAACAGCTCAAGATGGTGCTACTACTATAGAGCAGCGAAAAGATTTTGCTTCAAAAGCATTCAACATCTCGTCGCATTACGACACCGCAATATTTAACTATTTCAACGACGGTTCTATTACTGCTTTAAAACAAAGCATTCAAGAATCTAAAACACTACGTTACGGAGAAAACCCTCATCAAGAAGGAACTTTTTACGGTAAACTAGACGAAATGTTCGACAAGTTGAATGGGAAAGAATTATCGTATAATAACCTTTTAGATGTTGATGCAGCGGTTAACTTAATGGCAGAATTTAAGGACACAACTTTCGCTGTGTTAAAACACAATAATGCTTGTGGTTTAGCGTCTCGCGAAAACCTTACAGATGCTTGGAAAGATGCACTTGCTGCAGATCCCGTTTCGGCTTTTGGTGGGGTGTTGATAACTAATAGAAAGGTGGATGCTAAAACAGCTGAAGAAATTCATAAATTGTTCTTCGAAGTAATTATTGCTCCAGCCTACGACGATGCTGCTTTAGACTTATTTAAAACAAAGAAAAATCGTGTCGTTCTTGTACAAAAAGATGTAAAAATGCCTGCTAAAACAGTTCGCACGATATTGAACGGTGTTTTAGAACAAGACAAAGACACGAGGACGGATGCTATTGCAGACATGAGAGATGTGTGTAATGTATTAGCTACAGAAGAACAAAAATCTGATTTAGCTTTCGCTTCTAAACTTTGTAAGAACACGAAATCTAACACAATAATCTTTGCTAAAAACAAGCAATTAATTTCTTGTGGCGTAGGACAAACATCTCGTGTAGATGCTTTAAAACAAGCAATTGTGAAAGCAAAAGCTTTTGGATTTGATTTAAACGGAGCCGTTATGGCTTCAGATGCATTTTTTCCATTTCCTGACTGTGTAGAAATTGCAGACAAGGAAGGAATAAAAGCAGTTATTCAACCTGGAGGTTCAATAAAAGATAAATTGTCTATTGACTATTGTAATGACAATGGCATGGCTATGGTTTTTACAGGAACTAGACACTTTAAGCACTAAGATTTATATTTCTCAATGAATGCTCTTTGGAGTATTCATTGAATATTTTACTAATACCCTAAACAAAATAACTCATGGGATTGTTTGACTTCATGATCCAAGACATTGCTATTGACCTAGGAACAGCAAATACACTTATCATTCATAACGATAAGGTTGTTGTAGACCAGCCATCAATTGTAGCCGTAGACCGAAAAACGGAAAAGGTAATTGCTGTTGGAATGAGAGCACAACAAATGCAAGGAAAGGCTCATAGTGGGATTAAAACAATCCGACCTCTTAAAGATGGTGTTATTGCCGACTTTGGAGCTTCGGAACAAATGATTCGTGAGTTAGTTCGCACAATCCCAAATCTTAGAAGTAGATGGTTTTCTCCTTCTCTACGAATGGTTATTTGCATTCCTTCTGGAATTACCCAGGTAGAAGAGAGGGCAGTGAAAGATTCAGCCGAACAAATTGGAGCAAAAGAAGTGTACTTAATTCACGAACCAATGGCAGCAGCTATAGGTATTGGAATTGATGTGTTGGAGCCAAAAGGGAATATGATTATAGATATAGGCGGTGGTACAACAGAAATTGCTGTATTAGCACTTGGTGGTATTGTTTGCGATAAATCTATTAAGGTTGCAGGTGATGTTTTTACGGACGATATTGTTTATTATATGCGTACCCAACACAATTTATTTGTGGGTGAAAGAACTGCAGAAAAAATTAAAATTAATGTTGGTTCTGCAGTTGAAGAACTAGAAAATCCACCAGAAGACTATCCTGTTCAAGGGCGTGATTTAATGACTGGAAAACCGAAACAAATCACCGTTTCGAGTAAAGAAATTGCAAAAGCACTAAACAAATCTATTATCCAGGTTGAGGACGCTATTATGCAAGCACTTGCTATGACTCCTCCAGAACTTTCTGCAGATATTTACAATACTGGTATTTACTTAGCTGGTGGTGGCTCAATGCTTAGAGGTTTGGATGATAGAATTTCTAAAAAAACCGAACTGCCTGTTTACGTAGCAGAAGATCCATTAAGAGCAGTAGTTCGTGGTACTGGTATCGCCCTTAAAAATATAGCATCTTTTAGTTTCTTAATGAAGTAGACTCCTTTTAGCACATGCGTAACTTAATTGCATTTTTCATCAGGCATCACGTATTTTTCGTGTTCTTCCTCTTGGAGCTTATCGCTATGGGGATGCTACTTCAAAGCCATTACTACCAAGCTTCACGATTTGCAAATTCGTCTGCTATATGGTCTGGACAATTGCTTGAGGGTGTAAATAACTCCACAGAATATTTTTCGCTAAAAGAAATCAACACCCTTTTAGCAACTGAAAATGCTCATTTAAAAACGATACATTCTACTGTTTCTACCGATTCTAATAAGCAACAAACAAATCAGTATCAGTACATATCTGCTAAGGTTATTAAAAATTCCTACAACAAAAGAAACAACTATTTAACCTTGAATAAGGGACAACTTCACGGACTTGAAAACGGAATGGGTGTTTGTACAAATCAGGGCGTAGTTGGGATTATAAGAGATGTAAGCGAGAATTACGCAACTGTGATGAGTGTACTCAATAAAAAAACAGTTATTAGTACACGTTTTAGTAAATCGAATCATTTTGGAGAATTGCATTGGGATGGGAAATCTCCTGATTTTGCACAGCTTAAATCTATTGAAAAATACGTTCCTATTTCTGTTGGAGATAGCTTGATAACAAATAGTTATTCAAGCATTTTTCCTGATGGAATTATCATAGGTACGGTTAATAGATTTGAAAGAAAAAAATCAGAAAACTTCTATACGATAGAAGTTGATTTAAGTGTTGATTACAGAAACTTAACATACGTATATGTAATTAAGGACACAGAAAAAGAAGAAAGAAAAACAATTGAATCGCAGCAAAGTGAATAAGCCGTTACAACATATTGTTCGATTTTTTACGCTTACGATTATTCAAGTTTTTTTTCTGAATAATGTGCAAGTTAGTGGTTATCTAAACCCATACATATATATATTATTCATCTTGTTACTCCCTCCAAAACTACCCAAAGCAGTCGTTTTGTTTCTCGGTTTTGCAATGGGCTTTACCATGGATGTTTTTGCAGATAGCTATGGGATTCACACTGCGGCATCGGTATTAATCGCTTATATTCGTCCTAGTATTTTATCGCTCGTTTCTGTAAAAGGAGGAGAGGATTTAGAGGCAATAAGCATAAAACAATTAAAATTTGGACGGTTCTTTACCTACTCAGGAATACTCTGTTTAGTTCATCATTTTACCTTGTTTTACCTCGAAGCTTTTCGATTAAACGAGTTTTTCGACACTTTATTAAGAGCATTATTTAGTACAATTATAAGTTTAACTTTGATTCTCATCATCGAATCAATACGCACAAAGCCACAAAGACGATGAGTAGAAATAAATTCGCAGAACGTCGCATTTTTTTTTATTTCCTCTTCGGAGCAAGTGCATTAATTTTATTAATTACACTTTTTTGTATTCAGGTAATAAATGATTCATACAAATTATCAGCAGATAATAATGTAATTAAAGCAGTAACATTATACCCAGAAAGAGGTTATATATACGACCGAAATGGAGTGCTGTTGGTAAGCAACGAAAGAGCATACGACTTAATGGTTACACCACGACAAATAGAAAGTCTGGACACCTTAGCTTTTTGCGAAATCATTAAAGTTAACAAAACTCAATTTGACAAATATCTTAACAGAGCAAAACGTTATTCAAGCAGAAAAGCGTCACTTTTTGTTAAAGAAATATCGAAACAAACTGCTGCTAAGCTCCAAGAACGACTGTATGAATTCCCTGGGTTTTACCTCCAAGAGAGAACCATGCGTCAATACCCTCAAAATAGTGCAGCTCATATTTTAGGTTATGTAAGTCAAATTCCGGATTACATTCTCAAAAAAGACAGTACCTATAAAAGAAACGATAACTATGGGATTTCGGGAGTAGAGAATTCTTACGAAAAAGACTTAAAGGGAGAACAAGGAATTCAATACTTAGTAAGAGATGTTTGGAATCGCACAAAAGGTAATTTCGCAAATGGAAAACACGATATTCTTGCCATAAACGGGAAAGATATTGAGCTCAGTATAGACATACAACTACAAAAATATGTAGAAGCATTAATGCTTAACAAAAAAGGTTCTGTGGTGGCTATAGAACCTTCAACTGGCGAGATTTTATCTTTAGTGAGTAGCCCTTATTACAATCCGAATTTATTAATTGGTCGTACGCGTTCTCCTAACTTTAATGAAATGTACAAGGACAAGGACAAACCACTATACGACAGAAGCTTACTAGCCGAATATCCTCCGGGATCGACCTTTAAATTAGTAAATGCACTTATTGGCTTACAAGAAGGTGTTATTTACGATGGCACCCAATTTTCATGTGATGAGGGTTGGCGTTTTAGTTCAAAACTCAAAATTGGTTGCCATGTACATAGATCGCCATTAAATCTAATACAATCTATAGAGCAATCTTGTAATGCGTACTATTGTAATACATTCAGACGGATTATAGAAAAATACCCCACCGCAGAAGAGGGCTACGAGAACTGGAGAAACCACGTACTAAGTTTTGGTTTAGGCAACTTCCTAAACAACGATTTATACAGTGGGAGATCAGGAAGAGTTCCAACAGTAGATTTCTACAATAGACAATACGGAAAAAATGGATGGAAAGCTCCAACCGTAATTTCGCTTGCCATTGGACAAGATGCATTAGTAGTATCGCCAATACAAATGGCAAATATGTGTGCAGCTATTGCCAATAGAGGTCATTATTATACCCCACATATAGTGCGTAAAGTAGATGGAGTTTCATTAATCGATAGCACTTATACTATTCCAAAATACACAAGTATTGATAAAAAATATTTTACGACTGTAGTAAATGGAATGGAGAGAGTGTTTACAGGCAAGCATGGAACTGCTAAAACAGCTCGGTTAAAAGACATAGAAATCTGTGGTAAAACAGGAACAGCAGAAAACCCACATGGAAAAGACCATTCCATATTTATTGCTTTTGCTCCAAAAGACAATCCACAAATAGCACTAGCTGTTTATGTAGAAAATGGGGGTTGGGGTTCTACTTGGGCTGCACCAATTGCGAGTTTAATGATTGAGAAATACCTTACTGGGCAGATCTCAAATACTAAACAGGAAGCTTTTATATTGAATGGGAATTTAATGAATACTGAAGATGCGAAATAATAAAAGTGTTTTTGCTAATATAGATTGGCCTTTGGTATTCATTTATCTATTCATGCTGCTTTTTGGATGGCTAAATATTTACTCTGCTAATTACGACGAAGGTACTTTTAATTTAATGTCTATGCAGGCGGAACCCGGGAAGCAACTCTTTTGGATAGGAACATCCTGTATTTGGATATTTTTCATTCTTCTACTAGACGGGAAATTTTACACAACTTTTTCGTACCTCATATACGCTATTGTAATACTCCTTTTAATAGGTGTACTCATTATAGGAAAAGAAATTGGTGGAGCTAGATCTTGGTATGACCTAGGTAGCTTTAGTATGCAACCCTCGGAGTTTGCAAAGGTTGGAGTCCTCTTAGCTCTCAGTAAATATTTGAGTCAGCTGAATATTAATTTGGATAAACTAGACACCCAAATTAAAGCCCTCTCTATTATTACACTTCCTATCTTACTTATTATGATTCAACCAGATGCTGGTTCGGCAATTGTTTTTGCGTCATTATTCTTAGTGCTTTTTAGAGAAGGAATATCAGGAGTCTATCTTGTTATTTTGGGTCTTGCAATAAGTCTATTTATCATTACACTAAAGTTTGAGACACAGTTCGCTATGATTATCACAACCCTTGTAGCTGGACTCTTTGGCTACTTACTCAAAAAAGGGAGAAATTCTATTAAACCCGCGATTTTTAGCTTGGTAATTGCACTCGGTTTTATTCAATCTGTTGAGTATTTATACAACGACCTTTTAAGACCACACCATAGAAGTAGAATAGATTTAATTCTCGGTAAGATTGATGATATTCACGGAGCTGGATACAATCTACATCAATCTAAAATTGCGATTGGATCCGGTGCGTTTTTCGGGAAAGGCTTCTTAGACGGAACACAAACAAAATTCAATTTTGTGCCAGAACAAAGCACCGATTTTATTTTCTGTACCATAGGAGAAGAATGGGGATTTATAGGGTCCATAATTACTGTAGGCTTATTTATGCTCCTGCTATTTCGATTAATCATACTCGCCGAAAGACAAAGATCTTCCTTCAGTAGAGTGTATGGCTATGGAGTAGCTACCATATTGTTTTGCCATTTCTTTATTAATATAGCTATGACCATTGGTATAATGCCCGTTATCGGTATTCCGCTCCCCTTCTTTAGTTATGGTGGGTCATCATTATGGGGATTTAGTATTTTACTCTTTATTTTTATTAAGCTCGATGCTTATAGAATGGAGATTTTGAGATAGTTTTTTTTTATCAATTGCAAGCTGAAATAGGTGTTAGGTAAAAGGTGAAATTAGTGGTGAGTTTTGACTTGCGTCATTTCTCGACCTTCTTAATTTACTCCTTACCTCCTATATTCTGTCTCCTTCTTTAAATTCTTCTCCCTCCTTAACTTCTTTTTCCTCTTTTCCTACTATATTTGTTACATCAAATAAATTGAAAAAACAGATTAGATGAAATACGATAAAATAGACAGCCAGTTATTTGTTAGAAACAGACAACGTTTTTGTACAGAATTAAAAGCAAAATCCATTGCTATTTTTAACTCGAACGACATCATGCCAACCAATGCAGATGGCACGATGGAATTTAGACAAAATAACGATATTTTTCACCTTTCTGGGGTAGATCAAGAAGAGTCTATTCTCGTGATTTTCCCTGACTCTTTCCATACCAAACACAAAGAAATTTTATTTCTTAAAGAAACAAATGAGCATATTGCTGTTTGGGAAGGAGCTAAACTAGACAAAAAGCAAGCTTTCGAAACCTCTGGCATAAAAACGGTTTATTGGATAGACCAACTAGAGTCGGTACTAAAAACGCTTATGAGCGAGGCGGAACATGTTTACCTAAACAGCAACGAACACTTACGTGCTAATATAGAAGTAGAAACCCGAGATATGCGTTTTGGGAAGTGGATTAGAGAAACTTACCCTATTCACGAAATTGAAAGAGCAGCTCCAATAATGCACAAAATACGTGCAATTAAAGACCCAATAGAAATAGAGCTCATCCAAAAAGCCTGCGATCTTACAGAGTCCGCTTTACGTAAAATTTTAAAAATCATTAAGCCTGGAGTAATGGAATATGAGATTGAAGCTGACGTGATACACGAATTTATTCGTAATCGCTCACGTGGATTTGCGTACACTCCCATTATAGCTTCTGGCGAAAGCGCTTGTGTTCTACACTATATAGACAATAATAAGCCCTGTAAAGATGGAGACGTAATTCTTATGGACTTTGGTGCAGAATATGCAAACTACGCCTCAGATATGACGAGATGTATTCCGGTGAATGGTAAATTCTCTCCTCGACAAAAGGATGTATATAATGCTGTTTTAAGAGTTATGAAAGCAGCTACTAAAATGCTTATTCCAGGAAACTTCTTACATGAATACCATGTTCAAGTTGGTTTAATAATGGAAAAAGAACTTATTGAATTAGGTTTGATTTCGCAAGATGATGTAGATAATCAAAATCCTGAATGGCCGGCGTATAAGAAATATTTCATGCACGGAACTTCACACTACTTAGGATTAGATGTACACGATGTGGGTTCGTGGACTACACCAATAGAAGCTGGAATGGTGTTTACCTGTGAACCTGGAATATACATACCAGAAGAAAATTTAGGAATTCGTTTAGAAAATGATGTGCTCGTAACCGAAAATGGACCGAACGATTTAATGGGAAATATTCCTTTAGAGGCTGATGAAATTGAAGCATTGATGGCGGAGTAATTGGCTTGGAAATTATGCAGTTCAAATTCCAAAACATACACTACAAAACAGAAGGTTGCGGAGAGGCTGTGGTATTACTCCACGGTTTCCTCGAGAACCTGAGTATGTGGGATGAAATAGCCTTAGAACTTTCTAAATCTCACCAAGTAATACGTTTAGATTTTCCTGGATTTGGAAATTCGGATGAGTTGGAAGAGGCTTATTCTATTGCAAACTTGGCAAATAACACGCATCAATTACTAAAAGAATTAAAAGTTACTAAATATACCCTAATAGGGCATTCTATGGGAGGATATGTTGCAACAGAACTTTGCAAAATTTATCCTAACGAAATTGAACATCTTATACTTTTTCATTCAACAGCTAAGGCAGATTCAGAATCTAAAAAGAAAGGTCGTGAAAGAGCTATGAAAGCTGTGTACGAAAAGAAAAGTGTTTACCTAAAGACTGCTATACCCTTTTTATTTCCAAAACAACATCAAATTTCTTGTTCCACGTTTATTCAAAAAATGATTGCAGAAGCACAGTTACTAAATACGAATTGTATTATTAGTGCTATTAAGGCAATGAAAAATAGACACGATAATTCTAAAGTGATTAAAAGTCTAAATTGTAGAAAAACATATATAGCAGGAGGTTTAGATCCACTTCTTACGATTAAAGATCTTAAAGAAGAAGCACAAAACAACCATGCTAAATTTATAGAAATTAAAGATGCTGGACATATGAGTCATTGGGAAAATCCAACTCAAGTAATTGAAAAACTTAAAAAATTAATGGCATAAAAAAAGGGAAGCAAAATGCTTCCCTTTTTTTTGTATTAACTAAATTCTTCCACTATATCCCCCAATGTAATAGAAGTACCCTTTTAGATTGTTAAGGCTTTAAAAAAACTACTTAAAAAAGCAATCTTAACATCTTACAAAGCCTAAATACAATTAGCGTGCCAAACTTTTAATTTAGCTACTTAATTTACTTTTTATTTTCATGAGCAGTCCAACCATGTGCTGATAAAGGGAATATTTTAGAATCATGGCTTACTAAATTTGTACCCGAATTCTTATCTACCATATAACCAATCACAGTCATGTTAGGGTTAGCTTTTATTTTATCGTAATCTTTTTGAGCTACAGTAAAGAGCAATTCATAATCCTCACCACCATTTAAAGCACAAGTAACTCCATTTAGTTTAAACTCTTCTGCGATAGACATTACGGTAGGGTCGCAAGGGATTTTTTCCTCGTAAATTTGCAGACCTAAATCGGATGCTTTTGCCAAATGTAATAACTCTGAAGACAAGCCATCAGAAATATCAATCATAGAAGTAGGTATTAAATCCATCTCCTTAAACATCTCCACAATATCTTTTCTAGCTTCTGGTTTCAGCTGTCTTTCTAAAACATATTCAGATCCGTGAAGATCGGGTTGCATATTTTTATCTTCCATAAAAACAGCCTTTTCTCTTTCCAATATCTGTAAGCCTAAATAAGCTGCACCTAAGTCGCCAGAAACCACAATTAAATCTTTTTCGCTAGCACCAGAACGATACACAATATCTTCTTCTTTTGCAGTCCCCATAGCTGTCACACTAATCATCAATCCTGAAGTAGAACTCGTTGTGTCGCCACCAATTAAATCAACCTTATACTGTTCGCAAGCCAAACGCACTCCTGCATACAACTCCTCTACTGCTTCCACAGGAAACCGATTAGACATTGCTAAAGAAACCGTTATTTGAGTTGGAATTGCATTCATCGCACAGATGTCAGATAAATTTACAACAACTGCCTTATATCCTAAATGTTTCAATGGAGCATAAGCTAAATCAAAATGCACTCCTTCCACCAATAAATCAGTAGAAACTAACTGACATAAATCACCCACTTTTATGACTGCAGCATCATCTCCTACTCCTTTTAGAGTGGTATTATTGTACTGTTTTACATCTTTAGTTATCAGGTCAATTAATCCAAACTCACCTAGTTTAGAAATAGGCGTAAACTCTTGTTCTTTGTTTTCGAATATACTCATGGGGCAAAATTACATTTTTATCCTGTATAGACCTCAATAAATTAAATCCAAAATCATATATATTTCGTATATTTGCGGAATTAAATCGCCTTATTTAGAATTAGATAAAATAAAAATAAGCAGCAAATGGTAAGTGTTACAGAGACAGCAAAGAAGAAAATATTCTCTTTACTTGAAGAGGAAGGGTTAGGGACGACAGCTTACGTAAAAGTAGGCGTTTCAAGTGGCGGATGTTCTGGTCTATCATATAAGTTAGATTTTACAAATGACCGAAACGAAAGCGATAAATTAATTGAAGACAACGATGTACGAATCTTAGTCGACAAAAAAAGTCTTTTATACCTAGCAGGGACCGAACTGGATTTCTCTGGAGGTTTAAATGGAAAAGGATTCACTTTTAACAACCCTAACGCAACAAGGACTTGTGGTTGTGGAGAAAGCTTTGCTATTTAATAGCTACAATAAGTATTGAAAAAAACGAGTTAAATTTCAATCTTGAAATTTAACTTTTAACCTTTTAACTTTCTACAAAGTTGACTGAAGAAGATAAATTATTAGAAGAAGTAACCTCAGCCGATTACAAATACGGCTTTGTTACTGATATAGATTCCGATACCATTAAAAACGGTTTAAACGAAGACGTAATACGTTTGATTTCGTCTAAGAAAAACGAACCCGAATGGTTGTTAGAATGGAGACTGGAAGGATTTAAAAAATTCAAAGAACTCGTTGAGCCTGAATGGGCGAATGTGCACTATAAAAAACCAGACCTTCAGGCTATATCCTATTACTCTGCACCTAAGCCTAAAAAAACTCTTGCTAGTTTAGACGAGGTTGATCCAGAGTTATTGAAGACTTTTGAAAAACTCGGAATTTCTTTAAATGAGCAAAAAATGCTTACCGGAGTAGCCGTAGATATTGTAGTTGACTCGGTTTCTGTAGCAACTTCTTTTAAAGCAAAACTGGGAGAACTCGGAATTATATTCTGTTCTATTAGTGAGGCTATTCAAGAGCATCCAGAATTGGTGAAGAAATACTTAGGAACGGTAGTGCCACAAACCGACAACTACTATGCAGCCTTAAACTCTGCTGTATTTACCGACGGTTCTTTCTGCTATATTCCTAAAGGTACTCGCTGCCCAATGGAGCTTTCTACTTACTTCCGTATAAATCAAGCTGGAACAGGACAATTTGAACGCACACTATTAATTGCCGACGAAGGTTCGTACGTTTCTTACTTAGAAGGATGTACAGCACCATC
>Ga0308002_1000243_pt1 | contig 22086 bp, 18 predicted proteins | sample Neamet34_FD_203148 | JGI IMG/M metagenome (GOLD analysis project Ga0308002, IMG submission 203148) | Marine microbial communities from water near the shore, Antarctic Ocean - #34 | ecosystem: Environmental > Aquatic > Marine > Unclassified | place: Southern Ocean | collected 2014-06-06
TATGCAAACGAGATGGTACTTTTAACATCTCTTTCTCTAATTTATTAGCCCTTACAACATACAAGCAAATATCAGATATTTGTCCAGTAACTAAAGTATCTGTCACCAAACTAACGGGTGCAGTATCAATAATAACATAATCGAACGCTTCTTTAATTTCAGTAAGTAACTCCTGTAAACGTGGCATCATTAACAATTCACTAGGGTTTGGTGGAATTGTACCAGATGGAATCATAAATAAGTTTTCGGTACCGTTAATTGGAAATGTAATATCATCAGCTAAAATATTAGGGTTAACAATAAAATCAGAAACACCTTTTATATCTTTCTGCAGTTCTAAATATTCTAATAATTTTGGCGCCCTTAAATCCAACCCAATCACAACTGTCTTTTTTCCTGTTAAAGCCAATGAATGAGCAATATTTAAAGACACAAATGTTTTTCCTTCTCCTGCAATAGTAGACGTCACTAAAATTGTATTTCCCTTTTCTTTATGCTCAGTAAACAAAAAAGACACATTGGTACGTAAAATTCGATATGCTTCTGACAAGATAGAACGTGGATCTTTCAAAGCTACCAATTTACTAACCTCTTTACTAAAAGGGATAATACCAACGTGGGGTAAATTATATTTTTCTAAATCCCTGATGCTATGCACCTTATTATCCAACAAGTCTAATACATAAATAACACCAATAGGTAATAACAACCCTAATAATAATGCTACTAAGTATATAATTATCTTTTTTGGTGACACAGGCTCACCATTACAATAGGAAGCATCAATCACTTTTGAATTGGCTACGGTAGCAATCAATGCAATTTCATTTTCTTCTCGTTTTTCCAGCAAATACAAATACAACGTTTCTTTAATTTGTTGCTGTCTAAATATGTCTCGGTATTCTTTTTCAAATCCAGGCATAGCTGCTAGCTTTGAATTGTATAACCCTGCTTTTGAATTCAAAGCATTTAGTTTCATGTTAGCAGTGGCAACAATATTAGTTAAACTACGCTGTAAACTTTGCTTAATATTAGTTAACTGTCCTTCTAATTTTAATACATTTGGATTTTGAGAGGAAGACCCTTGTAACAAACGGTTACGTTCTAAAACAAGCGTATTATACCCTACAATGACTGTGGCCACGGACGCATCCTTAAACCCTAAATTACTTGGTAGTAAATTGTCGACCCCTTTATTTGTAGTCATGACCTCATTCATAAAACGCACCAATTCCAATTGAATGTTCGTTTCTACAATTGCTTTTTCTATGTCACTGTCTTTTTCTAATAACAACTGGGCATTTATACCCACGTCAATTAAATTATGTTCTGTTTTAAAACGTAAACTCGCATTGTCTAGCCCCGACAATTCTTTACTGATAAATAACATCCTTTCCTTAATGAAATCACGTGTGTTTTCAGTAATCTCATTCTTCTCTTTAATTTCTTCTAATTCATGCTGAAAAATCAACTCATTAATAATGGCGTTATTTTTAACGATAACTGATCCTTTTAAACTAATTAATAATATTTCCGCCTCTTTATTTATCGCTTCTATACTTAACACTTTTTGAAGTGCCGTAATAGTTTTAGCCAAAGGCGTGATAGAAACTATATAGTCAAAATTAATATGTTTAGCATTAAAAACTGCTGTTCTGTTAAATACAATAAGACCACATGATGTATTCACGGCTTCTCCAAATTTAATTACCCCAAAATCATTGCCATCTAATTCTGACAGTTCAAAAGAAGAATCGTTTAGAATCGTGACATCAAAACTTATTGATTTTACAAATGACAGACTATCATCTAACTTATGATTGATTTGAATAGGACTTTTAGTATACACTTCTTTTGATTTAAACCCACTACGTTCACCACGACCAAAATACTGCTTAGTTAAACCTAACTTATTAATAACTAATTCGATTAATTTTCTAGATTTAAAAATTTGAATTTCATTTTCAAGATTACTCGAACCACCTGACAAACCTAAATCCTCAAAAATAGCCATACCTGCCATACCACCTCCACTTTTATCATCCTTAATAAGCACACTGGCTTTAGAGGCATAAACAGGTTGTGTGTATCTTAAATACAAAAATGCAATGCTTAAAAAAACAAAGGTACTAAACGCCATCCATTTCCAAAAAGAAAGGTATTTAAAAACTACTTTACGTATATCTACCTGTTCTTCAAACTCTTCTGTGTAATTCTGATTTTCGTTCACTTTAGTTTTTTTTATTTACCGTTTTGTCACTTAACTAAATAAGTATGCAACAAAACAAAGATATTAATATAGTTTTATTATGAAACTAATTTCAGTCTTAATGTTTAATTTTTTAATATTAAAGCTTGCACTAAATAAGACACAAGACTGACGAATTAAACTTATTTAAGTAAGTATTTACTTCAATTAGCACAGTATTCGTGCATTCATGGCAACTAGTAATTTCGCCACGACTAGACGAATAAAATATTTTATCAAGTAGCGAAGCGATCTAACAGTGCAACGGTCTAAGATGTCCCTTTACGCCAGATATGTAACGAAACTGTCATAGCAACAACAATCATTATTAAAAAAAACACCAAAGCACTAAATTCAAATCCGCTCCAAATTAAAACTAGAGAGCATAGCGTAATTTTAAAACTTAAAAGTGAAATCACAAAAGCAGTTCTACGGTGAGACCATTTAAACCTGTCAATAATAATGTGGTGAATATGAATACGGTCTGCAGACAAAGGACTTTTTCCTTGAAGAATTCTGATGGTGAAAACACGAATCACATCAAAAAGAGGAATCAGGATGATGACACCCATTAATACAGGAACATATTTAGGACTGAAGGGTAACCTATCTAAGCCACTATCTAATGCTAAAAGTCTTATACTCATGGCGGCAATCAAAAAACCAAGTACAAGCGAACCCGTGTCACCCATAAATATTTTTTTGCTGACCGATAAATTAAAATATAAAAAACCTAATAAAGCGCCAATCATGGTGACTGCCATTAAGGCTAAAAAATCATGGCCAATCCAAAAAAACAAAAATGCAAATGAGGCTAAAGTAACCGTACTAATAGAAGCAGCCAAACCATCAATACCATCTACAAGGTTATATGCATTAATAATAGTTAACATAATTAATAAGGCCAAAGGACTACTGACCCATATTGGCATATTGAAAATCCCGAAAAAACCATGAAAACTCTCTATTTCAAACTTATAGTGAAATAAAACAAATGCACAAGCTATAATTTGACCAATAAATTTAAGTCTTGGGCTCAACCCAACTAAGTCGTCTTTTAAACCTAAAAAAAACATCAAGGTTATACCTGGCAAAAGAGACATAGACACATTAAATTCATCAAATTGATCATTGAAATACAAGCCAAAAATAAAAATTATATAAAAAGTAATCCCACCTAAACTTGGTGTTGATTTAGTATGTGAACTCCTTTGGTTTGGTTCATCCATTAACTGTTTTACATACACAATATGCTTAACCTTAGGTACAAGGTAAATAGACAATACAAAAGCGCTAAGCAATACTGCTAAGGTGTAAATCGTAATAGGTAGTGTTAACATAAAAGTTTTTTAAAAAAAAGGGGTAAATTAATTATTGAATATTACCAATAGTATAGTAGTACGTTAAAATAATAAACGAATCATATTTTACAAGTCTAATATTGTATGTAATTATTAAATAGCATTCAATTTATATGGAATAATTTTTCACTAATTAGCTAAACATTTTCCAATCAAATACATACTTTTGAAATTGAAAAAGTAGTCAGAAATTTATTTAAATTCACTAATAAAAATAAAATTTTCTGTATTTTATCAGCTAAATTCTCAATCAAAGGGATACCTATTTGATCAGATATCGGCCTCTCGGGTTTGTATTACTTCATATACATCTCTTGATAATAATTCTGATACTTCCCTGAAGTAACACCCTCTAACCAGGTATTATTATCTAAATACCATTGAACAGTTTTCTCTATTCCTTCTTCAAATTGTAAAGAAGGTTCCCAGCCTAATTCATCTTTTAATTTTGTTGAATCTATTGCATATCTTAAATCATGGCCAGCCCTATCTGTAACATAAGTAATTAGCTTTTCTGAAGCGCCTTTTTTTCTTTCTAACAAACGGTCAACTGTTTTGATAATAATATTTATTAAATCAATATTTTTCCACTCGTTAAAACCTCCAATATTATAAGTTTCACAAACTTTCCCATCATGAAAAATAACATCTATTGCCCTTACATGATCATTTACAAACAACCAATCTCTAATGTTTTCTCCTTTACCATAAACAGGTAAAGGCTTGTTGTGTATAATATTATTTATAAATAGCGGAATTAACTTTTCAGGAAATTGATAAGAGCCATAGTTATTTGAACAATTTGAGATAATAATCGGTAAACCATAGGTATCCGAAAAGGCTCTTACAAAATGATCTGAAGATGCTTTTGATGCAGAGTAAGGTGAATGTGGATCATATGCGGTTGACTCTAAGAAAAAGCCTTCTTCCTCTAAAGAACCATATACTTCATCTGTTGACACATGATAGAATAATTTATTTTTAAAATCTTTATTCCAATAAAGCTTTGCTGCTTGTAATAAACTTAAAGTTCCCATAACATTTGTTTGTGCAAATGAAAAAGGATCTTTTATAGATCTGTCTACATGAGATTCTGCTGCTAAATGAATAACATTATCAATTTGGTAGTCTTCAAAAACTTGCTTTACTTTTTCTAGATTACAAATATCACATTTCACAAAAGTGTAATTGGCTTTATCTTGGATATCTTTTAAATTTTCTAGATTACCTGCATACGTTAGAATATCCATATTTATAATATGGTAATCTGGATACTTATTTACTAATAACCGAACTAAATGAGACCCTATAAAACCGGCACCACCAGTAATTAATATATTCTTTTTCATCTAATTTTAATTTTTATGTAATTTTGAAATACATTCAGCTAAAGAATATCTCCAATATGGAATTTTAATTTCAAAATCACTTTTTATTTTTGATTTATTCAATACAGAAAAATGAGGCCTTTTTGCTGGGGTAGGATAGTCTTTTGTTTCAATTGATTTTAAATGACAATCTACTTTCCCTAATTCCATAATGGCAATTGCAAAATCATACCAAGAAGCAACTCCCTCATTAGAAAAATGGTATATTTTTCCTTTTGAATTCATCTCAATTTGGCTACTGTAAGTAAGGATATCAAGACAAGTTCTTGCCAAATCACTTGCGTTAGTTGGCGTACCTACTTGATCAAAAATCACACCTAACTCATCTCTCTCATTTCCAAGCCTTAACATTGTTTTTACAAAATTATTGCCATATGCAGAATACAACCAAGACGTTCTAATTACAATTCCATCAATATCAGAATTGATGACCGCCAACTCTCCGCTTCTTTTTGTATTTCCGTAAACACCTATGGGGTTTACTTCATCTAATTCTTCATAAGGTAAAAAACTATTTCCATCAAAAACATAATCTGTAGAAATATGAATCAATTTACCATCTACTTTTGCTACTGCATTTACAAGGTTTAAAACACCTGTTCCATTTACTTTTTCAGCTATATCAGCATCCTGTTCTGCTTTATCTACTGCAGTATATGCAGCGCAGTTTATAACTGTATTTATAGCCTTATCTTTAAAAAAAATATCTAATTCATTGCTGTTGCAAATATCTAACGCAGGCAAATCCATAAAAAAGAAATTGAAATTTTTATAATCTGCTGCTAAATCCTTTATTTCTGAACCCAATTGTCCATTAGACCCTGTTATTAATATATTCATAGCTTTAAAATATAAAAGGTGAATCTAAATCTTTAAAGAATGATAAACTTTCATCTTTCACTGATAATTGAATTTCTTCAGGAGTTAAACACCAGTCGATATTCAACTCTTGATCATCATATCTAATTCCAGAATCAGATTCTGGTGCATAAGTATTGTCTACTTTATAAGCAAAAACTGCAGACTCACTTAAAACAGAGAATCCGTGTGCAAAACCTCTAGGAACAAATAATTGTCTTTTATTATCACCTGATAATTCCACAGCTACATGTTTACCATAGGTTGGTGATCCTTTTCTTATATCTACAGCAACATCCATTACCCTTCCTTCAATACACCTTACCAACTTCGCCTGATTAAAGGGAGGTTTTTGAAAATGCAAACCTCTTAAAACTCCTTTAGAAGATTTAGATTCGTTGTCTTGAACAAATTTGATTGGATACACATTTTCTTCAAATGATTTTAAATTAAATGATTCTAAAAAATACCCTCTATCGTCACCAAAAACAGATGGTTCTATAATATAAACATCTGGTATTATTGTTTTAATAAATTTCATTTTTCTATTTAGCTAATTTCAATAAATATTGACCATATCCATTCTTCTTTAAAGGCTCTGCTAATTTCATTAACTGCGCTTTATTTATATATTTCATATTGTAGGCAATTTCTTCTAAACAAGCAACTTTTAAGCCTTGTCTTTTCTCTATGGTTTCTATAAACTGACCTGCTTCCATCAAAGAATCATGAGTACCTGTATCTAACCAAGCAAAACCTCTGCCTAATAATTGTACTTTTAGATTATCTCTTTTTAAATAGGCTTGATTAACGGTAGTTATTTCTAACTCTCCTCTATGAGAAGGTTTTATTGTTTTAGCAATCTGCACTACATCATTTGTGTAAAAATACAAACCAACTACTGCATAATTAGATTTTGGCTTTTCTGGTTTTTCTTCTATTGAAGTAACAACTCCATTATCATCAAACTCAGCTACTCCGTATCTCTCTGGATCATTTACATAATAGCCAAAAACAGTAGACTTACCTTCTTCTACGTTTTTTTTTGCATTTTGTAGCGTTTCAGAAAAACCATGCCCATAAAAAATATTATCCCCTAAAACCAAACAAACATTATCAGACCCAATAAAGTCTTCCCCAATAATAAATGCTTGTGCTAAACCATCTGGACTTTGTTGTACTTTATAAGAAAGACTTATACCTAAATCTTCTCCTGAACCTAATAATTTTTCGAAATTTGGTAAATCCTCTGGTGTAGAAATAATTAATATTTCTTTAATTCCTGCCAACATCAATACTGATAAAGGGTAATAAATCATGGGCTTATCATACACAGGAAGTAACTGCTTTGATATTCCTTTTGTTATTGGGTATAAACGTGTACCACTTCCTCCTGCTAGTATTATTCCTTTCATATATTATTTTTTATAATTCAATTTTTTTAATATCCGATTATTAATTACCTTTCTTTCATTATCGAAAATCCATCCCCATTTATTAAAGTATTTTATAGCCGATTTAATATGATACATTAAGAGTTTAGTACTTTTGTATGAACCTTTTTCATAATTATGGACAACACTTACTTTTGGAAAATAAACCACTTTACTTATTTCACCAACCCTTCTACATAGATCTACATCCTCTAAATACATAAAAAAACGTTCATCAAAGCCATTTAACTTTTGCAATACAGAAGACCTAATAATCATAAAGCAACCAGATATCACTGGTATCTCCATCTCCTCTTTATAGGAGAAAAATCTTAATTCATATCTGTTTTCTAATTTTATTTTAAGCGCATTATTAGTTATAAATCTTCTTAATAATAAATCTATTGGAGTAGGTATCAGTTTACAAAGATATTGTGTTAAACCATTCGGGTAAATAATTTTTGGCATAATTAATCCAATCGAAGAATCTGAATCAGCTTTAATTACTAAATCTTTAATAATTAAGGGGTCAAAATACACATCTGGATTTAAAAGAATATGATAAGAGCTGTTTAATTTATATGCTTCCTTAAATGCGATATTATGTGCTGCTCCAAAACCAAGATTAGCATTGTTATATATATATTTAACTCTAGGTTGTTTACATAAATCAGATAAGGAATTATTTAATGAGTTATCAATAACAAAAAGTATTGAATCATTCTCATACCCCAAAAAAGAATCAATTACCTTTTTAATATCCTCTTTTGAATTATGATAAACGACTATAGAGCCAGTTATTATATTTTTAGCCATTTTTTTGTGTCTTTTTTTTCTCTAATTGAGTAATATATAATACTTATGCAGATTTTATCAATCAAATCTATTAGAACAATAATGTTACCTACTATTTTAATAGAATTTATTACCGTTGTTAATTCGAATATATCATTACAAAATATAACTAATGAAATGGAAAATTATTCTTTTACATTTCACCAAATTCAAAGGATATATTTAAGCCTTACTTTTAAATATTTCTTTACATATATCGATATACTTTTCGGCTTGACTACGAGAACTATCAAAACTTTTTAGTCTCTCATTTCCTTTTTCCACCAAAGAAAGGTACAATTCTTTGTCACCAAATAATTCCTTAATTTTATCAGAAATATTCTTAGCGTCCAAATTATCAAAATACAAAGCAGCATCTTTACAAACTGTTGTAGCAAAAGATAAGTTAGAAGTTAATATAGGCTTTCTCATTCTCATAGCCTCTGGGTAAGATGCAGAAAAACATTCTAAATGTGCTGGTAAAAACATTGCATCACATTCATTGTACAGTGCTGGACAGTCTTTTGCATAGACATGTCCATGGTTTTTAACCCATTTCTCCTTGCCTTTAAAAACTTGCTCGTAATCTTTAGGGTTAATTGTAACATGAAACTCATACTGCAAAAATTCACCTTCAAGGTACGGTATTATTTCATTTATTATTTCAAAATTCTTACTTGGTCTAAAAGTACTTATCATTAAAAGTTTCTTAACCGATTTTTCCGAATTAGGAGATATCACTACATCCTTATACTGTTGTCCTGCTCCGTTTGAAACTAAGTAAATACGTGACTTATCTACATTAATCCTCCTTGCCAACCTTTCTCTTACATCCTCAGTCTGAACAACATAGTAATCTGCTTCTTTTTTTGTCCAGTATTTTTTGTAAACCATTTCAAGCTTGACCTTCCATGAATATTTTTTCACATACTCATAATCATTATAAACTATGTGTGGCACAGCATACCCAACCAAATGAGGACTCTTAGCTTTCCAATAACAAGGTCCAACAAAAGAAAAAACGACATCAGGTTTAACTTCTTCTTGTATTCTATTAAATTCACTTATTATCTTTTTTCTATGTTTTAAAGAAGCTGGGCTATCCTTAAAAAAGTAAAAAACAAACCTCTTATCAAAAGAAGGAACATCTATTTGGTTCTTAACATTTTCCGTACAAAAAACATGATATTCATCTGTTCCAAATTCTTTTAATTCATTTAGAAAAGAAATTGCTCTTTGAAGAGCCCCTCCAACTCTAATATTTGTTGTATTAATTATTAACTTCATGTTCTAAAATAAATTTTAAATACTTATCTGTAATTCTACCCAACTCGTAAAGTTCCTTTACTTCTTTTGCTTCTTTCTTATACCCAGCTCTTAACTCACTAGATTGCATTAATAAATCTAATTCTTCCGTAAACTTTTTTTTATCATGTAAAGGAATCAAAACACCATTGACGCCATTTTTAATAATGTCTTTTGGACCTGTTGGACAGTCATATGAAACACAAGCTAAACCGTGCGCCATAGCCTCATTTAATGCATTTGGAAAACCTTCATATAATGAACTAAATGCAAATATACTAGCTTCTGAATAAAAAGTATCCACCTCTTTACTAAAGCCTAATATTTGTACATGTTGTTGTAACTTTAATTCTTTGGTTTTTTCTACTAATTCTTGATGTAAAGGACCATTTCCTAAAATTTTTAATTCCCAATCTTGATAATTACATTTACTAAAAATTTCTAATAATTCAAGTTGATTCTTTTGAGGTACATTTCTACCAGCATTTAAAATTATCTTTTTTTGGTTAATATTTACTGAGGTGATTTCACGCAGTGGATTAGCTATTACCTTTATATTTTTATTCTTTGTATTACTACTTAAAACTTTTTTTGCAGTTTCAGTTTGAGCTATTACACCTGAACTTTTCCTATACAGCCTATTTCTTAAAAAATCATGAATTTTTCCAATATTCATGTAAGGATTGTTTCTATCTGAAACAAAGACTTTAAATTTTGTAAATAATAAGGATAGTAAAACAATATTGTTATACCGCTCATTAAAGCTTAAAATACTTGTCGGCCTTATTCTAATACAAGTTGTACGTATATAATAAAATGTCCAAATTTTATAAAGCGTTTTACTAATTATATTTTTCTTATAATTTCTTGATGGAGTAATTAATTTTACTCTAGAATCTATCTTATAAAACTGTTCTTGATTTGTAAGTAATATTAGAGACACTTCTAGATTCTCTTTTACACACCAATTATTGGCTAACTCACTCATTACACGTTCAGAGCCTCCATGTCTAAGTGAAGAAATTATTAAACAAACCTTTGTTTTCTTTATCATTTTAACCGACATTAACTATATTACTTTTTTAGATTTAGAGTCCATCTTTTGACTAATCACATTCTTTAAAAATCTTACCCTCTATAATCTACTAAAGTAAAACAGCAGCTTTATACCTAAGTAAACATTATTACTAACAGTTATTGATTTTATGATATCAACTTCCGGACTTTCACCTTTAAAACACCAAACTCTACCATCATATGTTTCAAACCAAACATATTGTTTTATTAACTACGAATTACATTTTTATTTTTAATGTTATTTTTATTACTAATAAACCAAAATAATAAAAGTGTCCAAACAATACTTCTCAAAGGAAAATCAAAACCATAGCGTGATAATTCTGAATAATAACCAATTAAAATTAAATAAATAAAAATCCATTGTGTATTATTAGGGTTGTTTATTAACTGATGCTTTACAAACCCACCAAAATAACCAAATAGATACATAATTGCAATTACACCAATAATTCCAAAATCTAAATAAGCGTCAGAAATAATATTTGTTCCAGTTCCCCAAGTAGCATTTCTACCAATCATATCCTCTTTTAAAACATTAGAGCTACCTGTGTAAGGGTCATCCTTTGAAATAAAAAGCCTACTGGAATAGGGTATAATAGAGGTAAGTGATACAAACTTAAATTTACCTAAAAAAAAGTCGTGATCATTTTCTATAATTTTAAAGGTTGCCCTTAAACCTATAGTTGTGATTCCAAAAGAGCCAACATTAATACCTTCCTCTTCAACATTTGTTTCCGTCATTGCAATCCAAATACCTTCTAAGTTCCTTTCTTCACTTCGTCTACTCACTTCTACAACTTGATATAGAAAAAGTCCAAGTAGTATAAAAAGTAATATTTTTTTTCTTGTAATCCCTTTTATAAATGTAAAGTAACCAGACCCAATTACAATAGCAATAATAAAAAAGGTATTTCTATCGCCTATCACCAATAATATAAGACACCACACCAGGACTATACCTAATAGAATGATTGAGCTTAAATTTAATTTTCTGAAATTTATAAAATAAAACAACACGGTAATCGCAGAAAGCACAATAAAATAAGTAACCAACTGGAATATTGCATCAAATGTTACATCCCCTGTTGTAGACCCGGCATAAGAACTAGCAAACATAGCTACCATACCAGTTTTTGCATAAAGACCTAAAATAATCACAGTAAATAATAATACTACCCTATTTAATATTTTAAAATATTTTTTCGGATATTTGATTGAGGCACTAATTCTTTTGTGTTTAAAAACCTTATGAAAACCCATTTGAAAAGCAACTAAACCTATAGTAGCTGATAAAATTGCTGGATTTGTATACTCAGCATATGTTTTATATAAAAAATCACTGTCTGCTAGATCTTGTATGTTTAAAACATGTAGTTGATAAGGATAAAAAAAAATTAGATAATAAAACATCATAAAAAACAAATCTATTTTCATAAATGTTTTTATGTATGGAACAATAGAAATAGGTTTACTTATTGAATTTATAAAATAAACGTAAAATATAAATAAACAAAACCATATTACGTTTTCATTAATACCTGTTGGTAAGATAGTAAACAATAAAAAAAGCCCTAGCAATAGAGATAAATTTAAAATAAAATATATTTTTTTTTTCATTGACTAAATTTTAAACTTGTTAAAGTCTCATCTTTTAAAAAATAAACAAAGTTAACTTTTGTTTAAAGAATTATTTTTTAATCCTGCCATTTCCATTAACTTTCTTTTACTATTCTTAGATAAAAACAAATTAAAACAAATTAAAAATAACAATACCCCAGTTAAAAATGAAATTATAATAAACATAAACCAGCTATTTGTGTACATAAATACTTTACTTAAAAAAAAGAGCACCACTAAATAGGTGTATAAAACTATTTTTTTTTTTGCTTTTATCATCAACATTTTATCAACTAAATTTTGAAAAACAAAAACATGTAGCACCCTTCCAATCAATACCCCCAGAAAAACGCCTTCTATTCTTTCACCTAACAATTTAAAACCTATTGATCCTAAAACAAAACATAATACAGCAAATAAACCACCATAAATAACCTTACTCTTTATTTTTAAACTTAAATCTTGAACTTGCCCTTCAATACGGAACATTACTAAGTGCACCATAATTAAAACAATTAATAGATTAGAATATTCTCCCATAAAGTAGGTTTCGCCCATCCATAGAGAAACAAAATTTTTATTGAGTAATAAAATAATACCACCAAAAAAGGCAGCAATAAACATAATAATATCTCTTAAACCTTTTGTAATCCCTTTAGCTTTATCAAGATCTTTTGCCCCAATAACTTTTCCAAGTCCTGGTGTAATAGCACTTCCAGTAATTAAAGATATAGATATTGCTAACTGTACAATATAGGTGGTAAAAACATAATTAGATACTGCCACTGGATTTATGAGAAAACCAATTAGTAAAATTTCTGTAGATAATATTAACTTTTGAACAAAAGACCATAAAAAAACCCAAAAACTAAAACCAAAGAATTCCTTTATTTGTGCTTTACTTGGTTTTTGAACACCCAACCAAGGAATATTTTTTTTACAAACAAAAAAAATCAACAGAGCATTCATTGCTGTTATTAGCAGTATTACTGAGGCTAAACCAACAATACCATAACCTAAGTATGCAGTAAGTACCATTAAGCAATTAGAAAACACAACACCAATTATTTGAATACTTGTAGACTTATATCCGTTATTGGTTCCTACTAGAATAGCATCTGGTATTGCCAACAGCGGATTAATTAACATATTTGCGCCCAAAATTAAACCAACCAAATAAACAGATTCATACATGGAACTATCCAGGTTATTTATCAAATTTGGTAGATTCCAAACCAATAAAGAAATTATCAAAAGCATAAAAGGCAAAAAATACATCCAAACTTTTAAAGAACTTCCTATCGCTTGCTTTTTTATGTTATAATCATCTTTTTCTTCATCATTTGCAATAACCCATTTTAAGGCTTGTGTAGCCCTACCGTCTGCAACAGTTGCAAAAGTTAATATTTTTTGAATAGATTTCCAAACTCCAAAACTATAATTACCTAAAAAAGCAACTAAGTAAGGACTTAATAAAAAAACTAATACCGAACTAATACCAAAATTAAAATAACTAGCTAAAGCATTTAATTTTGCTTTATGCAAAAGATTAGATGCTGCCATATACTATTTCCTTAAAAGATTTATACACTTGTTCGATAGATTTTTCCTCGGTGTTTATTTTTTTAGAGAATTTAACTTTATCATGAATTATTTGATAACTTTTATCATACTCCTTAACGAAATCACAAAAGTCATCAAAAGTCATATTTTTCCCTCTACCATCAGAGTCTTTTCTATTGATTACTCTTTCGTACAAAACTTCATTTGAAGCTGTAAGTGAAAAAACTAACGGAAAAAAGTCTTGTATTCGGAATATATATTTTAAGTACTGATTTTTACTAATACATTTTTCTTTATAAAGTAATGCGACCTGAAAATATGGACCTTGATCAAAAATAAAATTTTTAGAAGGTATACTATTTTTTTTATCCCAAAACCGTAATACTTGTAAGGAAATTTTCAGGTGAAAATAATTTCTTAATAAAGAAACGTTTTTAGTTTTAATATATATAATAATAGCTGGTAAAAAACTAAACAACAAACCCCTAAATATTGAAAATGGGTAGTTTTTAATTGGCATTGACCTTAAAATATTTGGAGATTTTTGCTCAATATTTTTAAATAATGTAGACTTCCCTGTTCCATTAGTCCCTATAATTTCCGTACGAATAAAAGGGGTGTTAAAATTTTCCCAAACCTTTTTTAATAAAATATTTTGAACTTGTTCTGCATTGTTTTCACCAGTATTTATTTCATGTGCAAAAGGAGCCACCCAGTCGTTATCCCATATTTGACCAGATCGAATTCTCAATTCATCCGGATCATCTTCAGGCCTTCTTTCTAAAGCTATCTCTGGATTTAACTTCATTACAAAAAGCATATCAACGCCTTTTATTGATTCGTACTGCTTTTTTTCATATTTAGAAAGCTTACTGAACCTTCCATTTAGTATTGTATCTACTCTTGGACAATCCATAGACGTAATACCTTCCAACGGTATTCTGTCTTGCAAAACAATAATTCCTTTGTCTCTTAATTTGCAAGCTTTTTTAAATTCTTTTTTCCTATTAATTGCAATAGAGATAAAAAATAACGCTTTTGAGAAATTTTTAAAACCTATTAAAGAAAATAATTTACTCGTTACTCGAAAAAACAACCCTTTTACAGTCATACTGGGTTTCCCAACATGTATAGACTTTAAAGAAAATTGACTTTTTAAAGTTTTTCTTAAATTAGAAATTGTTGTTGTTTTACCTGCTCCGTCTCCACCAACAAAAGCAATGATTCTACCTCCATTTTCAACATTCTTTCCTTCAATTTTATTGTAAACACGAAATTTTCTCAATAAAGAAAAAAAACGAATGGTATAGAGTCTAAAAAAAGCTTTCCTTATTGACGCAAACTCATTATAATCCCTATATTCTTTAAGTTCCTTTTTAAGCTTTCTACCTGCTTTAAAAAAGGCAAATACCCTAGAATTATCATTTAGCAAGTTTTCTAAGTACTTGAATGTTTCTTTTGATAAAAAATTAAAATTATTTTCTAAACAGCTTTCAAGTTTTTTGGAGTCAATTTTACTTCTTAAATCTAAAAACTCTCTATATCCCCCCCCCTGAACAACTCCCTGTTGTTTAGCATTTTTCATCAAACTTAATTGCCTATGAGGTAGCATTAATAAAAAAGGAGTTAAAGCATTTTTAAGTACCAAACGAATAATTAAAATACAATACTCATTTTCATAACTAGGGAGATAAACAGTATTCTTGTAATTTGTTCTATCTTCTAAGTATCTATCAACAATTGGAAGTTTAAAACATTTATCATAATCATAACCAAGAGAAAGTTTGTAATGCAAATGAACGTGAACTAATTTCTTAGATGGAATATCTAATCCTATATAATGGGTAATCCCATCTTGCCACTTATCTTTCGTTGAAAATGCCCTCAGGAACATTAATTCTTTAAATACAGTTTCCAAGTTCTTTTGATCTTTAGGGTCAACCAGTATATCTAAATCATCTACACCAATTAGAGCTTGTCCAATATTTGTATTACTCTTCCAATGAACATATTTAATATTCGAAGATTCTAAGATTTTTAAAAAAGTACTTATCATTTTCATAGTAACTAATTAAATGTATGTTTATTTTTTTAAACTTGACGCATTATACATCTTGAACCAATCTATAAATTTTTGTACACCTTCACCTATTTTAGTTGTACTTTTATATCCCATTTTTTGAATTTCTGTAATATCAGCCCATGTTTGTGGCACATCTCCAGCTTGCATTGGTAAAAACTCTTTTTTAGCCTCTACTCCAAGACTAGTTTCGATTGCTTTTATAAAATCCCCTAAAGATTCGGGGTTACCATTACCTATATTAGAAATTCTATATGCTGAATTTTCTTCAGTTTTTTGTGGTGGGTTTGCTAATAATATTTCAATACCATTTACAATATCATCTATATAAGTAAAATCTCTACTCATATTTCCATTATTAAAAACTTTAATAGACCTATTATTTGACAATGCATCAGCAAATAACATTGGTGCCATATCAGGTCTTCCCCATGGTCCATAGACTGTAAAAAAACGTAATCCTGTAGTTGGGATCCCAAATAAGTGACTATAGGTATGTGCCATTAATTCATTACTCTTTTTGGTTGCTGCATATAAACTAATTGGATGGTCTACATTATCATCCGTTGAAAAAGGAATTTTCTTATTTTGTCCATAAACACTAGAGCTACTTGCGTATAACAAATGTTCAATTTTATGATACCTACAACATTCTAAAATATTTAAAAAACCAACAATATTACTATCAATATATGTTTCTGGGTTCTCAATGGAATACCTAACACCAGCTTGTGCTCCTAAATTACAAACCACATCAAACTCACTCTCCTTAAAAAGCATTGGTAAATTCTCACGATCTTCCAAGTTCATTCTAACAAATTGAAATGAATCATTGTACTTAACTCCTGTTGATTTATTTAAAAAGACCTCTGCTTGGTCTTTTGCTATACCTAGTTCATTTAAACGAGCATACTTTAAATTTACATCATAATAATCATTAACATTATCAAGACCAACAACCGTATGACCTTTACTTAATAATGATTTACTTAGATGAAACCCAATAAACCCTGCAGCACCTGTTATAAGTATTTTCATTTAACTTTTTCCAATTTGATAATATTCAAAACCTCTATTTTCTAAATCAAAAGCATTGTATTGATTTCTTCCATCAAAAATGACAGGTTTTTTCAATTGATTCTTAATTTCTTCAAAATCTGGAGAACGAAACTCTTTCCATTCAGTTAATAAAATTAATGCGTTAGCATCTTTTAAAACATCATATTTAGACGAACAGTATTTAATATTCTCAATATCTTTTAAATAATGTTCTTTAGCTTCTCCTGTTGCTTTTGGATCGTACGCATTTATTTTAGCTCCTCTTTTTACTAGTTCTTTAATAGTATATATAGAAGGTGCTTCACGCATATCATCAGTACCAGGTTTAAAAGATAACCCCCATATTCCAAAAGTAAGCCCAGTTAAATCCTCTCCATATTTCTTAATAATTTTATGTGCAATTACTAATTTTTGAGCATCATTAACTTCTTCAACAGAAGTAATTAATTTGGCTTTATAACCATTTTCTTCAGCTATTTTTTTCAATGCTTTCACATCTTTTGGAAAACAAGATCCACCATAACCAGCACCTGGATATATAAAGCTATATCCAATTCTAGCATCAGAACCAATACCAATTCTAACTTGATTAGCATCTGCACCTACTTTTTCACAAATATTTGCAATTTCATTCATAAATGAAATCTTTGTAGCTAACATTGCATTTGCAGCATATTTTGTCATTTCTGCAGAACGAACATCCATTGCTATAAATCGATCTCTTGACATACAAAAAGGATGGTATAATTCTTTCATTTGTTCAATTGCATAGTCCGATTCTGAACCAATCACAACTCGATCAGGCTTCATAAAATCAGCAATCGCTACACCTTCTTTCAAAAATTCAGGATTAGAAACTACATCAAACTTTAAATCTGAATTTCGTAAATCTAATTCTTTTTGAATAGTAGCTTTTACCTTATCCGCAGTTCCAATAGGCACTGTAGATTTATCTACAACTACTAATCTTTTTTGCATAGCTTGACCTATTGACTTAGCAACAGATAACACATATTGTAAATCTGCAGACCCATCAGCCCCCATAGGTGTACCTACAGCTATAAAAGCAATTTCAGAACTCTTTAAGGCTTCTGCTAATTCTGTTGTAAAAAATAAATTTTTATTTTTTACATTTTTTAAAATCATTTGCTCTAAGCCCGGTTCAAAAATAGGAATTACGCCGTTATTTAATTTCTCTATTTTTATTGGATCAATATCTACACAAGTAACCTTATTTCCCATCTCTGCAAAACAGGTTCCTGAAACCAAACCTACATATCCTGAACCTATAATTGTAATATTCATTATTTATCTTTTATGTTTAAGTTTTCTTTCTCTTGTACTTCTTTTCTTAAGCCACTGCTAGAAAAACGGTGTTCTCTTTTATTAAAATATAAATCAATTCCTTTTTCTTCACAATATTGTCTCCCTGTAAACTGCTTACTGGCATATTCATCTCCAATAATACGCACATCAATTTTAAAAGAACGTAGCACATCCTCTAAATCTTGTTCTGTGGCATAAGGTATTATCTCATCTACATATTTACAGCCTTTTAATTGAATGTAGCGTTCTACAACAGATTGTACTGGTCTATTTTTTTCTGGTCTGTCTAAAGTCGGATCTGTTTGTAAGGCACAGATTAAATAATCGCATTGACGTTTTGCCTCCTCTAACATTTTGATATGTCCAGCATGTAACAAGTCAAACGCACTAAAAGTAATTCCAATTTTCATAAGTTTATTTTTTATAACAAATTAATTTTAATTAAGTAATGAGGTTTTTAAGTTCTCAATCACAGCAATATATGTAGAATCAATAGCATTTGTTTGTGCTAAATACAAAGACCCCAAATCAATAATATGAATTAAATACAAGCTGCGCGCTAACCTTGAATCTCCTTTTGCAGATAAAGTAAAGACATGATTAGTTTTAGTTTTTATCGTTTTAATAGAAAAAGCCAAGCGTTTTTTATTTTGAACATGCCAATCATGCGTATCTAAAAACAAGACGGCATAACGATCCGTACCACCGTACCACCCTACTAATTCATTATGATTCATTTCTGGAATGGTGTGGTGGTTACATAATACTTTACAGTTCTCATTAAATTGTTGTCTGGCACGAACAGCAATCTCCTCATCTTTCGTTTCACAGTAAATAATTAATTCTTTGCCATTAATAAAATCCGCTAATTGTTTCGCTACGGTATGAATTTCATTCCTATTAGAAACAATTAAATCTTTAGCGGCAGAAAACTCATTTAATTTTTGCTTTGAAATTAAATTTAATTGACCAAAAATATGGGTCAATTGAACCACAGAAAAACCAAGAGCTGTACGTGGTGGATTACCCCCAGGCAAAATGATACAATCGTAATTCCTTTCTGTACAAAAAGCTTCCAATTTACCGCCAGAACAAATTCCTATAATGGTAGCCCCTTTTTGATGTCCTTCAATAATAGCAGATAGTGTTTCTTCAGTATTACCAGAATAAGAAGACGCTATGATTAATGTATTATCGTCTACATAATTTGGCAAAGTGTAATTCTGACAAAAATTAACAGGAATACTAATATCATCTATAATCCATGAACCTACTAATTTACCACCAATACCAGAACCACCCATCCCGCAAATCACCACATTATAAAATTTAGGATAACGCCTCTTTAATGGAGTTTGCTTTGCAATTTCAAGTGCTTCCGTTAAATTTTCAGGAAAGGCTTCAATGAGTCCTTTCATATAAGTATTGTTCTTTTCTACTTCAGTCATCATAAGTTTTTATTCTGATTTTTACACGGCTTCGCCAACGTCAGTCACAAGTTCATTTGCACTAACATACATTTTAAAAAATAATCAATACCATTACAATTTACACCTAAAAAAAAACACATAACCATAGTAACATATTCAACTACAACACATTACACATATACTTTGTGTTATCTTAAGTACTACTCATAGGGTTGACTATTCAATTGATTACCTGTCTTTTGCGTTATACACATCTTACAATTAAAAATCAACATCAACAAAAGTAATAATTTTATTAAAATAAGTACTAAATTACATTATTTTTTCTAGTTTATACTTGAATAGAACCCTTTATTAATAGGATATTGATGACAAATAACTTTTCTAAGTTACCTACTCTGAAATCAAAATTAAAAACCCTTGATAATTATTGATTTATATACTTTTTTAAAGCAGGATAAATGCGCTATAAATTAAAAAATTTAGAGCTCCCCTTTTTTTAATTTTTTAAAACTATTTGGAAAATTAAAAAAAGTAATAACCACTGCTAAACCTTAAATAAAATTATTTAAGAATAACACTTATAGTTGTAATTATTAATGAGGTTAATGAAACGAAAATACCTGTAGTTGTTACAAATAATGATGATCTTAAACGTGCTGTACCATTAGGCTCAACATACACCATGTCATTTTGCTCTAAATAATAAACAGGTGAACTAAAAAGGGCTGAAGCAGTTAAATCAATTCTGTATTCTTCTTTTACACCATCATTATCTCTAATCACTAAAACATTCTTTCGGTTACCAGTAATGTTCAAATCACCTGCTAAACCAATAGCTTCTAAAAGTGTAATTCTTTCATTTGGCACTTTAAATGTTCCAGGTCTAGTAACATCACCTAATACCGTTATTTTATAATTTAAAATTTGAACCGTAACAACCGGATGATTGACATACACAGCTAAACGTGCTTGAATGTGTAAAATAGCTTCTGACCTAGACAAACCACTCAATTGAACTGTACCAAGAAAAGGCATAGTGATAGCGCCGTTTTCATCAATTAAATACCCTACGCGTTCAGGATTACCAGCAGTGTACCCAGAATTATTTGCGCCTACCCCCATAGAAATAGGTAAATTAAAAGGAATAGCCGCTTCAGGATCATCTCCTTTTACAATAATAGCCAGTAAGTCATCTTTTTTTAATGTAGTTGTATATTGACTAATATTGGTTTTAGAAGAATCATTGGCAGAAACACCATCTTGAAAATAAACTAATTTTTCATGCGTTTTACATGACACCATTGCAGTTAAAAGGATAGTCAAAAAACTTAGGTAAAGGAATTTATTTTTCATTAATTTGATATTTATAGGGTAAACGGGCTTACTATAAAAACCTATACATAGGTCTTACAAAACACAAACTTACATATTCTTATCACATTTACTTCTATGCTTTACCCTCTTTTTTGATTTTAACATGAGTTAGCCTAAGTCTACCTTATAAAAACCGAAAGAACTTGTGTCTTTTTTAATTAGTGATTTTGTGTTCTCGATACATTTTAAAAGTTCATTTCGAGTCCCGCTACGCGCCTCAATCACCTTTTAATTCCCGATAGCTATCGGGACGAACTGATATTAATTTTTTATTTTTTTGTCTAGTTTCTAGCAGCGCAGCGATCTAATATCTAGCAGCGTAGCGTTCTAACACCTTTTCTCAACATAACTCTTCGGTACATCAATAACAAAACCTGACCCCAAGCTTTCAATAGACACAACTAATCGATAGCGAGAAGGCGTTTGCATAACGTTTGCAATCAAACCTTCAAATGGACCACTTACTACCTGTACTAACTCTCCTTTTTTATATCGGTCAACAATTTCCAGGTTACCCTCCTCTTTTTGATTGAGTAAAATTTGAAGATTTTTAATCTCATAGTCTTGTACAATAGCAGGTTTTCCTAAAAATTTCAAGATACTATGTACTCCTACAACTCCATAAATAGTATGTATTAATTCTGGTGTAATAAGAACAAATAAAGTAGATGGAATTAATGGTAGCTCAACTTTCTTTTTTCGGTCACTCCAAATTTTAACCGCAGTAATTAACGGTAAAAAAACTGTAAAACCAGTATCAATCAACCGTTTATATACTTTCTTCTCTGCCCTTGGATTAGTTTTCACTACAATCCATTGTGCTTCAGAATTATCTTTTTGTTTATGATCCACTTATACTCTAATTTTAAATTAATTTTTACGTAAAGGTACAGTTAAAACAAATAACGTGCTACTGTTCTAAATAGGTTTAGTCAACGGCTGTTAATTACAATTATTTTATAACAGTTCAATTATTTAAAAAAACTATCAATACGGTCTACATCAAAATCAACTAATGAATTAAGTATTAAATCTGCAATAATTAACTTAGGATTTGATCCATTACAATCTTCTGGTACCGCTACTACTTTCATTCGAGCTGCTTTTGCTGATATCACACCATTTAA
>Ga0308002_1000244_pt1 | contig 21913 bp, 3 predicted proteins | sample Neamet34_FD_203148 | JGI IMG/M metagenome (GOLD analysis project Ga0308002, IMG submission 203148) | Marine microbial communities from water near the shore, Antarctic Ocean - #34 | ecosystem: Environmental > Aquatic > Marine > Unclassified | place: Southern Ocean | collected 2014-06-06
TCAGAATGTTCAAAAGTAAGTACCGAACCTGTAATTAAAGGTTGGCCAAATTTGTTTCCGAAGTCAGAAGCACCGTTTGATGCTTTGATTAAAATATCCATGGGTGTTTGGTACAACCAATCACGCTCTTCCATTCCCTCTTCCCAGTTACGCTCTTCTTCTAAACGAGAGTAAGAAGTCATGTAAACAGCAGTTCCAGCTAGTGGTAAACTACCTTTACCGCCTGCTAAACGGTCTCTAATTTCTCCACCCGAACCAGTTGCAGCACCATTAAAAGGCTCTACTGTAGTAGGGAAATTATGCGTTTCTGCTTTTAGAGAAAGTACAGATTGTATTTCTTTAGTATGGTAATAATCGGCTATATCCTGACGCTTAGGAGAGAATAATTCGATTTTAGGACCTTTAACAAAAGCAACATTGTCTTTGTAAGCTGAAACCAAATTACCTCCATTCATTTCGGAAGTCTTTTTGATTAATTTGAAAAGACTGCTATCTTTTTCTTCACCATCGATGATGAAGGTTCCGTTAAATATTTTGTGACGACAGTGTTCTGAGTTGATTTGTGAAAAACCAAAAACTTCAGAATCAGTTAATTTTCTTCCTATTTCTACACTAACGCTGTCTAAGTACGCAACTTCGTCAGCATTCAGAGCTAATCCTTCTTGACTATTATAAGCGGCGATGTCTTCAATATGAATGATTTCTTCTGGCTTTGTATCAACCGTGAAAATCTCTTGGTGTAAGCCATCGTATTTTACTTGTAGCATTGGATCGAAACCAGCTTCTTCATCAAAAGCAAAATATTCCTCAATACGAGCTATACCTTTTACGTCCATATTTTGAGTAATCTCAACTGCGTTGGTACTCCATGGGGTAATCATTTCTTTTCTAGGACCAACGAATAAACCTGGAACTGAATCAGAATTTAGTTGTTCAGCCTCACCAAACAACCATTGTAATTTCTCACAATTTTCTGGGCTTATAGTTTCTTTAGTGGCTACGGCAAATACTTGGTTTGCTCCCTTAAAGAATGAAATCATAGGTTGAGTTTTTGGTTGCTTATAATAATTGCAAAATTAGTCAATTAATACCAAAAAGACATAAAAAAAGCCCTCCGAATAATCGGAAGGCTTGTATTTTAAAAAGTAAGTTTTTAGGCTAATACTTCTTTCATTTTAGATCCTAAATCTGCAGGAGATTTCACTACATGGATTCCACATTCAGTCATGATTTTCATCTTAGCTTCAGCAGTATCGTCATCACCACCAACAATTGCCCCAGCGTGACCCATAGTTCTACCTTTAGGCGCAGTTTGACCCGCAATAAAACCTACAACAGGCTTTGTTCCGTTTTCTTTAATCCATCGAGCAGCATCTGCTTCCATAGGACCACCAATTTCACCAATCATGATGATCCCTTCAGTCTCTGGGTCGTTCATTAATAATTCAACAGCTTCTTTAGTAGTTGTTCCTATAATTGGATCTCCACCAATACCAATAGCTGTACTAATACCTAAACCAGCTTTTACTGTTTGATCTGCTGCTTCATATGTTAAAGTACCAGATTTAGAAACGATACCGATTTTACCTGTTTTGAACACAAAACCTGGCATAATACCACATTTAGCTCCATCAGGAGTAATTACACCCGGACAGTTAGGTCCAATCAAACGACAATCGTAGTTTGAAATGTAATTTTTTACAGTAACCATATCTTTAGTAGGTACACCTTCAGTAATACAGATGATTACTTTTATTCCAGCATCAGCAGCTTCCATAATTGCATCAGCAGCAAAAGCAGGTGGCACAAAAATTAGCGTTGTATCTGCTTGTGCTTTTTGCACAGCTTCGGCAACGGTATTAAATACTGGACGGTCTAAGTGATTCTGTCCACCTTTACCTGGAGTTACACCACCAACAACGTTGGTTCCGTATTCAATCATTTGAGAGGCGTGATAGGTACCTTCTTTTCCTGTAAACCCTTGTACAATAACGTGGGAATCTTTATTTACTAATACGCTCATTTGTCGTCTGTTTAATGCGAAAATTTTCGTTGCGAAATTAGAACAATATCAGATAACAATCAAGAAAAAAAACAAGTGATTTATAAAATTGATGTTTTGTGAAATAAGAGAATAATGGTTTCTGTGTTATAGTGACCTAAATTCAGTGTACACGAATACTATTAACCATTTACATTGCTTATTTTTGTTGAAATTTTGAATGATGAAGAAAGATAATATTTGTGCGTTAGCGACTGCATCAGGAATGGGAGCCATTGCTATAATTAGAGTTTCAGGTCCCGATGCTATAGCCTTATGTACTCCCCTGTTTAAATCTGTAAAAGAAGGAAAAAGTCTTCTTAGTCAAAAAACGCACACTATACATCTGGGTACAATCATGGATAGTACTCAACTCGTTGATGAGGTTTTGGTTTCAGTTTTTAAAGGCCCAAACTCTTATACAGGCGAAAATATAGTTGAAATTTCTTGTCATGGTTCCAACTATATACAACAACAGATATTGCAGCTTCTTATAAACAATGGCTGTCGTACTGCAGAGCCAGGAGAATTTACTTTCCGTGCATTTATGAATGGAAAAATGGATCTTTCTCAGGCAGAAGCCGTGGCTGATTTAATTTCTTCCTCTAATGAGAAATCACACAATTTAGCATTGTCTCAAATGCGTGGAGGATTTTCTTCCGAAATTCAAGGGCTTCGAAAAGAGCTCATAAAATTTGCTTCTCTAATAGAATTAGAGCTAGATTTTAGTACAGAAGATGTTGAATTTGCAGATAGAAAAGAATTAGATAGATTGTTGAATCGTTTAAAAATGGTCCTACGTAAATTGGTAGATTCATTTGCATTAGGAAACGTACTTAAAAATGGAATTCCTGTAGCTATTGTAGGAGAGCCTAATGTAGGGAAATCTACTTTACTTAATGCTTTGTTAAATGAAGATCGTGCTATCGTTTCTGAAATCGCTGGAACCACTCGGGATACCATAGAAGACGAGTTGGTGATAGATGGAATGAGTTTCCGCTTTATCGATACTGCTGGGATAAGAGATACGCAAGATGTTATTGAGACTATTGGTATAGAAAAAACATTTGAGAAAATTAATCAAGCCAAAGTAATATTGTACTTATTCGATGCTTCTACCGCAAATCCTGAAACGATTCATACTGAGATAAATAAACTAAAGGAACGTACTAATGGGAAGCAACTGATTGCAGTAGCTAATAAGGTGGATAAGGGCGATGTTCAGTCAATTGAATCTACTTTTAGTGATCTTCCTAATGTATTGTTTATATCTGCGAAGCATAAAGAAAATGTTGAGCGTTTAAAAGAATTACTCACTGAAAAGGTAAAGCAAGGTTTATTGAATAATGATGATGTTATCATTTCTAATTCCAGACACTTTGAAGCTTTATCTAATGCTTTAAGACATGTAGTGCAAGTACAAGATGGTTTAGCTAATGGAGTTTCCGGTGATTTACTTGCTATGGATATTAGGCAATCTCTACATCATTTAGGTGAAATAACTGGAGAGATAACTACAGACGACCTTCTGGATTCAATATTTAGAGATTTCTGTATCGGAAAGTAGGCCACGCAAAAAAAAAGGTTTTACTTTTTTGAATCTGTTAAATGGCAATTGTTAAAAAGAACGTATTGCGAGGATTCTGTAGTTAAAATCGTTGTCATAATAAAATACGTCACCATCAGAAAACTGAACACTCCACACATAATATTCATTAAACCCCGATGAAGACCAATACTCTGATGAGTTTGTACATACTTTTATATCTTTATCACATGAATAAATAAAACATAAGGGAGTCAGTAATATAGTGTTTAGTAGTTTTTTTTTATTGCAAATATATATAAAGAGGTTAATGAAAAATATGCCACATTTAGTCGTGTTTGTGTAATATGTTTATTGCGGCAGAACCCTAAGTTTTCACTTACCTTCGATACTAATGTTAGAGCTTTTACTATATTATTTAATACTGCAAAACTAATTTTTAAAATATTAGCACCCTCTAATTTCCTTTTTAGTTCCAAGCATATCTATTGAATACAAATGAAGTTTAATGATGAATTTTTGAAAGTAATACACAGGTAATTTTATATACTACTTTTTACAAATTAAAAACATGGAGTAAAAAAAAAAGCTAATTTTTAGTCTATTATGGCCGATTATTACAAACCTAGGGGGTTTTGGAGGGGGTCTTTTTTTAGATTAGCGTTCTTATAAGTACTAGTTTTACAGAAATAATTAAGGCTTTGTTTTATGGCCTCAACCTAAAGTTGAGAAAATACACAGACTTATTTTATTTTTATTAACAATCTATTGTGAGTTAATCATGTATTTACAATAAAGAATATAGTATTTAAAACAAATCATTATGATGAACTTCTACCAATTCCCAAAGTTTTTAGCAACATTAGCCTTTACAGTATTTTTTACATGTCAATCTGTTGGACAAATTTCGCCTTATTTTGCCACAGAAGAAAGTAGTGAGACTATTGAGTGGTTCTGGTCTAAAAATGGTGAAGGTGTAGGGGAGATATTTAAACTAGGGAAGGTTATTCAAGACTCTGGAGACGGGGCGTCAGTCACTGAAAGAATCCGTGTTTCTGTAATGATAATGGAAGACTATGATTGTACTCAAGGTAATTGTCCCAGTGATGGTTATTTCGAGAATAATTTAAAATATTCTCTTGATGGAACTAATTATCAGGAGATATTTAAAGCCTCCACTTCTCAGCTACCAGGTTGGAATGTTATTGGAACGGTCGAAGCCTATGATTCGTATAGTAATCCCTACCAAACCAGTTATCAAGAAGAATATTCATATGATTGTGGTTTATTTGGTTGGGGGACTTGTTGGGCTTGGCGAACAGTTTATGTAGATCATGCCTATACTGGTAATAATGGGTTTACCCTTTACGGATATACTAAATCAGGTATTAATACTTCAAATGTTCATCACACTACAAATGGTAATTATCATACTCTAACTTTTGATTGGACGAACTTTCCTAAAGAGATTTTAGATGATGATTGTTATTTCCAACATTATACAAGCGTGAAAAATGAAAATTTTTATCCCGATTTTGGTACTCTAACTTCTATTCCAAATTTGGAAACGGAAAGTAATGACTTTGGCGTTGATTTAGTTGGTACAGGTGGAGTTTTGCCAGGTTGCCATAATAACTCGAATTATAAAACTAGATGGCTTGCTGAAAGTTTCGCTATTTATGGTGATAATCAGCCGCATGAGGTTGAACATGGTGATTGGTTGGCAGAGGATTTTAATTTTCCAGTTTTCACTGCAAGTGGTGATGGGCAATTGGGACCTGATTTATCGATATCATATAAACTAACCTACCAGGAATATGATAGAGGCTGTGCTATTCAAAGAATATTCAATGACTCTAGTTCCCCTTCGGCTCCACTTCTCCTAGAGACAAATTCTCTGCCAGATGTAGATAATATTATTGCTCAAAATATAGATACAGATAATGATGAACCAAGTGGTAATCCAATGTCAAATCAAGATTACAAAGATCATGTTTCTATTGAATGGAGTCATATAACAGCTGCGGAACCAAATCATTTACTTTATAATATTTATAGAAAAGATAATCCTTCTGCTACCGAGAAAAAAATTTACGAGACTTTCTTTATTTCTGGAACCCCTAAATATAAGAATCATACTCTTGCTGAATTTCAAGCAATATCGGTTGTTACCTCTAGCTATGATGATGATCATTATATAATCCCTCTTTCTGGTGATTATGAGGGATTGAAAGGTAGATTTATTGACTATTCTGCTGATGTGAATAAAACTTATTTATACAGAATAGAAGTAAAGGTTGTAACTGAACTTGTAAATAGTCCATTCCAGGATATGATTATTGGAACAGGAGCTGGAATTGAGTTTTTTAATGATAATGAAACGCTGGATATAGAAACTCCTAAACCATTGTGTGGGGAATTTTCTATTGAGGGATCTCAAGAGATCATCAATGAGCTGGTTAGGTTTTCTAATGAAAATTATATTTTTAATGTTGATGATAACAAGTTGAGTTTTGTTGATATGACTTTAGACTCTGATAATTTCTCAACTGCTGTACAATCTCAAAGAGTTTATTTTTATCAAGACCCTCTATTATCCGAGACTGTTCAATATACTAATGATGATGATGAACTTGTTCCATTAGAACTTTCTGGTTCACAAACTGATATCGACGCATTCGTATTGCCTTTAGAAGACGACGTTGAACAAACATCTATGTATGCTGTTATTCGAGCAACGCGTACAGATGGTAAAGTTTTTCAGTCTTTTGAGCCTAAAGCTATTCTTGGTATGCGTAAGCCAACACCACCAGCAATAAATATTAGTTCAGCTACCTTTGAAGATTTTGTCACATTAAGATTTACAGATATAAAAGACGAAAATAACATTGATAATCTTAAAATATTTAGAGAATCAAGAGAACCCTCTAACGGTGCTAGTCCTGCAACTGATGAAGGCGCAAGCTTTGATGAGGACGTAGTTGTAGAGTCAATCATTTTAGATAAAGATTTTATTGAAAATATGATCGTTGAAAATGGTCAGATTGTATTTTATGATGATATTTCTGTTGATGGAATTGGTTGGTCACAGACAATACTATGTAATGAATATACTTATTATATAGAATCTAGCAATTGTGATATTTGGAGTGCTGAAGATGCTGCTCCATTAACATTTACACGAGTGGTAGGTAATTCTATGCAAGTTTCCCCTACACTTCAAGAAGATCTATTTGAGGTGGGTAATCCATCCAGAGATTTAAGTGCTTCTAGAGGTGAATACCCTCATAAAGTTCATCTAACTTGGAATAACAATAGTTCCGGAGTTATTGACCATTATACTGTAGAACGAAGACAGTTTGGTCATGTAGGTGAAAGTGCTTGGGTTGAAATTGGTGCTGTTTCTACTGGAGAAAAATATTTTGAAGATTCATATGCAGAAGCTAATCTTCTCTACGAATACAGAATTAAGGCACATGTAGGGAATTGTGCTTCTACTTCTCCAAATGACCCAGGAACACAAGCAAATACTGTTTCTTCAAGTCTGATTGGATTCAGAAGACCAGTTGGGAGAGTTACAGGTAGAATTGTTTACAACCAGACATCTAATCCTGTAGAAGATGTCTATGTCAAAGTTGAGCCTATTATCAACGACGATCAAACAAATAATAGGTCATTGGATTTATCGGGTAGCTATGGTATTATAGATCGTCCCTTTCAAACCTTAGAAGGTGATGATCTGGAAGCTTATACAGTTAATTTTTGGATGAAGCCTGCAAGCAATAACGAAGGATACCTTTTTTCAAGATATTCTGAACTTCACCATTCAGATTTAATATTTTATAATAATCAAGTGAGATATGAAGAATTCGCTACAAGTTATGCCGATGCAGAAACTCCAGCTTCACTAAAAGAAGAAAACTACGAATGGAATAACGTTGTCATGACTGTTTCTGATAGCGTACGATTGTATTTAAATGGACAGGCTGTAGGTACATACAATTCTTCTTTTGAAGAATCTAAGAATAATAGCTTTCGTTTTGGTGGTAATGGTACTACAGGGACTTCTTTTGATGGTTTAATGGATGAAATAGTTGTTTGGAAAAGAGCACTTTCAGCTGAAGAGATTTCCAATAACTATTACAAATTTTTGTCTACTTCAGACAATGATTTGGTTTTATTTATTACTGGAGATGAAGGACTTGGAAACACCTCTTTCGATGTTTCTTCTAACCTTATTGATGTGTTTAATAAAAACCATCTAAATTTATTTGAGGATGGGACAAATCAAAATTATTCAAATCCGGAAGGAGTAGATTATTTCTTTTCTGACCTTTTTAATGAGGAACTTTTAAATCTCGGTAAGTCAACTTCTAGTGGTATGTATGATATTACTGATGTGAGGTATATTTTTGATGGAAATAATTTTTCTATCACTCCTTACACTCTTACAGAATATACAATATCTCATGAGTTTATGCCAGCCCAAAGAACTAACTTTATTGGTGACCAGACGTCTCTGCTTTCTGCAATTGACTTTTCGGATTTAACCTCCAAAACGGTTCAAGGTAAAGTGCTTTTTGATGTTACAGCATTGACTACTAGAAAGTTTGCAGGAGACGGAGTAACAATTATTGATGGTTTTGATTTAATTGACAAAGAATCTGACCCAATAGGTGTTGATGATGTTTTTGTTAAACTAAATGGGAAACGAGTTCAAGGTGACGACGGTGAAGTGAAAACTGATGCAGATGGAGCCTTTAGCCTGTCTGTTCCTATTGGAACTCAGTGTATAAGCTTTGAGAAACATGGTCATACCTTTTTCTATTTAGATGATTTTAATTCTGATCAATCTAAACGAGGTAAACATTGTCAGGATTTTGATTTTGGTACAGATGCTAACTTACCTGATTTTAGCTGTAATACCTATAAAGAACTTCGTGGTCGAATTTCCGGAGGCCAGCGCTACAATAGTCAATTGATAGATGATATTGTGATTGGATTTAATCAATCCGCAAATACAATTGGTTCTGTAGGTTTTACGATCATACCTAATGATGCCTCAACAAATGATTATGATGGATATTCAGCGTCTGTAGAAACAGATCCACTTACTGGGGAGTATTCTGCTTTATTGTTGCCTATTGCTCACAAAATAAATAGTGCTTCATGGATTTCATCTAATAAAGATGTAGAGAACTACTATCAAGATCAGCAATACCTGTTTCCAACAATTGATATGAAAGTTGAAGGTGAAAATGATGCTAATGGTGATTTTGTTGAAGATGTTTTGACTACTTCTAGTCAAGGTATACAAGTAGAAACGATAGAATATAATACAAGATTTGATATTACATATAGAAATAATCCTTCAATTTTAGTACATCAAAATATCAGTACGGAACAAAATTGGTCAGAATCAATCGGAGAAAAATTAATTAAAATTGATCAAGATTTCTTTCTTACAGCTTACGATAGTACAGGGTATTCTCTGGGTATCCCTATTTTTAAAGAAAAATATGTAGATCAAACTTACCGATACAGTCTTGAGGTCTCTGAGGTATACACTAATTATGGTCCTATTATAGAAGGGCATAATTTTGATTCCCATAATTCGTATATGTATAAAGGCCAGGATGGTAAGTCTGTTTATGATGATACAAAATATTATAATCCTGTGGAAGTAGGTCAGTTAACTATTAATAATACAATGCTTGATAATTCATCTAAAATCGTAGATTTAAGTGATTTGGACTCAAGCATTGATTATGAATTTAATCCAGATAATCCTTATGTTTTTGGGGTAGACCAAAACTTTATTCGAAAATTCATAATAGTATATCAAGAAGGAACAATTAATGCAAAATGGCCTGAGCTTTCAACAGGACAGACTGAGTCTCAAAGAGGGAATGTAATGTTGTTCGGTGATGAGTCTTATGGGAATGATTTCTTCACTTTTGGACCTCAATCGGTTGATATGATTTTAAGAGATCCTAGTGGAGATGCATCATTTTCATCAATTTCACAAGGGTCTACAGTTTCTAGAACCAGTACCATTTCAAATGTAAATGGTTACACTAAAGATTATAGTTTTCACCTTGGAGCTGGATTGAGATTTGAGACTGAAGCAGGTTTTTCTTTTGGGGCCCATTTTGCAACTATGCTTTCAGGACAGGCATTTGTAACTATAGACCAAACAAATAGTGCTTCATTATCTAATACAAGTGAGAATGAAATTACAATTAGTGATACATACAATCAAACAGTTTCAACTAATGCAGGTGATTTTGAAGTTGGTGGAGCAGGAGATGTATTCCTTGGAGAGTCTAAAAACTTAAACTTTGGTACCGCCAAAGACTTAAAATTTATATTGTCTTCTGATTGTTTTCCTGTAAATCCAATATTTACATGTACTAACGAGCATGTAATCAAGGAATTCAAGTCCTTCAAAAGACAATATGAAATATTGAGTAATGGTGATACATCCTTAGTAATTGAATTTGATGTGAATGCATCTTATGAAGTCCTTTCTGACCAATTTGAAGACACGGAGGAAATTGTTTCCGACTCTATCTATAGTCAAGATGGACATGATTATTTTATTCAGGAGTTTCAAAGTAATAGATCTTATTCTATTGGTACTAAAACCAAGGCGGATATAAAACCTGGAGTCTCTACAAAATTTGGATATTCTCAAAATTACATTGAAAATTACATGATTCCTAAGTTGTTAATGATTAAAAACACTTATTTGTACGGAGTGTATTCTCCTGATACTGATTTGGTTCCTCAAGACCATGCCTGTTTTGGAGAGCCTACTATTTCTGCTTGTTTTGATACTATTCCTGAAAAGAGATATTACTATGTAGTTCCAGAATCTGAAACTGCACAATCTTACGAAATACCAGTACTCTCAAACTATGATGTAAATACCTTAACAAATATTTTAGGTACTACTTATACAGAGTTTCAAGAGAACTTTGCAGAAGCAAGTAATTCAATTAATTATACTGTGTCTGATGATGCAATAAACAATAACCACTGGAACAATCCTTTATTCGCTATTAATGATGAGTCTACAGGAGCTTTTAATTACACAACTGAAATTTCGACTAAATTATTTGATTTTCTTGATTTTGTAAATACAGGTATAACTTTTGGCTTAGATCAAAGCATAACGGGGTCGTATGCTAGTGAAGATAATCTAGCAGACTTAATAAATCAATTCGCTAGTCAACAAGATTTTACTTCAGTTCCTGGTTTTCTTGATTTATCAAATATGATCAATGGATTAACTCTAAATGCTCCCGACGCGTCAACAGAGAGTATTATTATACCTAAAGATAAAGTTCAGTTTTATTCCCAACAAATCAAACTGTGGGAAAGAGCAATGGCAATGAATGAATTAGATAAAATAGAATCAGAATTTATTACCAATCATTCTATTAGTGGTGGGCTATCTATTGAACAAAGCCACACATCTACTGGTAATTATACCAATACTACCTCAATGAATTATCAATTAGGTGCTATGGATGGGCTTGGTGGAGATTTTGAGGCCGTTATATTCTTTTTAGGTTTCGAAGCAGATTTTTCTTATAATAACACTTATTCTGTTGAATATAACCAATCTACAACTCTTTCTTCAGGAACAGAAACAACAACGTTATATTCACTAAGTGATGATGATCAGGGTGATGCAATGTCAATAGATGTAAGTGAATCTAAATATGGTTATGGCCCTATATTCTCGCTTCAAGCAGGTGCTACATCATGTCCATGGGAGGATGCCCTTTATGCAAAATACATTACAAATTTTGATTTGTATTTTGAACTAAAGTTTTATACTGCATTTATGGAATTAGGTGGTAATTTACCAACTAATTTAACTTTTAACACACTCAATTATGACTTCTCTTTTGACGGATTACTTAGTGAATTAGATGGTGTAAGTGAATCTCCCCTTAAGAAAGCTACTTGGATAGATTATACACAACTAAATCAAAAAGCTATTAAATCACCTTTTGAGACAGCCAGATTTACAGTCTACAGTACTGTGAAACAATTACTTCTTAACGAACACACTGCAATATTTGGAGGTTCAAGTAATTATCAGTTATCAGCCACTTCTTCGCGTAGAGATGTGCCTGTATTATCAGTTACTCCATTGGATTTATTTAATGTACCCGAAGAGGCGCAAGCTGTATTTAGTTTAGTACTAGGAAATGAATCTGAAGATAACTCAGCTCGAATTTATAATATTAGAGTCTTGGAATCTTCGAACCCTTATGGTGCTATTTTAAAAATTGACGGTGCAAGTCCAAATAGAGATTTTCCTGTACCAGCTGGAGGTATTGTAAACAAGACTCTTACAGTTGAAAAAGGACCTGATTCTTTAAATTATGAAAACCTTCAACTCATTATTTATCCTGAGTGTCAGTATGATCAGGGTACTTCAGATGAGTATCATATTGCGGATACGATTTCTATTAATGTCTATTTTTTACCAACTTGTACAGATATAACTGTTTCTGATAATGACGATGATTGGTTAGTAAATATTTCTGATTCAAACTTGGTTAGTTTAAATTTAAATAGTTACAATATTAATTATTATAGCCTAGAAGATATTTATGTGGATTATAAGTTTGAAAATGAGCCTTGGAGTCCAATCAGTCCAAATCCTTCAATCGTTAATCCTAATTATGTATTAAATAAATTGGAGTCCTTCAAAAGATTAAACTCTTTAGAGTTTTACAACTTATTGCATTCTGATTTTGATATTACAAACTGGAATTTAAATGAATTATATCATAAACTAGAGCCAAAGGAATTTTGTGTGGGTTGTAGTTACGCTACTTATGAGCCAACACAAATGAATATGAATGATCTCTGGATCTTATGGAAGGAAGTGTCCGATACAACAACTTTTATTCATGATGAGATCAGTCGTTTAAAGGACAAGCATTTGAGTTCAGAATTTGCTAATTCAGATAGTGAAATGCTTTCTTTAAGAACTTCAAGTACAAATATTCTTTGGAATGTTCCTATGTTACCCAAAGATGGTAATTATAAAATCCGAGTAAAATCTAAATGTGGTACATATGATTCCCAGACAAGTGGTGCATCTGAAGACATCAGTGTTTATAGTTCTACTCACGATGTATTCTCAGATCGTATAAGACCAGAACTGTTTGGTTCTATTCAGCCTACTGATGGAATCTTAAATCCAAATGATGATGTGATCATTACATTCAACGAAACAATTAATGAGATTGCTTTCAATACTTCATCTGCGCAAACTTTTGTGGAAGTTGAGTCGCGTAAAAATAGAACGACACACACACACGACAGTTACCTTTATTTTGGTGCCAATGATAGTCTAGTTATTCCTTCAGGAGTATATTTGAATCAGTCGTTTACCATAGAGATGTGGTTGAAGCCTGAATCAAATGGTATTCTTTTTGAGCAGTCCAATGGTGAAGATTCTGAAATGATAAAACTCAGTATTATTGATTTCGATTCTACGCCAAAGCTTAAATTTGATTATATTCATCCGTCTGAAGTTGATAAAAATCAGACAGCAATTCATTCTATGGTATTATCTAGTTTTGGATTTACTCATATTGCTATAGCTTACGATGCAGAAAATAATCAGATCATTTTCTTAGATGGAACAGGTGAAGTAAATATTCCTGAATATAATTTCAACATGAATTATGTTGGTGATGGTCCAATACTAGTAGGGACTGATTATCAAGGAGGGATGCATGACCTTCGCTTATGGAATAAAATTGCACTAAATATTGAGGCGAATAGATCTATTTCCCTTTCTGGACAGGAAGCCAACTTAGTTGGTTATTGGCCAATGGATGAGTTATTGTTAAATCCAAAAGACAAATCGAGATATCGCCATGCTCTGACCTCTGCTCAATGGACTGTAGATAGTGATAATACGTCTTTAGTTTTTAATCAAGTGCTAGAAGGTTCTACTGATTATGTTCCTTTTGAAGACCCAATCCCAACATCTATTCAAAATAATAGCGATTTCACTATTGAGTTTTGGTTTAATTCTGATCAAACAGAAAACCAAACTCTTATTTCTCTTGGTGCATGGAATGATGGTTCTAATTTTGAATCTTGGTCTATAGATCTTAACTCTGGTTTGGTGCAAGTTTTCCAAGGTGGAGATGACAATATAAATCCAATTTTAAGCTCATTTAATAGTTTAAATGACGGAGGATGGCATCATTTTGCAATGGTTAAAAATTCCTCATCAAATACTCGTCTTTATATAGATGGTAATGAAGTAGATGATGTAAGTTCTGACTTAATTGGTGGAATAACAGCATCTTCAACTTTCTTTGGTGTTCGGAAATCCGTAAATTCTGTAGATAATTCAACGAATTATTTAAACCATTTTAATGGTTATATGGATGAGTTTAGAATCTGGAATATTGCTAAATCTAATGACCGAATTTCATCAGAGATGAATTCTAGTATTTCCGAAAAGATTGGTCTTTTGAGATCTCTGGATTTTAATAATGTTGCGATTAATGAGCTTACTTCAGAGACTAACATCCCATTAATTAGAGCTTCTGAATCTAAAACATCTGTTTCTTTCCATGATGTTTCAAATGGAAATCAGATTTCTATTCAAATTACAGAACCGTTAAATATGATTGAGAATACTTCCCTTGATTTTACCATTCAAAACATTAAAGATGTTTCTGGTAATTTTATAGAGAACCCAATCTCATGGAGTACCTTTATTGATAGAAATCAGTTAATCTGGCAAACTGAATCGATTCAAAAAGAAAAGTTACTAGGTGAGCCTCTAACTTTCGTAAGCCATATTATTAATCAAGGTGGTGCAGTTGAGGACTTTCAAATAACTAATTTACCTGTTTGGTTAACTGCTAACCCTAGTCAAGGGCTTCTAGAACCTAATTCATTTACTCTAGTTGAATTTGTTGTGAATACAGATTTGTTTATTGGTGACTATAAGGAAGATCTCTTGTTAATTGGGAATAACAATTATGGAGAGCGTTTGGAATTTAGTTTAAATGTAGAAATGCCTCAGCCTGATTATTCTGTTAATGTGCAAGACTATGAATATGTGATGAACTTCGTTGGTAAGGTTACTGTTGAAGGAATTCGTTCTAGAGATGATAAGGACATATTGTTTGCATACGTTGGTGATGAACTGAGAGGTGCATCAAGTCCTATCTATATTGAAGAGTATGACTCTTATTTTATTTTCCTTTCTGTCTATGGAAATCAAGTTACTGGAGAAGAAATCTCCTTTAGACTTTGGGATGCAAGCGAAGGAAAGTTCCAATCGAGAGTTAAGGTTAATAATCTAGATACTCACGACTTTCAACCAAGTTTTGTTATTGGATCGTTTACTGATCTAGCGCATTTTGAAGCTACAAACATTTTAAGACAAGATATTGTTTTAGAAGAAGGTTGGAATTGGCTTTCGTTTAATTTAAACTCTTTAGATGAAAACGATGGATTAGATCACATTCTTCAGATTCCTACTGTTATGAATCAGGTTGATGGTTCTTCTGTTTCGATATTTAAAAATCAATCTGGGTTTACACAATATGCAGATATAGAAGGGTACCCAAATCTGTGGATTGGATCTTTAACTGAACTTCCAGTTACTGATATGTATATGATAAAGTCAGAAACTGCTGATACCATTGTTTATGAAGGTAAGATTATCAATCCTTCTGATGTGACTATTGATGTTGGTATAGGTTGGAATTGGATTGGTTATTTAGGCCAAAGAATCATGAGTACCAATGAAGCTCTGTCTAGTTTAAATCCTACCTCTGGAGACGTTATTAAGAACAAATCCTCCTTTAGTATGTTTGCTTCTGAGAGTCTTGGATGGCTAGGGACTTTAAATAGTATGGAAAGTGGCGAGGGATATATGTTGAAAACAGGAAGCTCAGGTTCTCTCATTTATCCTGAAAGTTCAATCTACAGAGCTCATGATTATAAACAATCTAACAATCAATTTGCCGATAATTTACTTCCTGTGAGGACTTCTTTCTATGAACATTCAATGAGCCTAGTTGCTAAAATTGATTTGCAGGAGTATAATCAACCTAGTCTGTCAAATGTTTTGGCGGCCTTCAGTGATGACTTTTGCTTAGGTAACATTAATGCTACTGTTATAAGTGAGGATGAATCTTTGTATTTTATTACAATTTATGGAGAAGAAGGTTATGATATTTCATTCAAATATTATGATCAGAACAAGGAGCTCTATTTCACAACTGAGAATATGATAACATTTGAGCCAAACAAATTGATTGGATCTGTCATAGATCCCTATCTGATTACTTTAAGTAATCCTATAAAGGATAACACGAATACTATAAGTATTTATCCAAATCCATTTGAAGATGAGTTTGAAATTGAGCTTTTTCTCGAAAATCAAGATTACATTACCATAGATATCTATGATGTGGTAGGACGAAAAGTAAGTTCTATATATGAAGGCTTATTTGATTCAGGAATACATAAGATAAAGATAGATGCAACTGATATTGCTAAGGGAAGTTACTTTATTGAACTGAAATTAAAAGATTCTAGTACTCGTAAAACAATTATTAAATCATAATTTATACCCCCGATAAAGATGAAAACACTATATAAATTAATCACACAGCTGGCTTTAATCTTTGCACTGAGCTTTACAGCTAATGCTCAAACTCCTGGTTCTTTATGTTATTATGATTTTTTGTGGTCCCAGTTCCCAGGTATCACTAATTGTGAGGGTGATTGTGAAGCAGTTCCTAATCTAAGTGCTTGTACAGATGAATGCGGAACTATAAACGGCTTAGGGCCTGACAGTTACTATATTGATAGTGATTCAGATGGTCTAGGAGAAGGCAATCTTATTGCTACTACTTGTACCGATTTAAATCTTCAATATTGTGAAACGCTTTCGGTTTCTGCAGGTGGTTATCCTTCTGAGGTTTCGTGGAATCTTCTAAATTCTTCTGGTGAAACTGTAGCCTCTGGTGGAGCCCCTTATTCTGGGGAAGTTTGTTTAATTCCTGGTAGTTATACAGTGAATATGATTGATAGTTATGGTGATGGTTGGAATGGATCTGCCTTGTCTTATAATGGATCTAGTTATACTTTTTCTAGTGGCTATTCATCAACTGGATCAACTTCAATTACTACAACAAATTCAGTGTTATCACTTTATGTAACAAATGGTAATGATGTATGTTTAAATGATCCTGTAAATGACCCAGATGGAGATGGAATATGCAGTATTAATGAGGTGTTGGGATGTGAAGATACGGATGCGTGTAATTTTAATTCTGCAGCTACTGAAACTGACGGGACTTGTGAATTCACCTCCTGTGTAGATCAGTGTGGAATACCAAATGGTTCAGGATATTACAATTATTATATTGATAGTGATTCAGATGGTCTAGGAGAAGGCAATCTTATTACGACTTGTACAGATTTAAATCAGCAATATTGTGAATCACTTTCGGTTTCTGCAGGTGTTTATCCTTCTGAGGTTTCGTGGAATATTCAAAATTCTTCTGGTGAAACTGTAGCCTCTGGTGGAGCTCCTTATTCTGAGGAAGTTTGTTTAATTTCGGGTAGTTATACAGTAAATATGATTGATAGTTATGGTGATGGTTGGAATGGATCTACTTTGTCTTATAATGGATCTAGTTATACTTTTTCTAGTGGCTCTTCATCAACTGGTTTAATTTCAATTACCGCAACAGACTCACTGCCACCTCTTTATGTTTTAAATGGTGATGATGTATGTTTAAATGACCCTGTAAATGACCCAGATGGAGATGGAATATGCAGTATTAACGAGGTATTGGGCTGTGAAGATACTGGTGCCTGTAATTTCAATTTAGAAGCTACTGAATATGATGGGACTTGTGAATATACTTCTTGTTTAGATGAATGTGGTGTGCCAAATGGCGACAACACTACTTGTTTAGATGAGTGTGGTGTAGTAAATGGAGACAACAGTAGTTGTACCGATGTGTGTGGTGTTATAAATGGTTCAGGTTATTACAATTATTATATTGACACTGATTCTGATGGTTTAGGTGAGGGGGATGTTCTTTCATCTTGTACAGACTTAACTCAAGATATATTTTGCGGAACTCTTTCAGTTTCTGAAGGGTCTTTTCCTAGTGAGGTTTCATGGAATATTGAAAATTCTTCTGGAGATTATATTCTCTCTGGTGGTGCCCCTTGGTCCTCTGAAATTTGTTTAAATTTTGAGGATTATACAATAAATATGTTTGATAGTTATGGCGATGGTTGGAATGGAGCTAGTCTCTCTTTTAATGAATCTACTTTTACTTTTGAATACGGTAATTCATCTTCTGATACAATTTCAATAAATGTTGGAACTCAAGATTCGTATGTTTTAATTGGTGGAGATATTGAGATTACGGGATGCACAAATGAATTAGCAGATAATTTCATGTCTTCAGCAAATACTGATGATGGTTCATGTCTTTTTTCTGGATGCACCTCTGATTGGGCTGATAATTTTAGTTCACAAGCCAATCTTGATGACGGTACTTGTTTTCTCAATGGATGTATCTTTGATTGGGCAGATAACTATAACAATATAGCTACAATAGATGATGGATCCTGTGATCGTTTGGGTTGTATCTATGAATGGGCTAATAATTTTGATTCATATGCCACTACAGATGATAGTACTTGCTATCGTTCGGGTTGTACGTCAGACTGGGCAGATAACTTTGATCCTATAGCCACGGCCGATGATCAATCATGTGATCGCTTAGGATGTGTTTTTTCCTGGGCTGATAATTTTGATGTTCTTGCTACTTCAGATGATAGTTCTTGTTATCGATTTGGTTGTATGTCTGATTGGGCGGATAACTTTGATTCTATAGCTACCCAAACTGATAGTTCTTGTGTACGATTGGGATGTATGTCCAACTGGGCTGATAATTTTGATATCCAAGCCACTTTAGATGATGGTTCTTGTGATCGATTGGGTTGTATGTTAGATTGGGCAGATAATTACGATGCAATAGCTATTTCAGAAAATGGCTCATGTTTTAAAATTGGATGTATGTTAGATTGGGCAGATAATTACGATGCAATAGCAACCGTTGATGTTCTTTCAGAGTTTGATCTTATGAGTCTTAGTACAGAAATTCACCCTACAAATTCAGATGGTTCAGTCTTTGTTAATTCAAATAGTTTTGAGATTAATGGTATTAATAATGGAAATGGACTCCCAAATGGTACAAACCAAACTTTAACGATTCCAATTGAGAGTTCTGGTTCTTATTCTTTCGATTGGCAACATACAGATTATGACTTAGATGGTGCATTTTATGCCGTTAATTTCGATCCAACAACTCTAATAAATTTTTATAACTCTACTGAGATAGTTGTTTTGGCTCAAAATGGGACTGGAGAAACAGTAAGCGGAAGTGAAGTCTGGAGCGGAACAGTAGAAATCTCTTTAAGTGTAGGAGATCAAATAACATTTGGAGTCTTTGGAGAGGATTTATGCTGTGGTATAGGAGTTCTTACTGTTGATGATTTCGTGATATTAGATAACGATGAAGGTTCTTGTTTCAGAAATGGATGTACAGATTTATTGGCCTGTAATTACGATTCACTTGCGACGATTGATGACGGTAGTTGTGGAACAATTTTGACAATATCTTCAAGTCAATCTGAATATTATTGCTCTGATTTTAGCTGGACTTTATCAGACGATGAGAATCTATCTATTGCTGACGGACTATGTGATGAGAATTTAGAAGTTTGTATTTCTCAAGGAGATTATATATTAAACTCCTACAATTCTATTGATTCAGAATGGTGGCCTTCGTGGACCTATGTTTTGATCGAAGAAATGGATTCAGTAACAACATTAAATGACTCTGGAAATTATACTGAAGACTCACTTATACTCTATTTTACAGTTGAATTTGGATGTTTAGATGAGCAAGCTAAAAACTATAGCCTATCCGCAACAGTAGATGACGGTTCTTGTCATTATGGTTCTTGTATGGATCCAAATGCATGTAACTATGATGAATCCGCGAATGAGGATGATGGATCGTGTATTTACATTGAGAATGAATGTCAAGTATGTGAGTTTGTTCACAATCATTATGAAATTATAGCAAATGACGATGATTTAGATGGGATTTGTAATGAAGATGATATTGCAGGTTGTACCAACGAATTATCTTGTAACTATGATCCTTTTGCAACAGAGGATGATAATTCCTGTATTGCTGCCGATGCATGTGTCGATTGTGAATTAGCAATTATTGGTATTTACCTTACTAACGATAGCGATAATGATGGAACTTGTGATGATAATGAAGTGTTCGGATGTACAGATGATAGTGCATGTAATTTTAATCTCTCAGCTACTGAAAATGACAACTCTTGTACTTACCCTGAAGAAGGTTTTGATTGTTTGGATAATTGTGTCTCAGAAACGGCTCTTCCTTTAACATTTGGTGGAGGTTCTTGGATTTCGGAAGCATCTTTTGATATTATCGATTGCACTAATAATTCCATTATTTCTGGAGCAGGTCAAGAGATTATTTATGCTTGTATTGAGCTTCCTGATAATTACACTATTTATTTAAATGACAGTTATGGTGATGGTTGGAATGGTAATCAGTTGCACATTGGTGATTCACTATATGAATTGCTAGTAGGCTCTTTAGCTGTTTTTGATTATGGATGTATTATTCCTGGTTGTATTGATACGTTGGCTTGTACATTTGAGTCAACATCTACTGTAGACGACGGTTCTTGCGAATATCCACTGGTTAATTATAATTGTGATGGTACCCCTGTTGATCTTAATGCGAATGCAATTGCTGATAGCCTTGAGAGTTCTGGTTGTATTGAAGATGTATTAGCTTGTAATTTTAATCCAAATGCCGAGCTCGAACAAATTACTTATAATGACCCATTTTTATGCGAATACCCTCCTTCAGGATATGACTGTTCTGGAAATTGCGAGGCAACTACTTATACTTTAAAAATGATGGATTCGTATGGAGATGGATGGAACGGAAATTCAATATCTATAGATGGAGGTGATCCATACACCTTTAATAACGGTTCTGAGGAAGTGGTAGAGCTTTGTATTGACACTAACTATTGTTACCAAATTCAATTCTCTGTCGGATCCTATGTTCATGAAGTATCGTGGTCTATTTATGATCAAAATGGTGATCCTATTTCAGATGATGCAGATCCTCAAAATGTTTTAGAAGCTCAAGGAGCTTACTTCTCAGCTACTCAAGGCGCTGTTTACAATGGGAATTTTGGAAGTTGTAACCAAATTTCTGGTTGTACCGAAGAAACTGCAAACAATTACAATGAAAATGCTGAACTTGATGATGGGTCATGTATACTTCCTGTTTATGGATGTACTGATGTTTCTGCAGACAATTTTGATAGTCAAGCAAATATAGAAGATCAATCTTGTTTATTTAGTGGTTGTACGATTCAATTTGCTACGAATTATAATCCCCAAGCAACAATTGAAGATGCTTCTTGTATCATTGCTGTTTATGGATGTATGAATTCTCAATCAGATAATTACAATCCATTGGCAAATACTGATGATGACTCTTGTGTTACTGGTGTTTGTGAATATGAAACACTAGTTGTTTATTTAAATGATAGTTATGGTGATGGCTGGAATGGCAACATTTTATCAGTTGATTCCTATTCGCTAACTCTTGAGCACAATTCAGAGTCGTTTACTACATTCTTTGGAACTGATACAATTTGTATTGATATGGATTATTGTAATACTATAACGGTTAATGGTGGTACATGGGCAAACGAAGTTTCATGGTCTATAGAGACTCTCTCTCATAATCAAGTTCTTAATGGAAACGCTCCTTTTATTGGCACATTTGGAACTTGTGAGTCTGATTCAAATGATGTTGTGATTATTGATGGTTGCATGGAGTCTATTGCTAATAATTATGATCCATATGCAACTATTCAGAATCAAGCTATTTGTATCTACAGCAGTAATTATGATGAGACTGAAGATGTTGGATGTAATAATGATCTTGCGATAAATTATAATCCTGGTGCACAAGAATTTAATAGTGGTAGCTGTATTTTTTATGGCTGTACTTCGCCTAATGCTCAGAATTACAATCAGTTGGCTTCGGTTGATGACGGTAGTTGTTTTTCTGAAGGGTGTGCTCCAGGCTCTATTCTTGATTGTGATGGCTCTGAAGATTGCCACCCTACAAATTGGATAGGAGATAATT
>Ga0308002_1000246_pt1 | contig 21855 bp, 6 predicted proteins | sample Neamet34_FD_203148 | JGI IMG/M metagenome (GOLD analysis project Ga0308002, IMG submission 203148) | Marine microbial communities from water near the shore, Antarctic Ocean - #34 | ecosystem: Environmental > Aquatic > Marine > Unclassified | place: Southern Ocean | collected 2014-06-06
TACATATCCACCTTTCCCAGGTAATTTAGTTATTTCTCCTTCTTCATATGCAATCGCTTCCATATCTTTTTTAGCTGCTTCTAACGTCTCCATTGTAATTGCCGTAGCAGCTTCAATAGCGTTTTCTGGAGCTCTCCAGGTATCTACCAGTCCATCTAGGACTCTATTCTTTATTGCTTTAATAAAGTCATTAGAGAACTCTTTATTCTTTCTAGATAATACTTTAGTTACACCATTAATATGTTTAACCCTTGCAGCGTTTTCATCAAAGCCACTATCTTTAGCTTTTTCACTGATTACATGTCTCTCGAAAGAATCGTTTCTATCAGATACGTAAGTATTTATATAACCTACTCTCGCTTCTTCCACTTTAGCAGGGTCTATAGTATTCCCATCCTCTGATAAATAATCTACATAATCATATATAATTCCTCTACTATCCACTGAATAAGTAAGGACAGAAGTCTTATCAACATCATGATCGGCCCCAGTTACCTTAAGCATAGCGTAAGGCCCGAAAGCTGTATTTCTTTGTGTAGATACAAATCCTTTAACTTTCCCCACAACCCCTGATTGTTTCGCTTGTGATGGAACACGGGCAGCAAAAAACGTTAATGTCTTTGGAAATGAGAGTGCCATAGTTCTAGCCTCTGATAATCTCCCCTCTTCTGTAGACGCACTTTGTAGTCGTTTATTAATAGCCTTTTCCTGCGCACTCTCATCTAACTCATGGATACTATCTAAAAATGTTATTAATTCGGTTAATTCTTTTGTATCCTCTTTACCTAAAGTATCTCCCTCATATTGCTCATGTAAAGAACTTCTATACTCATTTAATGTACCGTCTATAAAATGTTGGTATATAACACCATCAAAAGCACTGTGTCTTAATAACCTTTCCTCAAAGAATTCAGTCATGTGCTCTATTTGTGCTCTAGTTAAGGTATAATCAAATTTATCCCCTTCTCTATAGTTATGCAGTACCTTACCATTTCTAACATGCATAGCGTCTTCCCCTTTTACAGGGTCTATCATAATATCTCCTAGTATAACACTTATATCTGGTTTACCTGTTAAAGGGTCAGTAAGTTTATAGGCTGATGCATGCATCATAGGCATAAGGAATTCAGCATCAGATGCGATCCACCCTTTAGTGTCATCATCTAACATGAACTTGAAGTCCTTCTCTAATTGGATTCTTGCTGTTTCCAATGTTTTAAATAACTCTATATCATCATCCTTTTGTGCTTTCTGTATAGCTAACCCATTCTTCACTAATAAAAGATACTCGTCTGTATCCTCTAATAAACTAGGCTCACCGTCTTCGTCTAGAAAGTAATGTGATGCCCACTGTAGATTTCTTGCCTTCTTAAGGCCTTCCATGTCTTTATCGGTATCGTTTAATCTATTTACAGTTATACCATTCTCTATTAGAGTTTCATCAGATAACCCTTTAGCATAAAGATCTCCTATATGTAGAGACTCTCCATCATAGTTAACTATGTCAATAGGGTGTAATTCTTTTATCTCTTGTACCGTTGTTAATAAAACCTCTGGGATATGTTCTGACTCCATAGCATCTGCACGAGAAACATAAACACCTTTACCATTATCATACATTAGCATTGAGTTACCCGTTGTAGCTACAACGTATTCCTCACCTGTAAATTTAATAGATGTACTTCTAGCATCCACCTCTGAAAGGATAGCTGAGTACACAGTCTTAGAAATTGTGGGAGAATCAAGCACATCTGTATTGTTCTTTAATATCTCTACCATTAATGTAGACGTCACATCCCTTTTGGCTAACGCCTGGTTTGCTAGGTTCTTTGCAAAGATTTTAATCGCTCCTTCGCCGGCATTGTATTTATCTATAAATCCTTGTAATGGTCCTTCCATAACACCAGTCAATTGGTAATCTGCTATAGCCTTATATATAGCTGTTACATCATGTGTGTCTATAGGGTCATTATTTGTTATACCTTCCAAAAGTTTTCCCTCTAATGATTGTATAGAAGCAAACTCTAGGTCTGATTTTATAGATCTAATCCCAGCAGCAGTAAGATTACCTATTGCATCATATAGTTGTTGTGTAATTCCGTGCGTGTCCCCCTCGAATGCAGCAACCGTTATAGGCTGCGTCATCATCGATTTCTTGGGTTTACCTACAGTTGTATCAGGATCATGATCAGGATTTAGAATAATACCATGACCAAAGTTAGATATCGTTTGGTAACTCACTTTAGAATCTCTTCCTGTAGCGTGCTCGTACGTATTTAATCCGCTGTTCCCTAATTTCTGCCCTGTAGGAAATCCTGCTTTCTCAATATACTTCTCTCTAATAGCAGGGTTCTTACTTAGTATAGGTGCCATCGATTCGAAAGCTCCATAAGATCCTGGTTGTGCACTATATACTGATTCCCATCCACCAAAGTGTCTAAATAGATCTAGCATATTCTTGAACTCCTTGGTGTCTAATGTAGGATCGGTTACGATCTTACCTGTATTCATATCTATAAGTACACCATTCTTACCCTTTCCCCAAGGTATAGTAGACATCATATTCTCCGCCAACTGTAGTGACTCTTTACTAAGATTCATTACTTGACTTCCTGACCATGGATTAAAAGTTGCCTTCTTATCCATAGTAGACCCTACCCCATGCTTACTGATACCTGTCGTAATATCCTTTATAGCAGAACCTTCTCCAACTAGATCAGCTGTCTCCTGTCCTAAAGACTCTCTAACTCTCATCTCATATAAAGGTAATGCCATTACTGCAGCATCTGTGACATCTTGTATATTCTTGAATCCTAAACTTGTAATTAAATCTACCTGTAATTCAATATCTCTTATAAGTACTTGATTAAAAGACTCTCCTATTTCGAAACCCTCTTTATCTGCAGCTACTTGGGATAACGATTGGTGGCCTGAAGTTAATATAGAATTCCTCTTAGATTGGGCAGAGTACATATCACTCATACTTTTACCGAACTCCAGGTACTGTATTTCACTAGTTACCTTCTTAATATCTACAACACCATCTTTATCAGTATTGTCTAATGTAATCTCTTCTACATCTCTATCTGATAGAGGAATAAGATTCTTATCCGGAAAGTTTAATGCACTTGATCCTGTTATATCCTGGACTGAACCGCTAAACATAACCTGATTGAAATAATAGTTCCTTAATATTGCCCTAGTTACTGAAGCAGGATCCGTTATACCTAGTCTTGCTCTAGTTATTCCTACAGATCTATTAGTCGGTGTATACCCTACATCCTTTAGATCCTGTTTGAACTTTAAGAATGATTTCTCATAATACTCACCCAATAGTTTTGGGTTATTAGTTAAGCTTTCCCAATATAATGCGGTAGGAGATATCTCTAGTCTACTACCTAATTTATTAGATCTGTAATCTACACCCGCCATTAAGTGTGAGCTAGACCACACCTTCTCGGCTAATTCCGCCGGGAGGTGTGATATGTGGCTATTCAATGACTCTAATGATTTAATTAAAGGGTCTCCTATTAACAATCCGTCGCCCTCCTCTGTAGCAATACTAAACTTAGCTATAATATCAGCATCATCAGTAATATCCGCAATTGCCTTACTCCAGTTTGTAAGTATTATTCTAGTCCTACCTTTCTGTTTAGCTATTTCTGAATGGATAAGTGATGACTTAGACGCTATAGCCCCTACAGAATTCATGTACCCTGTAGGTTTACTTACCTCAAAGTTAGGTACTTTACCTCTATCTGCAGCAGAACTTGGTTGGTATATAGTTGTCTTGAATGAAGTCTTACCTAAGAAATCTACAGAACCATCTATAAGCATAGTCATACTTTCCTTAGTTTCTAGGTGTACCCCTTTCTTAGATCGTAGCCCGTTTACGTAGCTATCTTTATTGGTGATACCCGTGATATTCATCACACCTGTAACTAGTGCGTTTTGTCCGTGGTATGGTGTTTCCTGGTCAACCGATGCCTCTATAACCGCTATATCCTCCACAAGACTTGATATCTTATCAAACATCGTAGCAGGATTGTATTTAGCAACATTATCACCTGCAGTATTCAAGATCATCGTCTTCTCATCACGCGTGTTCAAATCTGCTAAGAATGTACCCATCATGGCTTTAAATGTAGGAAGATTTTCAAATACATCCACATTCTCAAACATCCCGATATCAACATTTGCTGGTAGACCCATACCTAATTTATTAAGTTCTTCCCTGTTGATAGGGTTATTCATCGCCATCAGGTACATCATATTAGCCATCATACCGTCTAAACCTATAATATTATCCACTTCTGTAGAATACTTGGCTAGTACATTTCCTTGATTGGCTGAGTAATAATTAATGAAGTCATCATCAAAAGCCCTAGGAAACCCTAATATAGACAGGTGATTTACACGAGGAGTTAATTTAGAGGCTAGCTTAACTATAACCCCTTTATTCTTTTTACCTCCTACTTGGTTATCTTTACTATTTAGCTGTATTTCGAATCCGCTCGACCCTCCTATTTTTAAGGTTACAACCTTATTATCAATGTTGTTATTATCCTCATTCACTACCACAGAAACCTGATACTTAGACTTAAGGGGACCTCCTACTTCAGTTCTTACCTCCTCATTGAATCCTGTTATAAATGTATTAACATCTCCTGCAATACCTGCACCACGTTTATTTACAACGCCCCCATTAACATAAGACCAATAACTAGACTTACTAGTAGACATTAGATATGTGTGTACTCTGCCTGCTATATCATTTAACTTCTTATGTTTTGATGATGTGAAACTATGTGTCACAGTATTACCTACCTTTCCTTTACTTGGGGCAAAGAACTTCTTATATATTGATGATGCCGCGACATGCTCTGTTTTAGTTGCTGTCTTTCTTGTAGCAAATAGTCTTAAAGACTCACCGAACTTCTCTGGATCTGGATTATACTTTACCTTCCCCATTATAGAACCTATTTCTGCCTTTGATAGAAATCTACCTTCCGTACTGGAAACGTTTACTCTAGATACCTTGTTATTAGAGTCTATTACGACTCTAGGTATAGTACTGAAATGGTAATCAAATAGTGTAGATTTCTGGTTTGTTTGGTCTACACCGCCGTCTGTACCTAGATTACTAGTCTTAATACCACTTGTATCTCTAAATACAGCACGTCCATTATGTAAGGTAAATCCTGGTAGAAACTCAATTATTATATTATCAAAATGTTTATTTAGTATCTCATTATAGTACGCCTCTTTAATTCCGTCAGATGCAGAGTTAAGTATTCCATTCTTCGTATACTGCTTCTTAGGGCCTTTCTTATTACCCACAGCTTCTCTTGCTTTTGCTACAGCATCACCAATACTGCCTATAACTGTATCCGAACGAAGATCAATAAATGCTTTGTCTACTGTTTGTTTTACGTAACTCTGGAAATCATCTACAAGTAAATCTAGGCCATCAAAATAATTCTGTAGTAAGGTACCACTTGTATGGTATTCATTTGGAGATAAAGTGTTAAGTGCTTCGAATGCATTAACTTCTCCTGCTGCCTCAGTATGTTTGAATACTTTAGGAGGTGAGATCTTTAGTGATTTCGCTGTAATAGGTCTAGCAGCTTTTGCTTTTTGTTTTATAACCACAGAATTATATAACCCTGTAAGCGCAACATCCGTCAGTCTTACTGTAGGATCTATCCCATCCACGTAAGAAAGGTCATTAGTTATTTCATTATATACATCAGAGAGGTTTCTTTTAATATCATCTACATTACCATCAGTCAAATCAGAATTTATGGATAACTCCCCACTGGTTCCTAACTCCGCTTTAATTGCATTCTCTATACCCTTAGGTGTAAAAACTCTTGCTTTTACTATTCTACCTAATACTCCCCTCTTAAATCCTGCTGACTTAAGTGGAGTATTCCCGTGATAAATACATATATTCATAATGATTATTTTACTTTAGTTATTTACAATTCTTTTCACTTATCTCTACTAACTTCTTTACAAGGTCTTCTTCTACTATAGTAGGACCTGGCTCACCTCTAATTATACGTTTCGTCTGGTCTTGGTATATTTTAGATAACGCGCTATCAAGGTCACTCATACTTTCTATGGTACCTTGGCCTAATTCTTCTAATATACTATTAGCTTCGTCAGTCTCTTGTATTATCATATTATCTGTCAGTAAGTCTATATCGCCCTGCAATTTAACTATTTTATCTGGATCTACGTATAAGGATTTAACAAATTCTAGTTCTTTGGTCAACTCCGCTGCCCTTTCGGGATCTAATCCTTTAGTCTCATGTATCTGATCCATTAAGCTAGATGCAAGATCACCTACTTCATCAGATAATGTCTCTAATGCACCATACTCCGCTTCTTTTATATATTCAGGATTACTTTCCATTATAATAGCAATTCCGGCCCTATCACCTTCCTTTATAGCTTTATTCAATGCATCTGCTGTAGCTCTCACGCCTGCTAATGATTCCTCAAATACCTTCCTAGTTGCCGTATCTAGGTTTGATAGTACTGATACAGAAGGTGATTCATGTGTAGGGTCTATTACCATATTCATAAATTCCTCCTTAACAAACTTAACTGCCTTCTGACTATAAAAATCTCTTTTTATATTTGTGAGCTGTTCAGGACTTGCTAACTTCTTTAACTTCTTGATATCCTTTGGACTTAACTTTCCTTTCTTTAGTATCCCCTCGATAGTCTTCATATCTGCCTCCGGTACTTCTGTGACTATAGTAGGTGCTACGACGGGTGCTGGTTGAATGATTGTTTCTGGTTCTAGTGTAGTCTCGGGATTATTTATAGCATCCGTTAACATACCCACATCTAACAGTAATCCGTTAGGTGATATAGATGACACAGTTCCCTGTAGCGTGTGGCCTGCAAACTCCTCCACATTCATACCATCTGGACTAGATTCAAGAAATGCCATAGCATCCCTAGACCCTTTGTGATCAATCCCAAAATTGAAATGAAATCCATTCTCAAATCCTTTATGGTTTGATAGTATATAATCTAAAGCCTTAGTTACTTTTGTAACTTCTTCATCACTATTTAGAGTTAATAATCCACCAGTGTCTGTAGTGACCATTCTCGTTATAGTATGTAATATATCAATCATAGGGCTTCCGTCTGCAGTATATTTTAAAACCGCGTACGTTCCATCACCTTTTGCTAATGACTCTATTACATCTCTAATAGGCTGACCTGTATCCCCACTGAATTTAGTGTGGTCATAGTCTTTATTTATTTTAAACTCTGGATTCTTATCCAGCCAATTGTTCATGTCCAGTATTCCCTTATCTACACCGTTTAGATCTATTCTATCTGATTTCTTTGTGGTAGGTAGATTATTATATTTAACGGCTGCCTCATATAATCCGTGTACAACGGCTGCGTACTGTCTTTCTCTTCCATCTGTTCTTATATACCTTCTTAGTTTTGGTATATCTTTAGATTCAATATTCAGTGATGCTCCACCTTTAAATATTAAATCAATCATATTTTTAGCCTTCAGAGGTTTTCTATCTAGTTTAATAAACCCAAAATCAGATGATACCATAGTATCAGGATTCGCAAGCTTATTACTTATATGTTTATCTAATGTTGCCATTAAATCCGACTGAGTCATACCAGTAAGCGCTGCCCCTGTAGTACTGTATATAACGTAGGCGTCACCACCATGCTCTGATTTATCTGTTCTAATTAATAGATTAGAGAATGTTGTTGAAGGGTGTGATGCTATTAGTCTAGCTTTAGCAGCCGTCCAATCTTCGTTATGCTTCTCTTTTTCGTTAAGTGTCATTCTATTCACTGCTCCAGAGGTCATAGAGTTTAGTAAACTGGGGTCTATTGTAATAGTCTCCATAGTACCTTTACCTTCAGGTAATATACTAGTGTATAATAGGTTAACATCTTCGCTATACCCTGGCTTCCCTTTCTTATGTGTTGGTATAGTACCTAAAACTAACTCTTTTTCCGTACCTGTATCATTAGATGTAAGCATTACGCCTAATCCCATGTTCTTATTACCTCCTACTGTCTTGGCCCTTATGAATGTTTCCCCTATATCGTACTTTGTATTCCCTATCGTTACAATCGTGTGGCCATTTCTAAGTGCTATCAAGACTGACGCCCTCGCTGCTACATAGTCCACGTAATCGGCTTTATCAGAAACAGAAGGTATAAGATGGTATTCACTTTTGGATAAATATTTAATCGCGTTTTCTAAAGGTCCTCTTTTTATACTAAAGTAGTATGCAGAATCGTCACCATTATTAAGTGTATTACGTACTACTTCATCTGCTCTTATCGCGGATTTTTCGTTTACGGTATCTATATTATCCCATCGTTTCTCATGTTGCTCTTTGAGTTCAACTATTCTATCTTCTAGACTTCCTATATCAGCTACAAGAGATGCTGTAGAATTGTAAACTGCGTTAGCCATACGTATTCCTTCAGCACCTAAACTTTTGTAGTGTCTTACTATCCCTCTTACTACATCCCCTTTAGGTGGTATTTTTATCTTTCCTGTTGGTGTAAGCTTTATTCCGACCTCTGCCAACCTTTCTTTATCATGGTCAAAGTAATCAGTATTACCTTCCTGCTTATTATAGAGGAAGGTAGCAACACGGTTATCTACCTGAAGAGGCGCGAAGTCAGGAAGATCTATAAGTAAATCCTCCATAGCGTCCGTCATCAGATCAAAACTATCCTTTCTCTTCAGTTGTTTGTTGTCTACTGTAAAACCTATTACACAACCTTTCTTTTGTCCGCTCATAATATTAACATGTTTGAAGAATCTTTAAACGAGCTAGCAGTTTTTCTCTTGCTACGTTTATTGCTTCTAGTTCTGCTCTCTTCTTCTTTAACTCTATATTTTCATCACCACCGTACTCCACCTGAGCTGCCTCATATTCTGACTCGGTGTACAGCGTTACAGGGAAGTTTAATAACACTTCCGGTAAGTTAGGTCTAAACCCTTGCTGTCCGACTACTCCTATATATGCATCGTTTGGTCCTGCAGTAATTTCAAATATACCATCTGCAGATGCAAACCCTTTGAAGTCTGCCATAATACTCATATTCTCACCTTTAGCCCATGCCTGTGCTATCTTAATCGCATGCTCAGCAACCTCTGCTCTTGTGGTTGATATGATATGCGCTAGTGTATCAGCAACTGTTAAATTGTCCTGTACGCCTAATATACTGTTAAGTATTGTTTCTACATCCGATTGTTTAACCTCTATTTCATCTTTTATACTTTGGCTATATGATAAATCTTTTATACGGTTAACTCTACCTTCTATGGCCATTTTATCTCCTTTATTCAACAACATCCCCACCTTTAATGATCTTACTTCATCAGAAGCATGATTCATCTTAGATGGTCTTTCCACATCTATAGTCCCTACATTCTTTGAAGTAAAGTTTCTATTTGTGTTATCCCTAATATGTACATAGTGTTCCCCTCTACTTAACAAGGTTCTCATTGCTACCTTATGCTTAAATTCTTTGGCTGTATAAGTACTAGGCTTATCACCAATTAACTCTGCACCAACATCAGCTATAACGTACGCATGTTCCGACCCTTGGAAATTTGTCTCATTGTATAGTGGTGCAAAAGCGACTGCATATTTAGGGTTACTTACTAAAGTACCTAGTAAACTATCAGAAGGCATCCTATCTGATGTACGCTCTATAATACTAATAAAATTCGTAATATCCTCACCTCCGGCGCTTTTTCCATCTAGTACAGCTATGATGTTATCTACTAAATCCTGGTCATTATAAAGGTCATACTCGCTAGGCCCGTTATTAGTTATAACTTGTACACCCCCTCTAATAATACTTCCATTCACTTGCCCCCAAGAACTTTCTGTGCCCCCAAGAGATCTTGTTCCAGAGTTCTCCGCGTTAACTGTACTAGGTATACTATCAATAAACTCGGTAATCTCCTTATTACTTGCCCTATGGTTAGTATCCATTCTTTTTGGCGTGTTATAATCCTTATCAAAGATACTCGCAGCATTATCATCTAGGTTAGTTGCCCCTTGTTGTTGGCCATCCCCTAAAGCAACAAAAGTAAGTCTATCCCCTATCCTTCTATTTGTGTTAATAGTATCAAGTAGTGCAGAGATTTTCTCTAAATCACCATCATTATCCTTACTTGTATTAGATCCTATGTAAGAAGCTTCATCAAATATGATTAAGGTTATCTCTTCCAATAATTTTGGGTCGGCCACCCCTGATTCTAGAAGCGCAATTAGCTTCTTTGGTGTTGACGTATTATCTTTGTTAGCCTCTGATACTAGACTATTTGTCGCGTTATCTACTGTAGCCAAAAATGATGTACTTCTACTACCTTCAACACTTATAGCTATTTTTGAGGTTTGTACCTGGTTATCAGAAGCTGTTAGTATCCCACCTTTATTAGGATTATTCTCGTTATTCTGTAACGTCATTATAATACGAGCTGCTATCTGTGTAACTACGGAGGTTTTACCTGATCCATAAGTACCGTCGATAGCAATCATATGATTACCTTTCCTTGTTGTGTGTGAGTTATAATCAGTCATAGCAGCTGCTACAACGTGACGTATAACATTTTCTTGCTCTGGGATAGGAGCATCACTGCCATCATCCATCTCTGCTAGTAAATTTCCATAAATCTTGTAGAATTCTGTATCATCTACATAAATGAAGTATGCTGCTTGACTATCTGTAGCAGTTAATATATCAAGTTCCGCCTTTGTTTTACTTTTAGCTGTCTCTCTTATTAGTTCCTTACCTCTCTGTATTAACTCATGAGCCTTTTTAAGTTCTGAATCCTCTGTATTTTTCGCTATATCACCTAATTTGGCAACTTCCGCAAACCACTCATCATCAGCAACATTTAACGATGTGGCCAACTCTGATATAGCTTTCATCTGATCATTAAGGTCTTTAGCTATAACCTCTTTTCGCCCTTTAACAGATCCTTTACCTGTATTGTTATTACCGGCGATGTTGGCTAAGTGTACAGCTGCAGCACTCATACTCTCTAGTTTACCAATAACAGTATTCAGATCTTCTTGGCTTTCTCTGATGGCTTTCCACTCGATGTAAACCTCTTGTGATGATCCTGCTTTCACCGCAGCGTCTTGCTTAGCTGTCAGTTCATTATATCTATCTGATATTTTTACAAGTGTGTTAAGATCCGCCTTCTCACTTTCCGTCATCTCTGATGGTTTGAATGCGTCTGTTAAGCTGTTAAGCACCTCTGGAGCTACTTTACCTTTTATAATGTTATTAAAATCATCAACAGATATAACATCATCAGGTACAAGACGTATAACTGCTTTAGCTCTACGTTTCTCTTTCCCATCCACTTTAGATGCGTCTATAGCAGCGACAGCAGCTTCTTTACTTATAAATTTAGGGTCTTTTTTATTCTCAAGTTCTGCTCTACGTTGTTTTTGATCACCACTTAAAACACCATAAGTAGGTTCAATACCATTACGAGCTGCTTCCCTAGCCTGAGATGCAATTAGCTTCTGTAGTTCTTCTCGTTCTACAGGAGTTAAGTCATTCTTTGCCTCTATCTCTATCTCCCTCATTCTAGCTTTATCCGCCACTGTATGAGGAAGGTTAGGAATAAAATCACTTACGAAGTCTCTTGTTAAATCGTATGTAGTAAGATCGCTATATGACTCTCCTGTCTTTTCTTTCCTAGCGTTGTCTTTACTTACTCTAGCTGCTTGACTAGCAATCGCCATCATTGTATCGTTCAGGGCAAATGTCTCTGAAGTTCTTTTGACTTTAGATCTTTTAACTGCTCTACGTCTTCGTCTTCTTTTATTTATGAAAGTCGGTAAAATCCTTAGTTCCCTGTACTTGCCTGGAGATTTAGTAGTGTTAAGCTCTATAGCACTATCACTACCCGCAATCGCTCTGGCCTCCTCGAATCGAGCCATAATAGCTTCTAGTAACGCGACTGTTCCTGCTTCGTTAGTAAATAACGATGTCTGTAATTGACCCGTAGGCGATTTACTCATAGCCTCGCTATATAACGCTTGTAGACTTCCTTCTAAGCTAGTCCCTTGTACAATACTACCATCTTCCGCAACTGTAAATCCATTCAGTAATAATCTAAAATCATTTACCTTAAAGTCCTCTATCTGCTTGGCACCTTTTATAATACCTAATAAATCTAGACGTTCTTGGTACGCCTTAAAGAATTTACCCTTTTTAAAAGGTCCTAATCCCGCACCGACTGCTGATACAATTGGTGTTGTTGTAGTAACATCTTCTGTACTGTCTAATAATAGCTTGTTACCTTCCTCTGAGTTTAAGAACCCTTCGATTGTAGACAGTTCTGAATCCAAGGTATTATTAAATATGTTATCCATTAACCATTGTACAGGCCCTCCTTCTGTCATATCTTTTAGATATGGCGACCTAGGGGCTAAAATCCCTTTACCTTCTAGTATATCGTAAAGTTCTGACATTGAGTCTTCCCCTTTAATAGTACCTAGTCTTGTATTAAATGTTACCTGGTGTATTAGGTTGTGTAAGCTTTCTAAGTACTCTGGGTTATTTAAGTTAGCTTTTATCTTCGTGTACCTCTCCTTCTCAACAACAGCTGCGTTGTATTCTTCGGGTGTTATTATTGATGATATCTCTTCTACTCTCTTCTTAGCATCAGCTATATCTTTCTTTATCTTACCTATATCCTTATTTCTTGTTCTTTTGTTAGTTCTAGGATGTGCCTTAAGCATATCTGCCAACACGGACTCTGCTTGGAATATCTTCCTACCTAGCGCTGACCTTTCTTTACCTAGCGCCAAACGATCCGCTGCACTATCTTTATAAGAATCTATAGTCTTCTGAAGTTCTGATATCGCCTTATCAACGTGGTCATTCAAAGACTTATTCACGTCCTGTACACTTTCGTTTTTATGGTCTATCTCCATCTGCGCAGTTCTCATTAAATGTATGTGGTCCTGCGCGGATTTAACATCAGTGGGATCACCACTATACTCAGCCATAATACTTAAAAGGTCTTCTCTAGTCTCTTTATCTAAGTACTTAGGTGGTTTAGACTTGAATAACTCTAGGATCTTGGTAGGATCTTTAGACGTTTTATAATCTGCGATTGCTTGAGAGTAAGTACTAATTAATAGTTTATGCTCATCGAATTCACCTTTACGTTCTTCCTGTGCTTTTATAGTAGCATTATATTGATTAAATACGAAATCTCTTCCGTACTTCTTTTTCTGCTCCTCTGTCATACCATGTGATATATCCCCAGATCTAAAGAAATATTTCAATACAGTATCATCATCATTAGCGAACTTCTTTATTCTTGTCTTAGCCTCTAATACCTTTCTGATCGTCTCACTACTAACCTTATCTTCGTCAGCACGCTTCTCGTTTATTAGAGCCACGGTTTTATCTACGATTACGTTTTTATCTGCAATCGACATTTCAGGATCAGTTTCACTCGTATAGAACGTTTCTTCTACTTTACCTGCTAAATCATTATCATTTATAAGCACTGAAGCTTCTTTAATATCCTCCTTAATATCTTCTACAATAGCAGCTCTTTCGATCTTACCTTTAACTTCTGCCGCTCTACCTTCAATAGCATTAATAGCTGCCATACCTCCAGTATCCTCTATCATCATTGTTGCATGATTGATTTGAGTTCTGATGATATTAAGATTCATATTAGCTTGAGACTCTTCTGGTTTAGACGCAGGTAAATAATTACCATCAGCATCTTTCTCATAAGTAAGTGTCTTACTACCTAGACTTCCACGGTTGTATTTATCCAAAGTTTCCTGCATGACCTTACTCCCCATGCCCATCATCACTGCCTCTTCTATACTATTACCCTCAAAAGCACCAGGACCTTTACCAAACGCCATTTTAGCGAATGTACCACCAATAGCACCTAATCCGAATTCAAGGAATACTTGTTCCCCTTTCTCTTGTAGGTACCCGATATCTCCGTATGTTCTAATATGCCCTTCACCAGATATCTCATTCATACTCAGATTTATAACATCTTGAGCCATCCCTTCGATAACTTCCTCCAAACCTTCAGAAGCGCCTGCTTTAACATACCCCATAATGCCTGCATCATGATCATTAAACCACCCTCTAATCTTACCTATCTGGCTTTTAGCTGATGCTATAGAACCGTCAGACACAGACTTCTTAACCCCTTTCTTTATGAACGCTTTAAGTGCTTTATCCTTTAATCCTTGTTTTGCGCCAGTTGCTTTAAGCCCAGCTATCACAGATTCCTTAGTAGCATACTTTACAGTATTTTCTTCAATCAGATTAGGAATCACCCCGAGTCCTTTTGAACTAGATAAGAAATTATCTGTGTAATTAAGTATACGACCTACACCAAATAATGCTACTGATGAAGCTAGCCAATACGCCCCAGCTTCTTCATTAGAGTATCCAGCCGCTTTTGCTTGGGCATAAGACCCTTTAGTGGCATTTAGCGTCATATACCCTGATGAAGTGTATTTAGATATATTAGCTGCCATCTTCTCACCTTTCTTTCCTCCTGTGGCTGATGCTACGACTCTTCTGAATCTGTCTGCTCTTTTACCTTTATCTGCTAAAGACGCCCCTTTCGTAAGCTTTTCAGCAACTCTGGATGCCTTAGCCACACCTAGCATAGCGCCTTTGTATGCTAAATTACCTACAACTTTACCTGTACCTAATTGCATAATTAGATCACTCAACATGAATATAATATTATCTGCTGTGAATTGATTATCCATCGACTCCTTGGATTGTCCTAACTTGGCCCCCTGAAGCATAGTCATCAAATCGTCCATCTGGTCGCTACCACCAAACATACCAGAGATCCCCTGTGCAGCACCTACTCCGAATTCTGCAAACCCTATGGCTGTATCGTTAATAAACCTTCCTCCCGAATCGTACCAATGAGATTCGATTCCCATGTCATTTGACCTAGTGAACCAGCTTCCCTCATTCTTTACGTAGTTGTAATCAGATTTATTTACTATTCCTCTTCCTTGTATCTTATTAGTCTCACCTTCGTATATTGCTGATACGGATCTATCTCCTTTTATATGGCCATCCCCGTTATTATATACCAGCGCTATAACCTTCTTATCGGATCCGTTTAGTGTACTCCCTATAATGTCTCCGTGTGCACCAGGACTATAAACGTACTCCCCATTAGCATCTATAATGTACCCTGTATTAAGTGCTGATTCTCTAGAGTCTACAACTTCTTCTGATGTGTGTACCCCTAATCGTGTTGTACGATCCATATATGAATCATCTGCGTAAAACTCAGCAGTTGCGTATTTATCTACCGCGTGGTACTGCTTCTCATCAAGATTATCCGTAGCCCAACCACTGAACCCCGTCACCTCAACGCGGGCAAGTCCTTTAATATGTTGGTAATCTTCTTTTTTCCTGATATATTCTTTAAGAACATGGCCGTAATGTACATCAAATAGTTCTCTAGCTTCGGTACTTCCTTTAGCTACGATCCACTGATCTTTACCGGATTTCCACGCCTCTTCTCTAGTAGGCATGTAAAACTCTTCCATTATCTCCGTATCCTTTCCATCCAGCGAGTACTGGTAGAAATTTAATGCTCCAGTATCACCATATTTCTTATTAGATGTTGTATGAACTTCGGCCTCTACATTATCTCTTTCTGTTTCCTCTGCTTCTCTGACCGCTTTTGCATCTTCTATATCTTTATTTACCTCTGCTTCCGTCTTAACATCCTCCTCATCTGTTTCATCTTCTGACGTGGTCTCTGGCTCTTTACCTTCATTATCAATAGCGAATTGTGTTACTTGAATAGCTTTCTCGTAGTTATTCTGCGCTTCTTTAATTTCTACTGCTAATTTAGATGCGGTTGCTTGGTCCAACTGCAGCTTAAACTGACTCTCTTGTGCTTTAGCCTCTTCAATACTTAATCCTTCAACAACGGGTGATTCTACCTCCTGTGGTACCTTTTGAATATTCTCCATAATAGTGTTATATTGTTGCTTTATTTTTACTTCCTGTTACTAATGCCCTAGCTATATCTTGTGTTCTTAAGAATTTATATGATAACCTTGCTTTTGGTGTGTATACATCGCCCCCAGCTGCTTGTAAATCCATAATACTTTTTAATGGCATAAATATAATCATATCTTTAAAATCGTTATCGTAAATAGTACCGAATGCTTCATCCCCCATAAATCTATTAGGGTTGATTTTAGGGTCATACCTTTTACCAAAACCTTTAGAACTAATCCCTGCTATACTAATAGCATCCATAGTTTGAGAATCATCTAATTTCTTACTTCCTCTCAATGTCTCTAAGTATTTGGTACCTTTATCTTCTAGCACAGTGGCGTCATAAGTAGCTGTCATTGATAAGAACCCTTTCATTTCGGGTATATACCCATATTTCTTATCTATATAATTATTCAATCTTATCTTTTTCGCATCCCCTGTGGTTGTACCCGCATCTATTATAGCGTCTGCATACACTAACGCAAAGTCATCCCTTTGCTTCTGGTTAAACATTACACCGTCCTCAGTTACTGGCATAAATACCATATGATTTATAGACCTAATAGACATCCTTTGTGGTAATGTCCCCATACCAGCCCCACTTAATTCCTGATTGGTAATCTCATTTCCTTGAACATCATATATCTGTCTCTCAACTACATCGTGTAATGATCCATCACCTTCGGTACCATAATCACCACTGTCGTACAATTCAAATATATTTAATCCACTTTCGTAAGATGTGGGCCCTGCTTTCTTTTTAGCCAGTAAATCGCTGTAGTTACCCACATCAATACCTTTGACTTTCATAACCATCTGTTTAGTAGTATTTACATCACCAACACCCGTATATTCTAGTTCTGTTTCTGCAACTTTGGCTGCATCTCTAATATATCGTGATACTATCCCTGCCCCACTTACTGCTCCGATTTCAACACCACCTACTGATCTGATTGTGTTACCGTCTCTCTTCTTTTCTATAATATCTTTAACTTCAGATACAGAATTAGCAGACCCTTCATACCTTTTTAATAGTATGTTCCATATATAATCGCTAGCGCTTATCCCTGTTCTCTTCCCATCGCTATAGTAGCTAGACCATAGAGAGGATCCTACTCCTCCTCTATTATAGTATATATCATTAAATAAACTTTCCATAGACGCCGCAGTCGCCTTATCACTATTTTTATAGCGTCTATGATCACTCCCTTTCATGGACGCATCATCATCACCGTCTTTTCTGACGTGTTCTGTGATTATCTCCTCTGACCCTAATGCTTTTATCCTGTCGTTAATAGTTGTATTTGATATCTCATATCCTTTTACAGTCCCTAGAAACGCTAATAATTCTGTATTGTACCCGTTAGCATCTACAACATTTTCCTCTGTATTAATGTAATCGTACATTTTATCTATCGTCTGCACACGGTACTTATTGGATACTACCTTACCCCTTTTAAAAGTAATTCTTAAATCAGACTCACTCACCTCTACTAGCTTACCTGATTCCATATCCTTAGCCCATACATTCCCGGCCTTTCCTGGTACAATAGCTAATTCCCCCTCCATTCCTTCTGTATGAGTTTTTGCTTTCTGGTATTTATTCCACCTCTCCGTAGAAAGTCCTTGGTGGGTGAGCACTTCAGTAGTTACCGCGTTAATCAGTGATGATTTCTCTGCTTGTGTTTTCGAAGCATCTCTAGTTATCTCGCCTATCTTCTCTCGTGCCTTGAACATAGCAATGTTAACATTTATAATATCACCATTCAAAGCATTCTTACTATCCCACTCTAACTTTTCCTCTTTGGGTGTTGTTGGTTTATCTAATTTAGGATACGTAGTTCTTCTCCCGGATCCACCGCCCGCCACCTGCTCAGGGGTATTTGGTTTAACAGTATATTTAAGATAAACCTCATGCCCATCTTCTCTATACTCACCACCTGCTTGGTACTTTCTAATATCTCTTCCCATTACTTTAAAATTTTATACAAAAAACCCCTACTTAGAGCAGGGGTAAATATAGTTAAATAATATGATTATGTCATTATAATCATGAATATCTTGCCATTGTTCTCGCATGATCCAATTCACCTTTTAAGGCTACACCTGCAGGAGTTCCTGAAGTGTTTGCTAAAACCATCTTGTTATACTCCGCTGACATTCGGCTTATATCCATATCAAGGGTATCACGCTTACTCTTAGTAGCACTCTCCTCTAAATCTAAAGATACATTTTTACCTATCTCAGTAATATTAGCAAGGTTCTGTGCTTTAAACGCCATACGAGCAAGGTTGTTAGATTTATTAGTAGAATGTTCCGCTAATCTGTTAGCATTAGCCACGTTGTTCAATTCTACTCTATTTTTCGCTATCCCTTGGTCACGTAATCCTGTTTCAGTGGCAACTCGCGCTTCCTCTGATCTAGCATATGTATGTCTTGCTTGAGCTAATTTATCTAAGGCTGCATTACGTTGTGCTGCTGCTACCATAGACGTTCTCTCCTTCTTAACGATATCGGACCCTTTATAACCAGATGAGATATTATTAATATTTTCTTCTTCAAATGTTGTATCAGCCTCCTTAGCACCCCTTACAGTAGGTACAAAACCTTCAACGAAAGTTTTATGAAATGCTTCTTCCTTAGCAGGTTTTTGCTTCCATGCAGCGTATGCTCCAATACTATCAATAATATTATCGTAACCTAGCTTAAGTCCTGTTTGGCCTACACGTATACCGTCTAAACCTGGTTTAAGTAAATTGTTCTGTGGTATAGTAAATTTGCTTCTTGCTAGTTTAAGCTTGTCCTTAATAGATGCTTTACTGTAATCTTTATCATTAGGATCACTAGTCATATACCCTCCTGATCCTGGACCAAAGATACCCTTTAGTGCGTCAAGTGCATCCAACGCTGTCATGGTATTTGTACTCGTAAATACCGGGTGCGCTCCTGTAGGTGTGTATGTTCCTGCAGGCCCGTGAAATTGTCCTGTGTTGTTCTGAGGAGTATAAGGCCCTCCCGTTAGGAATTTTCTTACCTTTGATAGTTCTCTAAGTTCTCCTCCATTACGTTGGGATGGAACTGCGTTATTCTTTTTAACTGTTGATATAGCTTCGTGCATTAGGTTGTTTTTCTCTTTCCAGGTTAATGTACTAGAGAACTTCCCTGGGTTCTCCTTTAAGTAAGCCTCGCGTAAAGCCATATAAACTCTTGTCTCCTCAGGTGTTTGAAAGACTCCTACATTGTGTGAGTACTTAGCCTCACTCATATCCATAAACTCTAGTGCCTTAGTTACTCTAGGACCTAAAACATCAGGAACTCCTCCCATGTAAATATTCTCTTTAGCTCTTTCTGCAAAACCAGCTGTGATATCATTTAAGTCCTTCGCATCTTCCGCTTGGAATGGTGATACGTAGTAATCTAGATTGGTATACCTATCTATAATTTTACCTATCACACCCATAGTGAACTGAGGACTATTTGACATCCCTGCTTTCTTTTCTGTGTTATCTGTGTTATACCTTAAATCAAAGTTTACACTTTCCCCTGTCATCCAACTTGCGTACCCATCGAACATTGATGCTGAGGGTGTAATATTAGATCCTTGATTATCAATGATCATGTTATTGTAGCCTTCGTCGGTTTCACTATCTCTAGCATCCAGGTTTAACTTTTTATATTTAGATTTAGCGTGCTTATTTATAGTAAATTTTATACTAGATCGCTCGGTATCGGTAAATACAGAAAGGTCATCCTCAAGTTGTTTATCAAGTTGTGCAACTAGATAGTTCATCTTGTCTGCATGATTAAGTATTAACAGTTTTCTGTATGCTTCCGCATCTATTCTGTCCGCTGTTAATAGTCTTGCGGATGCCAGATCGCCTGCATCTACAAACGCATCTTCCTTCACTCTTATATTATCTATCTCAGTAGTTAATGCTTCTACCTCCTTACGCGTACTTTTCGCTATATTGCTAGAAGATAAGGGGTTAGATCTACCAACAGGTATATTAAGTGAGCGTATACCATTTAGTTGGTCTACGTATTGCTCATAATATTTCCTAGCTACTTTGGTAGCAGGAGAGTTATCCATTGTGAGATCTACACCTTCGGTCGATTCAGGAGGTGTACTACCTTCTTTTTCGCCTGTACCGGTACCTTTACCAGTGCCGTTAGAGGAGTTACTTCCGTCAGCGTTTACGACAGGTATAGTTGCTGCGGGGGTAGATTGGTTTTTGGGTAGGAACTTGTCTTTTTCTTCCGGTGCTTCTGTCTTACTATATGTAACAGTATTATCGACATCTTCAGGGGTAGGGTCAGTAACAGGTTTCACCTCTTTCACTTCTTCCACCTCTTCTATATCCGCCTTAATAAAAGCATCAGAGTTTATTATACGCGAAGCCTCTCGATCAACGCGTTTATCCACGTTGACCCAGCCCTTTAACTTATAACCTTTCTCTTTGTCTAATCCAGCGAAAGGCATAGCCTCTCCTTCTGTATTGTGTAGAGTATACCTTCCGTCAGATACTATGAATCGGTTTCCCTTGTCCTGTTCGTCCTCAATCAGTCTGATAGCATTTAAACGAGCCTTTCCCGCATTAGTATATCTGCCTCCACTGGTCTTAAACTCCCTATCGTCAGAGATAGCTAATCTCATAGCATCCGTATCTAAAAGAGTAATATCTTTATTTACGTCTGCCATAATAATTAGTTTAGATCATTTTACCCGCTGATGTAAATACTGGAGTGTTAGAAGCGAATCTACCTCCGTTACGCATTGATGGTGCTGGTGCTTCTGCTGGTGCAGGTGCTCCACCTTGTTGTTGTGCAACTGCTTCTAATAACAGATTACAAATAGCTACAGCTAATTGAGGATCTTGTGATTGAGCAAATTCCATTAACATTGCTTCCATATCAGGTTGTCCTGCTGGTGCAGGTGCTGCTACTTCTCCACCTTGTTGAAAAGTTGGTGTGTTCTTCTTTGCGAATTTTTCTAAATAATTTTCCATGTTGATTTATTTTATGTGTAATAGTAATAATTTTACAAGACTTAAACAAACTCTTGCTCTTGATTATCTTGGATATCTAATACATCCATTATAAATAGCGCGAGTTTCTCTTTATCGTTATCCTTAAACTTTTTAATAATCTCTTTCGTATGATCTCTACTAAATATTCTAGCTCCGTCTTTTATATTATCAATAACTTCACCATCTTTATTTAGTAATTGTGATGACCCTTTAATAATCGGCACATCATCAACCTTTATATCGTATTTGGATTCAGGAATATCTTCTATAATAACTTCCCCACCTTTTTTATAAGTACGCTGTCTACTATCTAGTTCTAGTGCTTGGTTCATAGGTGTTACCTTATCTCCCTCTGCTAGCCCTAGTCTCTCTATAGACCCTTCCTTTAATTCTATAACCGTTCTGCATGGTACGTCTGGGTATATAGGTGATAGATCATCTTGCTCTCTAGATCCTAGTTTTATAATCTCCCAAGTATCTGATAAGAATACGAAATCTAAGTCCATAGCCATATCACGCATTATCATAGACATGCGTACTGATGTGGGGAACATAAAAATCATACCTTTAGTCCTTCCAATAGATTTAACTCCTGAGAGTCCTTTAGATCTAGTTTCTGGGGTATTAGATATAACTACCTTGAATTCCTCATCACCTATATTTATAGGTAGTAAATCCATTATAATAATTCGTTTGTATAATCGTAAGTGTTACTAGATAGTTCCTCTGTTAGAAATTCACC
>Ga0308002_1000253_pt1 | contig 21453 bp, 20 predicted proteins | sample Neamet34_FD_203148 | JGI IMG/M metagenome (GOLD analysis project Ga0308002, IMG submission 203148) | Marine microbial communities from water near the shore, Antarctic Ocean - #34 | ecosystem: Environmental > Aquatic > Marine > Unclassified | place: Southern Ocean | collected 2014-06-06
CGTGGTGTATGCCAGGCATACCGTTTGCCGAAGGAGGTCCCTCAAAAAATACGAATGGTTTATTGCCTTCGCGAGATTCAATACTTTTTTCAAATATTTTATTCTCTTGCCAATCGGCTAAAACTTCTGCGGCTACGTTAGGCAGATTTAAGCCTTTATATTCTGGGTATTTTTTCATCTCTGTACTTAGTCGATCGTTGCGATTACTTTTAACTCGATGCCTATTGGCGTTGGAAGACTCAATATCTCTACCGTAGTACGGCAAGGTTGATTGTCTTTAAAGTATTCGGCATAAATTTTATTGTAGGTTTTAAAATCATCTTTCATATTGGTTAAAAAAACCGTTACGTCTATAATTTTATCCCATGAAGAACCTGCGTCTTCTACAATATTTTTGATATTGTTAAACACAGAATGACATTGTGCGGCAATATCATAAGAAAGGATATTGCCTTGCGCATCTAATTCCACTCCAGGGATTTTTTTCGTTCCTCTTTCGCGAGGTCCTACACCCGATAAAAACAATAAGTCTCCATGACGCCTTGCATGTGGATAAGCCCCAACAGGTTCGGGTGCTTTAGATGAGTTGATTCTACCTTTATTTTCTGACATAATTCTGCTTTATAAACCCGCAAATTTACACCAATACTAGCAGATATGCAATGTGTAAGGAAATGAATGACTTTAAAGATAAATAGTAAAGTATAAAATTTATACTTTACTATTTATTGCTTAACCCAGGGGTAAGTTTCGATTTTATCTCCATCTTCAATTCTTAAAAAATAAAGACCTTTTGGAAAGCCACTCACTGAAAGAACTTTTTCTTCTGTATTGGTTCGATACATTTCTTCTCCAAGTGTATTGAGTAAGGTAATTCGAGCGTTTATTTGTGTTTCTAAGTGTAAATAGTCTGAGGTAGGGTTTGGGTAAAGGTTAAAGGTTTCCTCAAAATCATCATTAATACCAACTACATTAATATGTACTGTATCTGTAGAGCCACAATCGTTTATAGGATCGTAGAGAAGCACTCCATAAACACCATCTTCTAAGAGATGTAATGTGTCGTTGTGTTCAAAAGGAATTACGTTTTCGTAGTATAACCAAGTGATTTCTAAACTGTCGTGTTGCGTTTCTACTGTGAGTATATTTTCTAGCTGATTGTAAAAAATAGCCGCAGTAATTACAATACATGTTCCATCATCCTCGGTGGCTGTTTCCAGATAATTACATGCGAATATATTTGTACAGCCTTCTGTTTCAAATTCATCACATATACCGTCGCCATCAGTATCGTTTACACATTCGCCTTGGCAATTATAATAAGGTACTGGATAATTACAGTCATCACCTGCTTGAGTTGCATCAGGGTTGTAATTACATGCCATGGGTTCTACGCAGCCAATAATTTCAAGTTCATCGCAAACGCCATCGTTATCGGTATCTAAAATGCAGTTTCCAGCACAGTCGTAGTAGTCTTCAGGGAATTCACAACCATCATTCTGATTGGCAATTAGGTTATAGTTACATGCCGTACTATCCATGCATCCCAAAACAATTCCTGTACAATCGTAGCTTATTGATCCAGAAATTATAACGCTAATTCCATTAACACTAAATATGATTTCTATTATGTTAACGGAGTACAAGTCTGCACCATCCACAATTTTCAAGAGGATTATTTCTCCAGATTCAGCTCCATCAATTTCTTCAGTTTGGGCATCATCTCCCCAAACAGCAATGGCTTCCTGAAACACAATTTCACCATCTTCATCTACAAGACTTTTAGAGCCTACAACAAAATTACTTTCTGTAATTGCTACTATGTATGGGTTGGAAGTGTTTAACTCTAAGTTAGAAAGGAAATCTTGATGTAGTAAGATAGACATATTCGAGCCTGTGTTTAATCCACCATAAGCAGCAGGAAGTTCACAAGACTGAGCTCCAGCAATCGAAGGACTGAAAAGAAGGAAAAATGAAATTATATGTTTCATAGCTATGTTTCTTAATTGCAATTTACTTTAATAGTTGCTTAAATCTTATAATGTAGTCCAAAACCAAGGATTTGTAAATGGTCTGGATTCTTTTTGTTTTGTTGTCTTTGAGAGCGAACAAACATTTTCATCTTTAGCTTCTTCATCATTTCCCATGAAAGACCAAGCGTAAAACGTTTTTTACTGAGTTCGTTTATAGCTGCCATTTTCCAATAAATTTCATGTGAAAAATAAGGGTTAATGAATTTGTTTTTTAGCGCAATCGCCCATTTTGTTCTAAAATGCATATTATCAATTTCACCGTCATCTTTCCATGATTGTTGTAAACGGAGACGCTGTTTTAAACTTATAGAAGCTCCAGAAGGACTGTATTCTGAACTAAAGTCTAAGTTCATACGTATGTTTTTAGCCTCTTCAAACTCGTTTACAATCCGAACATTTAAACCTAAAGAATGTGCTTTCCTGATCTTGTATTTCAAGCCTAAATCTGTGAAGTTTTTTTGTTGCTGACTCAAGCTGTCATCCCAACGAATTTGTTCTTGAAGCTCAAACCGGATTTTAGAATTCACCTTTTTGCTAAACTTTAAGGAACCCCAAAGTTGAAAATCTTCCTTTTGAGCGAAGGCAGCAAAAGGAAGAATTAACAGAAGTAAGAGAGTTATTTTACTCTTCATCTTGTTGCATTTCTGTTCCCCAAATAATCTCTTTTACATCTGCTTTGTAGAAAATTGTTATCGTAGCCACATCGCGTAAAAAGTCAATCTTTCCTATTTGAACCTTTACAATATCTAATCCCGTACGTTCTCGTAAATCCCGAATCATCTCCAATCTATTCTCCGTTTTTATGAGGTCTATTCGCTCGTAAACGATATTTTTGGTTTGTACTTCGTTGTTAAACCATAGTTTTTCGAAACTTAAGGTTACCAATAAGATAGTAGAATTTACAAACATCAACTCAGCCCAAGAGATCTTCTTATTGGCTAGGGCATTTATCATAGCCAGACCAATAACAATAAACAAATAGGTCATTTCCTTAATAGGAATGGGTTCTGTACGGTATCTTAAAATACCAAATACCGCAAATAAACCGAGAGCAAATCCAAGTTCCATAGGTACTTTTCGCAACAAGAAACAAATAAAGAATGTAAGTAAGTTGAACACGAAAAAAGTAAATAAATAATCTTTTCTACGATTTGCAGCAAAATACAAAACTCTAATAATCACAAATGTGAAAGAGAAGTCAATTAGAAATCGGACAAATAACTTAAATAAGTCTTTTTGATTGAATAATTCTACGTCTAAAAATTCCATATTTCTTGAATCTTGTTAAGGTCTTTAATCTCGGTCACAATGTAAATAAATCAACTGATAATAATTGAAATATAATTTACTTTTTTAGAACCTGAAATTGTTTTGTTTGTACTCCTGAGTTAAATGTTAATTGAAGGAAATAAATCCCATTGTTTAGCTGTTCTGTATATATTCTTGAGGATAGAGAACTTAGTTCACTAATTTGTAGGGGCATTTTTTCTCCTAGAACATTAAGTATTTCTAATTGAGGAATTTCATTATTTTCCCACGAAACGTTTAGGTATTTATTACTTGGATTGGGATATAGCTTTACCTTGTTTTCTAATTCGGCAATATGTAGGCTTGTAATTTCTATATCATGTTCTCGAATACAATATTCGGGATTACCAGCTTGACCTAGCCATGGCTCATATATTTCGTAAACACTTACAAAAGTATAGGTGCCATTATTTTCTGGAGTATGAGTTAATGCTGAGCTACTCCCTAATGAACTTCCATTATATCTCCATCGATAATCGAATGGGGAGCTTGGTGCTGCAGTAATCGTTGCACTTATTTGATTTGCTAAAGAGTCGTAGCTTAATTCTACCTCCCAATAAATACATGAGATGTCAGTTGCATTAGGGCTGTAGTTGCAGGAGCCGGGGGTTAAACAGCCAACGATTTCGTCGTCATCACAAATTCCATCACCGTCAGTATCTCCGTCGCAATCTCCAATATCGTAAGTTGCTAGCGGATTGTAATTACAAGCTAAAGAGTCTGTGCAACCGTAGGGGTTGTCTAAACTAAAACCTGAAACTATATTATATGTGTAATCTTCGTAAAATGGAGTTCCAAGTGAGTAGTTTGGGTAAATCTGTGTTTCATTTTCGCCATCCCACACAAAAAAGCTTAATACGCCTTCAAAAGAAGGATCGCTAATATAAAGGGGTAAAGGAACTAAGCTAATTGCAAAACTTTCATTACTTATTTTAGCCCAACCTAAAGGCTCAGTATCGTGAGCTCTAACATATATAACATCTCCTATTTCTATACCAATATCGTTCAATTCTTCAAGGCTAGAATTTACAATTATTGTTTCTGAAAACCTATCATAATCCCAGAAGTTTATTGAATAATAAGAGGGAATATTATACTCCGCACAAGAATAGTTATCTGTAGTTGCAAAACTGTTGTAGTTTTGGTCTAGTGGATCTGTACAACCGACAGCATTTGAAATAGAATCGATACTATTGTTGGTAGGAAAAGTAAATGTTTGTTCTTCCTCTACATATATTTTATACGCTTTACCTGCTTCAATATTTCCAATAGAATTTATATTATATGCTGGACAGTATATATTTCCTTTATCGTTTTGAACTATATAAAAGCCAGTTAAAGTATTTAAGACTTCAGTAATATTACCATCTACAAGTCTGGTGTTTCCAACAAAATTCCATCCAGTATCTAATTCAAAAGTATAATTAGCTGGCTCAATAAAATCACCCTCAATAATTAGAGTGTCCGAGTTATCCATATCAAAAATAAAGGCGGATCCGATAGTCACATTATACGAATAATAATTGTTGTCAACGTAATACCACTGGTAAAGGGGGGAGCTATTGGGGTACCACTCTGGTACAGAAAGTATTTGATCAAGATTTTCGATAATAGAGTAAACGTAAGCTTCCATTTGAGATTCTTCCCAGTCTTGAGTAGATTCAATAGGAAAACTAAGCCATTGCTCTCCCTGGTGTAGTTTTTGAGTCCAAACATCTTGAGCAAAAATAGAGGTTTGGATAAGAAATAATACTAAAATGATTTTCGTTTTCATAGCCGTAGTATTTAGTAATTTATGAAGCTCATTGAAAACAGAAAACTTTATTTTCTGCTTTTAAGAACTTGTTCTTAGTTGAATTTCCATATTTTTTGAATCTTGTTAAGGTCTAGTAATCTCGATTTAAATCGATTGTATTTGAGTTTGTCATCTAGTAAAATACAGCCGATGCAGTATTTACTTAAGCGTTGTGGGCGAATTTGTTTTGAACGTAGCAAAGTACTAATTCTAGAATTTCTATTTACGCCACTTTGTTTTACCTCAATAATGATAGGCTCTGTAAGATCAACTTTACTGTTTTGATCTTCGAACTTCAAATTAAAATCTATAGTAACACGTTCTTCATCGGTTTTGTGTACTAAGGTAATTCTGCTAAAAGTATTTTGTAAAATCTGTTTTAAATCTGTTGCGTTTTCAGGAATCCATTTTTGTAAAAAAGTTTCTTGAATTGTACTCATTGGAAAAGTAAAAGGAGTAGAAATACGTTTTTTATCTGTTACACCTTTCTGTTTTAATTTCACTTCCAAAAAGGATAAATCAGATTCTATATAATTCCGAAATCGAACTTTATGTCTTTTAGGTTTCCCTTGGTGATGCTGAAAATAGTAATCTTTATTTTCGGTATCTAAATAAGTAGTTTGGTACGAAGCTTCTCTATTACCCTTGATTTCTAAAGCAAAATAATGATCTAAAAGTTCTGGCAACAATTCTATTAAACTAGTTTTAGAAAGCAGGTATTTGGTATCGGTTCGTTTCAACAACTTTACCCGATCCATTTGTTTCAAATCGATCGGGCTAAACTTATCTAGTTGTTGTTGTAAACTCATATTTTCTTATCTCACTGTTAAGACAATAAATAACTGATTTTTATTTCAAGACTTATAACTTGATACAAACATTTTTGGGTTCTGTAAAGAAGTGCAAGGCTTCGAATCCACCTTCTCTTCCTACACCCGATTGTTTAACGCCTCCAAAAGGAGTTCTTAAATCTCTAAGTAACCAGGTATTTACCCATACTATACCAGAATCTAAATTAGCAGCCATTCTATGTGCTCTTTTTAAATTAGTGGTCCAAACGGTAGAAGAAAGTCCGTATTTAGTACTATTTGCATAGCCTAAAACTTCTTCTTCTGTATCGAAAGGCATGATGGTAACTACAGGTCCAAAAATTTCTTCTTGGTTGGTACGGCAGTTAAATGGCAAACCTTCTATAATAGTCGGTTCTAAATAATAACCATTGGCATATTCTCCATCTAAAATAACACGTTTTCCACCCACTAAAACTGTACCACCTTCTTCTTTGGCAAGTTCTACATAAGAGAGTACTTTCTCCATATGATCTTTAGAAACTACTGCACCTAATTTGGCTTTTTCGTCTAGCGGATGCCCAACAACCATTCTTTTAGTTTGTGCTACAAAGGCATCTCTAAACTTCTCGTAAATAGGTCTTTCAACAAAAATTCTAGAACCGCACAAACAAATTTGTCCTTGGTTGGCAAAAGAAGATCGTTTGGTAGTAGATAAGGCATCTTCAAAATCGCAGTCTGCAAAAATGATGTTTGGGTTTTTCCCACCCAATTCCAAAGACATTTTCTTAAACATTGGTGCAGCTACACGAGCAATTTGCTGTCCGGTAGAAGTTCCTCCTGTAAAAGAAATAACAGGTATTTCTGGATGTTCTGTAATCGTTGCACCAACCTTATGTCCTAGTCCGTGTACAATGTTTAGTACCCCCGCCGGCAAACCAACTTCCTTACATATTTTAGAAAGTAAATAAGCCGTCATTGGCGTAACTTCCGAAGGTTTTGCAACCACACAATTTCCGGTAGCTAAGGCAGGAGCAATTTTCCAAGTAAATAAATACAAGGGCAAATTCCAAGGCGAAATACAACCTGCTACACCAATAGGTTTACGTGTTGTATAGTTAATTGCTACTTCGCCCATGTCAAAGCAATCTGTTTTGTCGTGCATTATAGCTGTTGCATAAAACCTAAAGTTTGATGCTGCTCGTGGAATATCTACCGCCTTAGAAAGCCACAATGGTTTCCCATTGTCTTTGGATTCTGCTAAAGCTAAGTCTTCTAAATTTTCTTCAATTTTATCGGCTATAGCCATAAGGTAGTCCATTCGTTTTTCCGAAGAAAGTGCAGCCCAAGCAGGAAAAGCAGCTTTAGCTGCAATTACAGCTTTGTCAACATCGCTTTTGTCGCTATCTGGAATTAGAGAATACACGGCTCCTATAGAAGGATTGTAATTATCTAAGTAATTTCCAGATTGAGGTTCACAAAGTTCCCCACCGATATAATTTTGAATCTTTTTCATAGTTTATAAACAAGCTGTTCTACCTCCATCTACAGGAATATTAATCCCGTTGATGTATGATGCTGCAGGAGATGCTAAGAAAGCAATAGCATTGGCAACTTCTTCTGCCTCTGCAATACGTTTCATAGGAACCTGATTTTTCATAGTTTCTAAAACAGCTGCTTCAGATTGACCTGTTTTCTTGGCTTTATTTTCTATAATAGATTTTAAACGAACCGTATTTGTTGCTCCTGGTAATACATTGTTTACTGTAATGTTAAATCCACCAAGTTCGTTAGCCAAAGTCTTAGACCAACTTGCAACAGCTCCTCTAATAGTATTTGAAACACCCAAACCATTTAAAGGTTGTTTTACTGAGGTAGAGATAATGTTGATGATACGACCGTAACCTTCAGCTTTCATTCCTTCCATAAGACTTTGCACCATAATTTGGTTGCAAATTAAATGGTTTGTAAATGCTTGAATATACTCATCGGTATGAGCAGCATTAGCAGGGCCACCTGCAGGTCCGCCAGTGTTGTTTACTAATATATTGGCATTGTTTTCTTTGGCAAAAACAGCCAATTTTGCTCTTAAATCTTCTGGTTGCGTAAAATCAACAGAAATGTAAGTATGTTTCTGTCCTTTAGAACTGTCAAGCTCTGTAATAACAGTCTTTAATTTTTCTTCGTTACGAGCCACTAAAGTTATGCTTGCTCCTAATAGAGCTAATTCTGTAGCAGTTGCTTTTCCTATTCCTTGCGTACTACCGCATACTACGGCACGCTTACCTTTTAAGGATATATTCATGATTTATCTTTTTGCTATTCCTTGTACCACTCTATAGTTTTTATAGCGTGTTTTGTATTTTGCTAATACGCTTACTTCGTTTTTCCCAGCTGGGATTTTAACAAAGCCTGTATTGGCCGTTTTGTTTATTTCTTTTAAATTATCGTGTAAGTATAAACTATTTACTAATTCTCCTTGGTAAAGACTTACTTCTTTTACTTTGTTGGCAAGTTTTACTTGTACTATAACTGAACCATCTCTCTGTGTTTTCTTATTTGAAAATGTAAATGTGGGTACTGCTTTCCGCTCTTGTCCAGATTTACTGAATTCTCTTAATCCTAAACCTGGGTGATTCTCAAAATAAATAGCTTCAGACATTAATTCGCCGTCTTCGTAGTATTTCTTTTGAGATCCATGTCGATCGCCTGCTAGGTAAGTAGTAATTCTGTAAGCTTCACCATTTTTATGATACCACTTAGCAAAGCCTTCTTTTACGCCATTTACATAATCTATTTCAGCTCTTAGTTTACCATCGGTATAAAAATCAGAAGCCAATCCATGACGAACTCCCGCTACATAATTAATTGAAGCAGAAATACTACCATCTTCGTTATAGGTGTGAACTAGACCATTTTTAGGCCCTTTTTTCTGGTTTGATGTGTTGGTGTCATTTCCATTAGAGCAAGAAATTACAGTTGTAATAAACGCAAGGAAAAGAAGATTTTTAAACATGGTTTGGAATTGAATTTTTCCAAAGATAACAATTCAATTTCGCTAATAGGAATTTAATTAATGATGAACAATGATTGATTGAAAATAGAAATAAAACGCCTTAATTATGTCTTCTTGTCAAAACAGTCAAAACAGTCAAAAGGTCTTGGCTTGTAAAAAGTTTTGAGTTTGAAAAACAAGTCAAAATCGTCAATGCGTCAAAAGACCGGTTAGGAAATAGGGATTAGTAAAATTTGAAGTTGGAAAAGAAAGGGTTTTGGAAACTTCAGACCAGAGATAGAACCGCAGAAAAAGGTTTGTCCGATTATCTGTAATTATTAGTTAGTAGAAACGGTCAACCATATTTATGGAAGGTCATTCAATCTTAAACCCCTAAATTCTCACCTTCTTTATCTTCATAATTATCATCCTTGAAACGCATCTACAATGTGATAAACGCGTTCCTCTTTTTCGTTTTTAATAACGGATACTATATCGAAACGAACTTCGTTGAAAAGGTCTTTTTTCTCTAAGTAAATTTCTGCGGCATCAATAAGCATTTTTTCCTTTTTAAAATTTACCGATTCATCTGGAAATCCGTATCTCATACTAGAGCGCGTTTTTACTTCTATAAAAACCAAAAACTTTTTGTCGTAGGCTATTATATCTACTTCGTAGCGCAAATGTTGCCAATTGCGATCAATAATTTTAAATCCTTTTTTGTTTAGGAACTTTTGGGCTATTAGTTCTCCTTCTTTACCCAAATCGTTGTGAGCTGCCATAATTAGTATTTTTAAAATATTTTATTAGGTACAAGGTACAATTATATATTGTGAAAAACGGAAGGTTAAGCAGTCAGAATATTGGGTTCAGTTGACGCTTCTTAATTAAAAATGCATTCGGTTATTATCGTGTTTTTAGTATTCACCTCAAACCGAAGCTTCTTACCAAAAACAATTGGATTATTGTCGTCAATATGTCCTGCCGGAAAACCAAATGCTACAGGGTATTTGTATTCTGAAACAGTATCAGCAATAATTTCTTCGGCCGTTTTACCAAAGGTGATAGTATTATCGTTCATATCACTCATGCCACCAATGATTAATCCTGCTAAATTTTCAAGCATTCCTGCTCTTTTTAGGGCTTGCATCATTCGGTCTATATGGTAGAGGTATTCATCTAAATCTTCTATAAACAGAATTTTACCATGTGTATTTATTTGACTTTCAGAACCTAAAAGAGAGTAGAGAATAGATAAATTTCCTCCAATAATTTCTGCATTCCTTAATCCAATTCTATTTAATGGATGTGTGTTAATTTGATAGGAGATTTCTGCCCCAAAAAGAACTTCTCTTAGATTCTCCAAAGACGATTCAGTATTATTAGCAAAAGTAATTGGCATGGCTGCATGTAGCGTAGGAATACTAAAATTCTGTTGTATATGCGAATGAAAAACGGTGCTATCGCTAAATCCAATAATCCATTTTGGGTTTTTTTGAAAGCTAGTCCAGTCTATAAAATCCACTATTTGTACTGAGCCATAACCACCCCTCGAAAATAGTATCGCTTTTATGTTCTTGTTGTCTAATACTTCTTGTAAGTCTTGAGTTCTTTGTTTAACGGAACCTGAAAATTGGTTTTCTTCTTGAAATAGATTTTTACCAAACACAACTTTTAGTCCCCAGGATTCTAGTTTATTTACGGTAAATCCAAGTTCTTCTTTGTTTATTTTACGTGCAGAAGAAACTATGGCGACTGTATCCCCAGCTTGTAAGTTTTGTATTTGGCTACTCATTTTGGTCGAGTTGATTTTGGTGGTTAAAGATAGGTTTTAGAAATGAGTTATTATTTTGAACAGTTAAATTTTGAAATTGGGTCATTTTTTTGAGGATGTAAGCCAAATACGAAACTATAACTTAAACGCTGACGATGTAAAAAAGCAGTTTATACCTCTACTCCACATCTCTAATTCTTAATTTTATTAGCCTGGATTAGATTGAATATTCCCAAAGTATATATGGTTTTTCCTTCCATCCTGATTTGTTATTTGACACTCTAGATTAGATAAATTTTATTGCTTAATTTAATTTTGGAATTCAATTTTCGAGTTTCAATTTATTGTAACTTGCAGTCTTAAATCTACTGCCAAAAGCCCATGAGTGACGAGTTAAAACACGAGTGTGGAGTAGCGATGGTTCGCCTCCTAAAACCACTAGAGTATTACCAAGAAAAGTACGGTACATCACTTTATGGTTTAAATAAAATGTACCTGTTAATGCAAAAGCAGGTTAACCGTGGACAAGATGGTGCTGGTTTAGCAAACATCAAGCTCGATGTTGAACCTGGTGAAAGGTATATATCACGCTACCGATCTAATAAAACCAATTCTGTACAGGATATTTTTAACTATATCAACAAAAAGTTTGAGGATGTAGAAGAAAAGAATCCTGGAAAACTTCAGGATGTACAATGGTTAAAAGAAAATGTTTCTTTTTCTGGAGAATTGTTTTTAGGGCACCTACGTTATGGAACTTATGGAGGAAATAGTGTGGAGCACTGTCACCCATTTTTACGTCAGAATAACTGGATGACTCGTAATTTAGTCTTGGCGGGTAACTTTAACATGACCAATGTAGATGAGTTGTTTGATCAGCTAATCGATTTAGGTCAGCACCCAAAAGAGAAATCTGATACCGTTACGATACTAGAAAAAATTGGTCATTTCTTAGATGAAGAAAACGACGAATTATACTATAAGCACAGAGATGAGATTGAGAGTAAGCGTGAGATGTCTAAATTCATTGCTTCAAAAATAAATGTACAAAACGTTCTTACCAACTCTGCAAAAAAGTGGGATGGTGGTTATGTGATGTGCGGTTTAATGGGGCATGGAGATGCTTTTGCATTGAGAGATCCTGCTGGAATTCGCCCAGGGTTTTATTATCAAGATGATGAAGTTGTAGTGGTTGCTTCAGAACGTGCTGTTATACAAACGGCCATGAATGTACCTCAAGATTCTATTTCAGAAATTACACCTGGTCATGCATTAATCATCAAGAAAGATGGTCGTGTAAGCATGGATCAAATTACTGAGCCTTTAGAAAGAAAAGCTTGTTCTTTTGAACGTATCTATTTTTCTAGAGGAAATGATGCAGATATTTATACCGAACGTAAAGAATTAGGGAAATTAATTTGCCCTAAGGTTATGGAAAGTATAGGTGGAGATTTAAAAAATACTGTATTCTCATTTATTCCTAATACTGCCGAAACTTCGTTTTACGGTATGGTAAAAGGAATGGAAGATTTGTATAAAGAAAAACAAGCTCAGCAAGTGCTAGATTTAGGTAGTGATGCAACTGCAGCACAAATTACAGAAATATTTTCTGTGAGCCCTAGAATAGAAAAAATTGCGATTAAAGATGCTAAGTTAAGAACGTTTATTACAGACGATAATAATCGTGATAGCCTTGTAGGTCATGTTTACGATATTACTTATGGACAAGTAAGTAATACCGATAATTTGGTAATGATAGACGATAGCATTGTTAGGGGGACTACCTTAAAGAAAAGTATCCTTAAAATATTGGACCGCTTAAATCCTAAGAAGATTGTAGTGGTTTCTTCTGCACCTCAAATTCGCTATCCAGACTGTTACGGAATCGATATGGCTAGAATGGGAGACTTTGTGGCTTTTAGAGCTGCTATTGCTTTATTGAAAGACAGAGGGATAGAATCTATTATAGATGAAATTTATCAGAAATGTAAAGCACAAATTGGATTGCCTAAAGAAGAGGTTGTAAATTATGTAAAAGGAATCTATGATCCCTTTACTCCAGAAGAAATATCTGCTAAATGTGTGGAACTTCTTAGGCCTGATGATATTAAAGCAGAGGTAGAAATAATCTTCCAAGGTATAGACGAGCTACATCAAGCCTGTCCTAATCATAAAGGAGATTGGTATTTTACAGGGAATTATCCAACTCCTGGAGGAAATAAAGTAGTAAATAAAGCCTTTATGTATTACGTAGAAGGTAATCCTAACAGAGCTTATTAAGCCGATGAAAAACCCTCCTTATCTGGAGGGTTTTTTGTATAATACCATGGAAAATTTTCTAATTACCTATCTGAACAAGAATTTATACTTATGAGAAAATATGGAATCCTTTTAGCTGTTATTCTTCCTCTTCTTTCCTTTGCACAAGATTGCTCTAAGGTTAATAATAAGGTGGTGAAGCGACTTAAAATTGATGTTTCTACTCTTGCGAGTGATCAAATGGAAGGTCGCGAGCCAGGTACAACAGGAGAAATAAAAGCCAGAGATTATATTGTAGAGCGAATGGCAGAAATAGGCTTGAGTCCAAAAGGTACAGATGGATTTGTACAGGCTTTTTCTTATTTCGAAACAGTGAAACAAAAACCGAATAAAACGAAGCTTTCCATAAACAATAAACTCATCAAGTTAAACCATGAGTTTTATCCAATTAACTTGTCTTCTAATGGCTCGCTTACAGATGTGCCTATATTGTCTGCAAGTTATGGAATTCACAAACCAAAAGAAGGATATTCTGATTACGAAAGATTAGACGTAGAAGTAAATGGATATATAGTGCAGTTAGATATTTCTACGCCTAAAAATATAGAATTTGAGGTGCCAGATTTATTAAGTCGTGCTATTGAAGCAAGAGATAGGGGAGCGGTAGCTTTGTTATTGTACAGTTCTCAAAATGGAATTGATTTGCCCATTTCAAATTTCAAACGAATTGAAAAAATTGGAATTCCTATTGTATTTTTAAAGCCCTCTGCTTTTGCAAAAGTTCCTGTAGAATATTTAGAAAATGCGAGTTTATCTGTAAGTCAATACGAAGTTCCAACAAAGGCACATAATGTAGTAGGTTTTTTGGATAACGGAGCCGAAAACACCATTGCTATAATGGGGCATTACGATCATTTGGGTTATGGTGGCGAAGGATCTATGTATAAAGGACCTCGTAAAATTCACAATGGAGCAGATGATAATGCGAGTGGTACTGCGGCAGTTTTAGAACTGGCTTATTACTTAGTAAACAATAAACCTACCGAGAAGTATAACTACCTATTTATTGCTTTTTCTGCTGAGGAAAAGGGCTTGTTAGGTTCTAAATATTTTGTTCAAAATCCAACGATTCCATTAAGTGAATTAAATTTTGCTTTGAATATGGATATGGTAGGTCGTATGGAAAAGAATATGGATTTAACTATTGAAGGTGTTGGTAGTGCTTTGTTATGGAAATCTTCTTTAAACGAAGTTGATTGCGATGCCTTTCCGTTGAAATTAAAAATGCGCGAAGATGGTCCTTCCGACCATACCGCTTTTTATAAAATGGGCGTGCCTGCTTTGCATTTTTGGACAGGTAAACACAATGACTACCATAAGCCTAGCGATGATGTAGAAAAGATTAACTTTGATGCTGAATCGCAGATTATATCATTTATAGAGTCCTTTTTATTGAAAATGGATGATTTGGAAAAGGTTGAATTTCATTTGAGAAAAAAATAGATGAGTACAGATAAAAAAATAGCTGTTATAGGTGGCGGTAGTTGGGCTACTGCAATTGTAAAAATGTTGGCTAATAATGCAGACGAGCTTTTTTGGTGGATGCGTAATGAAGATACTGTTCAGCACATTAAGGAAACGCAACACAATCCGCGTTACCTTAGTGGTGCTCGAATTGATACTGATGTAGTTGAGGTAAGCAGCGATTTAAAAATGATTTGCGAGATGGCTGATGTAATTGTGTTGGCTATTCCTTCAGCATTTTTACATAATACCTTAGCTGCTTTAGAGATTGATTTAAGTAAGAAAATATTCTTTTCAGCTGTAAAGGGAATAATTCCAGAATACAATCAAATTGTAGGAGAATATATTCAAGAGCATTATAAAGTACCTCTTAACAATATTGGGGTTATTACAGGTCCTTGTCATGCAGAAGAGGTTGCTCTAGAACGCCTTTCATACCTCACGGTTGCTTGTGAAGATAGTTCTGTTGCCGAATTTATGGCAGAACAATTACGGTGTAGATATATTAAGGCTACAATTTCAGACGATATTTATGGAACTGAGTATTCTGCAGTTCTTAAAAATGTAGTTGCAGTAGCTGCTGGTATAGCACATGGTTTGGGTTATGGTGATAATTTCCAAGCGGTATTAATTTCTAATGCTATTAGAGAAATAAAACGATTTGTAGATACTGTTCACCCGATCACAAGAGACATAAAAGATTCTGCCTATTTGGGTGATTTATTAGTTACAGCTTATTCTAAGTTTAGTCGAAATAGAACCTTTGGTACGTATATAGGTAAGGGTTATTCTGTAAAAGCTGCTCAAATGGATATGAATATGGTAGCTGAGGGGTACTATGCAGTAAAATGTATAAAAGAGATAAATAAAGAATTTGGAGTAATCATGCCAATTACTGATTCTGTTTATAGAATGGTATATGAAAAAATGTCCCCTCGTTTAGAGTTTAAATTACTTTCTGAAGTATTGGATTAAGGTGGGGATGGATTGTTAAAATAGTCAATGTGTTAAAAGGTCTTTTGACGACAGGTTGAGATAAAACTATAACTCAAACACTTCTGACTCCACAAATAGAAAACCATACCTTTACGCTAAATAAACTATATGATTCTCTTAAAAATACTACAAGAAAGTTTTCGATTTGCCATTCAAGCATTGATTGGGAATAAGCTTCGTACGCTACTTTCTTTATTAGGGGTTACCATAGGTATATTTGCGATTATTTCTGTTTTTGCTGTAGTCGATTCTCTTGAACGAAACATCCGTACTAGCGTAGAATCTTTAGGCGATAATGTAGTTTTTGTAAATAAATGGCCTTGGTCTATGGGGGGCGATTATCCCTGGTGGAAATATTACCAAAGACCTCTTCCAACTATTCAAGAATTAGCAAGTTTAGAACAGCGTTTAGAAATGGCAGAAGCGGTAGCTTTTGTTGCAGGTGCCGGAAATAAAACAGCAAAGTACAAATCTAACGATGTTGAAGGAATAGGTGTTGCGGCGGTTTCTCATGGTTACCAAGATGTATATGGATTTGACTTATCTTCTGGAAGGTATTTTTCAATCTTAGAATCTGCCACCGGAAAACCCGTTGCTATTATAGGAGATAATATTGCTCAATCTCTTTTTGAAGGTGAAAACCCACTTGGTAAAGTGATTAAGTTTATGGGGCAAAGAGCTACTGTAATTGGAGTGTTTGAAAAAGCGGGTGATAGTATTATTGGTAATAGTGATGATGATAATGTGGTAATTCCTGTAAAATTTGGAAGGAATTTTATTCGACTAAATAGTGAGTCTACCAGCCCGTTGTTTATGGTGAAAGCTAAACAAGGGGTTAGCAACGAGCAGTTAAAAGATGATTTAACTAGGGTAATGCGTTCTGTGAGACGACTATCGCCCAAGGCAGATGATAACTTTGCCTTAAACGAAACAAGTATTTTATCTAATGGGATTGATATGATGTTTAGTGTTATTGATCTTGCAGGAATTATTATTGGTGGATTCTCCTTGCTAGTAGGCGGTTTTGGTATCGCCAATATTATGTTTGTTTCTGTAAAGGAAAGAACCAATATTATAGGAATACAGAAAGCTATAGGAGCCAAAAATCACTTTATCTTATTACAGTTTTTATTTGAGGCTATTTTATTGTGTTTAATAGGAGGGATTCTAGGGATTTCTGTTGTTTATGTCGGCACGCTCATAGCGGATTATTATATAGATTTCGAGATTGCCTTGTCTGCTAGTAATGTTATAACAGGCTTATGGGTTTCTGTTTTAATCGGAATTATCTCAGGAATGATTCCTGCGATAGCTGCTTCTAAATTAGATCCCGTTGAGGCTATTAGATCCGGAATATAGAAGGATTACTTATCAAAATTTGATAAGTAATAGATTTAAACTTCAGGCTTATCGTTTTACAATTTTATACTTTCGTTCAAAATGTAATAAAAGCGAAGCTCCAATAAATACAACGACAAAAGGGTTTGTATACTCACTCAAAGACTCCAGTACCGTTAAATCATAACATAGAATTGCAATAGTGATTATAAAGCTAAGGATTGAAAGTATCAGATATAGTTTCAATCTCATTTGATGTCTTAATTTTAACATAGTGTTTTTAATTTTGTTTCTATTACCTCATATACTTTAGTCAATTCTTGCTCTGTAATACAGTAAGGCGGAAGGATGTAAATTACATTTCCAAGAGGTCTTAATAACACACCTTCAGCTAAAAAACTTTGATATAATTGCTGTCTAATTGTACTTGCATAACCCGAAGAATCCGCTTTTAATTCAATTGCGATTATAGTTCCTGTTTGTCGGATGTCTTTTATAATGTCCAGCGATTTAATGCGCTCTGCAAATATTTTATGTCTCGCCGAAATATTTTTCATCGCTTCTTGACATTCTTCTTTCTCCAGTAATTCTAAACTTGCAATGGCAGCAACACAACCAATTGGGTTTCCTGTAAAAGAGTGTCCATGTAAGAATGCTTTCTGAATATCATCGCCTAAAAAAGCATCGTAAATAGTATTTGTACAAGTTGTTAAAGAGAGTGGAAGTGTTCCTCCAGACAATCCTTTAGACATGCATATAAAATCGGGTTCTTCAGCAACTTGATTAACCGCAAATGTAGTTCCTGTTCTACCGAAGCCAGTCATTACCTCATCGGCAATACACAAAACACCTGCATCTTTACAAACCTTCATTAGCTTGTTTAGCGTTTCGGGCTTGTACATACGCATTCCAGCAGCACCTTGTATAAGAGGTTCAAAAATAAAAGCGGCTACGTCTCCTTTCGCTAATTCTACTTTTAAACTTTCTACTGCAGCTTCTTCATCTTTAGGAAATGGGATATGTGTGCTTTCGAATAATAAATCTGAAAAGGGTGCAGAGAAAATACTTCTAGCTCCGGCAGACATAGCTCCAAATGTTTCTCCGTGATAAGCACCGTCTAAAGCTACAAAGCGAGTTTTACTTTCGCCTTTGTTTTTCCAATACTGCACACTCATTTTAAGAGCGATTTCCACAGCTGATGAACCATCGCCAGAGAAAAAGAATTTACCTTGATTGGAAGGTAAATGTTTCGATAATTTCTCGCAGAGTTCTACGGCAGGACTGTGTGTAAATCCAGCAAAAACTACATGTTCTAATTGTAGCATTTGAGCATACACCTTTTTGGCTATATACGGATGACTATGTCCGTGTAGATTAACCCACCACGAAGAAATGGCATCGATATACGAGTTTCCTTTATCATCTATAAGTAGTGTTCCCACTCCTTTTACAATGGGTAATGCTGCACCAGCCGTTTTCATTTGTGTAAACGGATGCCAGATATATTTTTGATCTTTTTCTACTAGAGTCATTTTTTTAGCAATAAGCTGTAGGGTTTAAACCTACAGTAATTTATTTTTTAATTCTTGTGCAATAGACTTAATTACTCCTTTGTTGAGCTCTTCCAATTCATCTATTCTACCAAGAATAGTAAGTCCAGTTATTTCCTGTATAATAGATTCTGTGTCCTTATTTTCTGCACCATTAAAGAGAATCCCTTTTATAGCGATGTGTCTGTTTTTGAGTAATTCTACACTCATAAGTGTATGATTTATACTCCCTAAATAATGACGCGAAACAAGAATTACTTCACAATTTAACTGGGCAATTAAATCTAAAACCGTCTCTTTTCTATTAAGTGGAACTAATAATCCACCGGCTCCTTCTACCACCAAATGGTTTTGAGTTTTGGGTAGCTTTATACTTTGTAAATTTATTTCTACTCCATCTCGTTCTGCTGCTGCATGCGGAGACATTGGGTGGTTTAAACGGTAAGCTTCCCTATGAAAAAAGGTCGTTTCATTTTCTACCAAAGCTTTTACCTTTAAAGTATCGCTAGTATCTAAATCCCCTGCCTGTATAGGTTTCCAGTAATCCGCTTCTAAAGCTTCTGTAATAATAGATGCTGCAATAGTCTTCCCAACATCCGTTCCTATACCAGTTATAAAGTATTTTTTCATTTGATTAATTCTTCTAAACTATCAACACAAAGATTTATTTCTTGTAGACTATTAAAGCTGTGAATGCAAATCCGAATTCTTTCTTTTCCTTCTTCTACGGTTGGGTGAAGTATAGCTCTACAATTTAATCCTTTTGCTTGCAATCCGGCTTCTACTCCTTTAGCTTCTGCTATTCCAGGAATCAAAAAGCACTGTATAGGACTCACACTTTCTATTAATCGACCGTTTAATTTACTAGAAAGTAAGGATTTGAATAAGCGTATATTTTGGTGGACTTGTATAATCTCATCACCTATCTTAAGTTGAGTATAAGCAGCGTCAATACAGTGTAAACTATGTGCCCCTAGAGCAGTGGAATAGATGAATGAACGTGCGTAATTGATTAGGTAATTTCGCAATGTTTCTGAGCCTAAAATTATGGCACCATGACAACCCATTGCTTTTCCAAAGGTATGTACTCTGGCAAATAATTTGTCTTGTACTTGTAAATGCTGTGCCAATCCTTCGCCATTAATCCCTAATACACCCGTTGCATGAGCCTCATCTAAAATAATATGAGCCTTGTATTTTTCACATAAAGTGATGATTGCTTCTAAAGGAACACAATCGCCATCCATAGAATAAATAGATTCTACGGCCACAATAATACAGCCGCTGGCTTGCTGTAATTTTTTTTCTAAAGAGGGTAAATTATTGTGTTCAAAAGAGAAAGACCTTGCTTTAGAAAGGCGTATCCCATCTCTTATGCTTGCGTGTATGTATTGGTCGTAAATAATAGTATCGCCTTTGTCTGCGATACACGAAAACAAACCCAGATTAGCATCGTAGCCAGAATTGAAAATTAAGGCTGTTTCGGAATCGTGGAATTTGGCAATTTCAATTTCAATTTCTTCAAATTGACTCGAATGACCACTTATTAGCCTAGAGCCTGTTGCTCCAGAAATTGGGGTGTGTTTTACATTTAGCGTTTGTGAAAACCCCAAGTAATCGTTCGAACAAAAATCTATTAAGTCAGGGCTGTTCTGTAGCCTTCGAAAGCTGTTGTTTTGCTTTCGTTGTTCTAATTTAACTTGAAGTTTTTCTTCTAAAGAATCTGGTTTAGACATGGGGTAAAGATAAAAATCTTAAACAAAAAAAAGAGTCCCATTTGGGACTCTTTAATATTTGTAACGTTTAAAGCTTAGTCAGCTAAAACGATGATTTTATTATTTTGCTTTTCAATAACACCTCCGTGAATCGTAAAAGATTCCTTTTGACCATTATCTAGAGATACTGTAATATCACCAGCCGCTAAAGTTGAAATAATCGGCGCGTGATCATTCAAGATCTCGAAGCTACCATTTGTTCCAGGAAGTTCTATAGAAAGAACATCTCCAGAAAATAGTTGTGCGTCGGGTGTAATAATATCTACTAACATAGAAGTATATTAAGCTTTAGCTTCCGCTAAAATTTTAGCACCTTTTTCTATTGCTTCGTCAATATTACCTACAAGGTTAAAAGCAGCTTCTGGTAAGTGATCTAATTCACCGTCAAGAATCATATTGAATCCTTTGATAGTGTCTTCGATACTTACAAGTACTCCTGGAAGACCTGTAAATTGTTCAGCAACGTGGAAAGGTTGAGATAAGAAACGTTGTACACGACGAGCACGTAAAACAGCTTGTTTATCTTCCTCAGACAATTCGTCCATTCCTAAAATAGCGATGATATCTTGAAGCTCTTTGTAGCGTTGTAAAATCTCTTTTACATCTTGAGCACATTTATAGTGTACATCACCCAATACTTCTGGGTTCAGAATACGAGAAGTAGAATCTAAAGGATCTACCGCAGGGTAAATACCTAATTCAGCAATCTTACGAGACAATACTGTAGTTGCATCCAAGTGAGCGAAAGTTGTCGCTGGAGCAGGGTCAGTAAGGTCATCGGCAGGTACGTATACCGCTTGTACCGATGTAATAGAACCGTTTTTAGTAGAAGTAATACGTTCTTGCATCATTCCCATTTCTGTAGCAAGCGTTGGTTGGTAACCAACGGCAGAAGGCATACGACCTAAAAGGGCAGATACTTCAGAACCAGCTTGTGTGAAACGGAAAATATTATCGATAAAGAATAGGATATCACGACCAGCGCCATCTCCTTCACCATCACGGTAATATTCTGCTAATGTTAAACCAGAAAGAGCCACACGAGCACGTGCACCTGGAGATTCGTTCATTTGACCGAATACTAAGGTAGCTTGAGAATTAATTAATTCTTTGTGATCTACTTTCGTAAGATCCCAACCACCTTTTTCCATGTCCTCTTCAAAAGCTTTACCATATTTGATAACGCCTGACTCAATCATCTCACGAAGTAAATCGTTCCCTTCACGAGTACGTTCACCTACACCAGCAAATACAGAAATACCATCGTGTCCTTTGGCTATGTTGTTAATCAACTCCATAATCAGTACAGTTTTACCTA
>Ga0308002_1000256_pt1 | contig 21331 bp, 17 predicted proteins | sample Neamet34_FD_203148 | JGI IMG/M metagenome (GOLD analysis project Ga0308002, IMG submission 203148) | Marine microbial communities from water near the shore, Antarctic Ocean - #34 | ecosystem: Environmental > Aquatic > Marine > Unclassified | place: Southern Ocean | collected 2014-06-06
GAAACTAGCTTAGAAGCTGGTGACTGGATTGGCGTATTCTATACCTTAAACGGAGAGTTAGTTTCGGGTGGTTATACTGTTTGGGATGGAGGAACTACCGTTATTCCAGCTCAAGGAGACGATGCCACTACTGAAATTCAAGATGGGTTTAATTCCAACCAAGAATTCCAATGGTTGGTATGGGACGCATCAGCTAATACTACTTATAGTATGAATGCAACTTACGACCAAGGGATGCCAAATCAGCAACTATATGCTACCAATGGAATTTCGGCAATCTTAACTCTAACGGCACAGCCACTAATAGATTCACAAGAGCTACAATTAAATGAAGGTTGGAGTCTATTCTCAACTTATATGGTAGCAGAAGTAATGGATGCAGAAGAACTATTCGCTTCATTTGTAGAGGACGTAGTGATTGTGAAGAATTACGTAGGACTTGCTTATTTGCCAGATTATAATTTCAATGGTGTAGGCGATCTTCTACCTGGACAAGGGTATCAAGTAAAATTAAATAACGCCAACAGCCTTACTATAGAAGGTGATTATTTAACACCAGAAGACAACCCTATCGATTTGATAAACGGATGGAATCTAACTGCTTACTACCGAACAGAGCCAGCAGATGTAATTGCTGTTTTAGAAGACATTCAAGAGTTAGTGATTGTAAAGGATAATATTGGGATGGCTTATTTACCAGAATATGGCTTTAACGGCATTGGAAATATGGTTGCAGGACAGGCTTATCAAATAAAAGTATTGCTTGCGCAACAATTACAATACTTAGCCAACAGTCAATCTTATAGACTTGAGGTGGCTGCAGTAGAAAATAATTTGCAGCACTATAAAACGCCTCTAAACACGGGCTCTAACATGTCTTTAGTAATCGAAGCAAGTCAATTAGAAGGCTTACTGAATTTTGGTGATGAGATTGCTGTTTATTCAAACTCAAATAGATTGGTTGGGGCTTTTGTTTACCAAGATCAAACCATTGTAATTCCTGTTTATGGGAACGATGACTACTCTAAAGAGCAAGATGGGTTGTTGACAAATGAAGCATTGATCCTTAAATACTGGTCTAATGAAAAAGGTGAAGAAATTCCGCTCAATACAAACTGGGATTCTTCAACTGGTTTATTCGAACAAAATAGCATTCAAGTAGCTTCAATACAAAATGCTAATTCGGAGTTTAGTAAAATAGACTTTAAAATTACACCAAACCCTGCTACACATTCAGCAGCATTAAACTTTGATCTTACAGAAAAGGCTCAAGTAGAAATTCAAGTATTTAATATCCTAGGAGATCTTGTCTTTAATCAAGGAACTATTGAATGTAACAAAGGTGAAAATAAGGTGAATTTAAATATAGCCGACTACGCATCTGGAACTTACATAGTTAAACTACAAACAAATAGTTCTGTTTATACAAAACGTTTATTGGTACAATAAGGACAAATAAACATCTTAAAAAAGTCAGCTTAGCGCTGACTTTTTTTTGTTTTCAAAACTCCTTGATATTTCAGTACCTTTGCAAGGTCTTAAATGCTATTCTTTGAATAATAGCCAAATAAAAAGACTCAATTAGTATTCAATACTAATTAAACTAGGTAAACATAGACTATGTCAGATAAAAAAAGTGTCAGAGAGGAAGAGATTGATTTAGGTGCATTATTCTCTTTACTTGGTTCGGCAATTACAAGAGTTTTTGATTTTTTTAAAGGACTATTCATGAGTCTATTTAATTTCTCAATAAATGTTTTACTGTTCATTAGAAAACACATCATCAAAATTGCTGTGGTACTAATTCTCGGTTTTACACTAGGATACATCCAAGACAAAGCGAAGGTTAAGCAATTTCAAGATAGTATGATTGTACAAGCTAACTACGGAGCTATACATCAGCTATACCAAGACATTCAGTACTACCAGAACCTTGTCAGTCAAAACGATACAGCAAAATTATCAAGTATCTTTAATGTTTCTGTAGGTGAGGCGAAGTCATTAAAATCATTCCGTATTTATCCAGAACCATCTAATTTGAACCTATTAAACTCATATAATAGATTCAAATTAGAACTTGATAGTCTTGTTGCTGAAAATTATACTTTAGATATGTATCAGAACCAAGCGTCAGATACCGATTTCATCTACCACAACATACAAGTTGAAGCGGATGATGCACAAATTTTCAGCAAACTTACTCAACCAATTATCAATTCTATTGAATCAAATAGCCGGTTTGTTGAACGTGAAAATCTAAATAAAGAAAGAGTTGCCACTAAAAATAAGTTTTTAAGTGCCTCTTTAACTGCAGTTGATGGTTTGCGTTTGGTATATAATGAAATGCTATTAAAGAATTCGACTAACAAAAAAAGTCTCGATGGTACCGTCATTAATTTAGCAAACACTCATCATAACACGGCGGAGCTAGATTTATTTAATACTGAAAGTAGAATCTATAACAAACTAGAGCGACTTCAGATATACCAGTTAGAAAATTCGATGGATATAATAAATGTGTTGTCTAACTTTCAATATTTAGGTGCAGAACTTTCTGATTTTTCTAAAAAAGCATACTTAAGGTATCCATTTATTGGCTTCATTATACTACTTATATTTATCGGTATAAATTCATTAAACCAATATTTGAATCAATATTCTAAGTCGTAAATTAGAAAACCTACAACTATAAATTTTGAAAAAAAAGAACTTAGTTATTTTCGGAACCCGTCCAGAGGCTATAAAAATGGCTCCTTTGGTAAAAGCCTTTTTGGCAAACGATGCTTTCGAAACTAGAGTTTGTGTTACGGCGCAACACAGAGAAATGCTAGACCAAGTTTTATCTTTTTTCGACATTACTCCAGACTATGACTTGGATTTAATGAAGCCCAATCAAAACTTATACGGCTTAACGGCGGATATAATTACAGGCTTAAAACCAATTTTAGAAGAATTCCAACCTGATTTCGTGTATGTCCATGGCGATACAACCACGACTATGTCATCGAGTTTAGCTGCATTTTATTCAGGGGCAAAAGTATGTCATGTAGAAGCAGGATTAAGAACTTTTGATAAAAGAGCTCCTTTTCCAGAAGAGATCAATAGATGTGTTACAGGATCTGTAGCCGATTATCACTTTGCTCCTACCACCACCTCTGCTCAGAATTTACGCAACGAAAACGTAAGCGAAGAGAACATCCTGATTACCGGAAATACAGTTATCGATGCTTTATTAGATTCAGTAGAAAGAGTAGGGACATTGGAGAATGAAGAAATCGAAAGTCTTAAAAAACTAGTAAATACTTCAAAAAAACTCATACTTGTTACCGGACATAGAAGAGAGAACCACGGACAAGGAATGATAAATATTTGTGAGGCTTTGAGAGAGATTTCAGAAACGCATAAAGGCGTACAAATTATATATCCAGTACACCTAAACCCGAACGTTCAAAAACCCGTTTACGAGATTTTAGGAAGCCAAGAAAACATTCACCTTATAGACCCGCTGGCTTATCCAGCCTTTGTGTGGTTAATGAACCAATCGGAGTTAATTATTACCGATAGCGGTGGCGTACAAGAAGAAGCTCCTTCTTTAGGAAAACCTGTTTTAGTAATGCGCGATACTACAGAAAGACCCGAAGCTGTAGATGCAGGAACGGTCATTTTAGTAGGCACAAACAAGGCTAAAATAGTAGAAGAAGCGAATAGCTTACTAAGCGATAAGGCTCGTTATAGTGCTATGAGTACTCTCCACAATCCTTACGGAGATGGGAAAGCTTGTAAAAGAATTGTAGAATTTATTCAAAATTTATAAAATGAGCAATAAAGCAGAAGTTGTAATGATAGGTTTGGGATATATAGGATTGCCAACCGCAGCCCTAATAGCCCAAAGTGGCGTACATGTACATGGGGTAGATATTAACCCAAGTGTAGTAGAAACTATTAATGCAGGGAAAATACACATTGTAGAACCTTCTCTAGGCATTGCAGTTGCAGAGGCAGTAGAAAAAGGGTTTTTAAAAGCATCTACCAAGCCGGTTGAAGCTAATAATTACCTTATTGTAGTACCCACACCTTTTAAAGGTAAAAATGAGCCTGACATCTCTTTTGTAGAAGCTGCAACTCGTGGTATTCTTCCCTTATTAAAAGAGGGTGATTTATACATCATTGAATCAACCTCTCCTGTAGGAACTACAGAGAATATGATGCGTCTGATTTACGAAGAACGTCCAGAACTAGAAGGGAAATTATACATTGCGTATTGCCCAGAACGTGTATTGCCCGGAAATGTTATGTACGAGCTAGTTCACAACGACCGAGTAATTGGTGGTGTAGATGAGGCTTCGACAGAAAAAGCCATTGCTTTTTACAGTAAACACGTTAAAGGAGAATTACACAAAACCAATGCTCGTACCGCAGAAATGTGTAAACTCGTAGAAAACTCTTCTAGAGACGTGCAGATTGCTTTTGCTAACGAACTTTCTATAATTTGCGACAAGGCAGATATTAATGTGTGGGATTTAATAAGTCTCGCCAATAAACATCCTAGAGTAAATATACTACAGCCTGGTTGTGGTGTGGGTGGACATTGTATTGCAGTAGATCCTTATTTTATTGTTTCGGACTATCCAATGGAAACAAAAATTATTGGAACGGCAAGAGAGGTAAATAACTACAAGTCTTTTTGGTGTGCAGAGAAAGTACAGAATGCTAAATTGGAGTTCCAACTCAAAGAAGGACGAAAACCAAGTATTGCAATGATGGGCTTGGCTTTTAAACCGAATATAGATGATTTAAGAGAGTCTCCTGCAAAATACATAGCACAAAAAGTACTTCAAAACGCCAATAACGAAGCTTACTATATAGTAGAGCCAAATATAGATACGCATACAGTATTTAAGCTAACCAACTATAAAGAAGCGATAGAAAAAGCAGACATTATCGTCTTTTTAGTCGCACACGATGAGTTTAAAAACCTAACTATTCCAGCTGAGAAAATCGTGTTAGATTTTTGTGGAATAAAGAAGTAAGTCTAAATAAACCCTTTTATTTACACCAAATAAGTGCAGTTTCTAGAACTCTTTAAGAATAAACTTGTCAAGAATATATCGTGGCTATTTTTCGATAAAATATTCAGGATGACTTACGGGATATTTGTAAGTGTTTTGGTGGCTAGATATTTAGGCCCTGTTGCTTTTGGAGAGCTTAATTTTTCCATTGCTTTTGTATATGTTTTTCTGGTTATCTCTAGCCTAGGGATGGAGCAAGTATTAATAAGGGAACTCACCCTCTCTAAGGAAGATAGAAATAAAATAATATCGACCTCTTTAATTATGAGAGGTTTGGCGTCTATCATTATATACCTACTTGTTGTAGTAATGGCTATTCGCTACAATCCAGATATAAGTACTCATTTACTTATTATAATTATAGGAACTCAAATATTATTACAAGCTACCGATGTATTCTTCGCTGTATTCATGGCGGAAGTCAATTCAAAATATGTGGTTTTAGCGAGGAATATAGGCTTTCTATTTTCTGGATTAATAAAAGTAGTATTTGTATTCATTAAACTCAGCCTTGTTTGGTTTGCACTTGCAACGGTGGTTGAGTTTTTTGTTTGCTCTTTACTAATCATCTGGTTTTTTAAGAGAAAAACAGATATCCAAATAAGGTTAAAATATTGGGATAAACAGATTGGAAAACAAATTTTAAATAGCTCTTACCCCTTAATTATTTCGAGTGTTTTTTATGTTATTTACACGAAGCTCGATCAGGTAATGTTAGGCTATTTAACAAGCTCCGACGAGGTAGGATATTATGCCGTGGCAGCAAAATTATCAGAAGTGTGGTATTTTATCCCTTCTGCTATTGTAAATTCTTTTTATCCAGAATTAGTTAAACTTAAGGAGCAAAACACAAATAGATTTAAAGGTTTAATAATGAACCTAATGACTGTACTGACGGCTTTAGCCCTTAGTATTGCATTGTTTTTCACCTTCTTCTCAGAAACACTTATAGAGTCCTTATATGGAGCCGAATATATTGCGTCTGGTAAGATTTTAACCATACATATTTGGTCCTGTCTTATTGTCTTTTCAGCTGTAGTAAGTGGCGCGTGGTTTGTTATCAATCGACTCGAAAAATATTCATTTTATAGAACTGGAACTGGAGCTATTGTAAATATCGCTTTAAACTTCATATTAATACCTGCATATGGGGCGTTGGGAGCTGCAGTAGCAACTTTAGTTGCAAAATTTATTGCATCGTATCTAATGAATGGAATGTTTGCAAAAACAAAACCTGTATTTTTACTGCAAACTAAAGCGTACTTTAATGTAATGAAAATTCTGCCTGTTTATAGAATTTCTAAAAAACTACTTCATGATATTAAGCTCAGTCAACGATTTGAAAAATAAAGTTCTTAAAGAACTATCTGCTCAAATAACTGGAGATTATGTCTTATTGGACATCCCGAATCATAAAAATATCGGCGATCACCTTATTTATAAAGGAGAGTTAGACTTTTTTAGAGAAATCCCTTTTAAATGTCAAACTCAGTCGAGTGTTACTTTTAGTTTTTCAGGTGAAATAAAATCAAATATAATTCTGTTACACGGTGGTGGAAACTTCGGTGATTTATATCCAATGCATCAAAGGTTTAGAGAAAAGGTTATTTGCGAAAACGCTAATAAACGGATTATTATATTACCGCAGTCTGTTCAATTTAATAAGGAGTCTGAGGCTATAGAAAGTGCAAAGATTTTCAATCAACATCCAGACCTTACCATTTGTGCAAGAGATCAACATTCTTTTGACTATTTGAAAAAGTACTTCGGGAAATGTACTATAATTATGGTCCCAGATATGGCTTTCTGTTCTCAATATAAAAAATCGAAACAAGCAAGTAAAGACCTGCTGATTATGAAGCGTAGAGATTTTGAGATTGGCAATTCTGATGAGGCTAAAATAAGTAATGATTATTCTGTATCTGACTGGACTACATTTGAGCCTACTATAAATGAAAGTATCGCTAAATTCTACGAGAAAGTAAACAATAAACTTTCTAAGGTATTCTTTAGTCTAATTAAAAAAGATAGTGTTTTTGGTTTATTCCCATTAAGAACAGAAAAAGAATACACACAACTAGGTGTAGACCTACTCTCGCAGTACCAATTTGTTATCTCAACAAGATTGCATGGCCATATATTATGTATGTTACTAGGCATACCCTCTATTATAGTTGATAACAGTTATGGTAAAAATAAAAGGTTTTACGATGCTTGGTTAAAAGATGTAGAGAACTCATATTTTGCCAATACAATAGAAGAAGCGCTTGAACTTTATAACAAGATGAAAGATGAAAAATAAAACACCCTTTTTATCTATCGTTGTTCCCGTATACAATGTGGAGGAATATTTAGTTCGATGCTTTGAGTCTTTCCTTTCTCAATCGTTTGTTGATTGGGAAATGATTATTGTAGACGACTGTTCTCCGGACAATAGTCAGGCAATTATTCAAAAGTATCAAGCTCAAGATTCGAGAATTCGCTGTATCATCAACAAGAAAAACAAGGGACTCGGGGGTGCAAGAAACATAGGGCTTTCGCATTGCAAAGGAGCATATATATTATTTATAGATAGCGATGATTATATCTCTGACAAAAGCGCCATAGAGCAATTATGTGCAATAGCGGTGGCTCATAATTTAGATGTAATCGACACGCCGTATAGAGTATTAAAAGATGATGTAGAGGTTTATTTATTACCGAAAAAATTTAATCAATTAAACGATAAGGTATATACAGGGGTCGATTATATGAATCGTATTCACATTCTACCAATTGTAGCTTGGAATAAACTCTATAAACGTATTTTTCTGCAACAGCATAACATTCTTTTTAAAGAGAGAAAATACGAAGATGTCTGCTTTACCTTAGAGGTAATGTATAAGGCAAATAGAGTACAAAATACAAACACACCTTTTTATAATTATATAATTCGCGAAGGTTCGATAATGACATCCAAGGTGAGTAAAAGCTCTATAGATGAGGCAATGGAATTGTGCTACGACCTGGAGTCTTTGTACAACGATACAAATAAGAACACTCAAATTGAGAAAAGTTTTTTCTATGGATTTATTGGCTTACAAAAATTACTTTCGGATTACGAATCAAAGGAGCACAAGAGAGAGGTTGTTAAACTACTAAAGGTATTGCATAAGAAGTATCGTTGGGCAATATTAAAAGCAGACAAACTTGGCTTAGTTCAAAGATTATCGTTGTTTGTGGCTCCCAAGCTTACCTTATTCTTAATTCAAAAATCTAAAGGGTGAAAATTGTTGTAATTACTTCTAGGTATCCTAGCGAAAACAAACCGTATAATCATATGTTCGTACATATGAGGTGCCTGGAGATGCAACAAAAAAAGATAGATGTAACCGTTTATGTGCCTTCTAAAACGCTCGATTCTTACACCTATGAGGGCGTAAAAGTACAGAAGATGCTTACTACAGAAATCGTTAAGCGACTGGATAAGCAGACAGGTATTTATTTACACTTATTAAATATATATCCATTTAGTAAAGATAACGGATGGCCAATTTATAAACATATAATGAGATGTAATTTACCAACAGTGATGTACGTTCATGGGAGTGAAGTACAAAAGTATACAGCGCGTTGGTATGAATTCAATTATAGAATTTCAGATATTCTGAAATGGATTAAAAGAGATTGTTTTGTCATACCAAAAATGAAGCAGTTTTTTAGAAATCAAAAAAACAATTATCCGTTCGTTTTTCCTTCTTTATGGATGAAAGAGGATGCCGAGAAAAATTTGAATTTGACTATCAGTAATTATAAAATTATACCAAATGGGATTGACACCTCATTTTTTGAATTTAAAAATCAAGTAGACAACCGATTCAAAATAGTAACAATTCGTTCCCTCTCTAATAAAGTTTACGACATAGAGAAAACTCTAGAGGTTTTAGAAAATTTACCTGAAAAATACACGCTAGATATTTATGGCGAAGGTATTTACAAAAAGCACTATCAAAGTATAATTACAGCTAAAAAGCTGGAGGATCGAGTAAAAATAATCACTAAATTTATGAACCGGCAAGAAATGAAAGAGCTTTTTTTAAAGTACGGCTCATTTATTTCCACAACGCGTATGGACTCTCAAGGGGTGACGATGATGGAGGCTATGTCTGCCGGATTACTAGTCGTAACAACAGATAACTCTTCTAAAAAAGAATTTATTAAAAATGGAGAGAATGGAGTCCTAGGGAATACCGCATTAGATCTTTCGTCCAAAATAATTTCATTTACAGACAATGAAAATCGTTTTGAAAAAATTGTTTTAAGTGGTAGAAAATCAATTGAGCTTATTGATCTTTCTAAAACTGTTGAAATTGAAATTGAACTGTTAACAAAAGTCTTTTAAGCATGCTCAAACTACAAAAAATAGACACCTATATTTTTTTTTTAATATTCGCACTTCTTCCTGTTGATATGATCAATAGTGTAATGCTTAGAAATGCGATTATACTTCCAATAACACTTGGTCAGGTATTTAAACTAGTCATTATAGCAGTCATCTTTTTTCGCTTCTTTCTATTTAATTTTAAGTTGTTGGTCACTTCTTTTTTAATGTTTTTGTTGATACTACTGCCTACTTTCTATCAGATGCTTGTACAACTTGATGCGAGCTTTTTATTTAGCGATATAGTTAAAGTTAGTAGGTATTTAACACCTTTATTTAGTTTCTTCTTTTTTAAAGATTTTATTGACCGACAAGACCCTATAGAGCTCAAAAAGCTCTTTAAAATAGTTTGGTTTTCATATATAGTACTTGTGATTAACATTTTAATAAAATATATTGGGCTGGGCTACCCAATGTATAAAGATGGAGATATTGGAAGTAAAGGCTTTTTTTATGCCGGAAATGAAACCTCTGCCTTACTTATTATTCTAACCTCAATATTGGCATACAAAATCTTGCTGACTAAAGAGCGTTGGAAATTTTACATTTTCATGGTTTTTAGTTTGTTTGTAGGATTAAGTATTAGCTCTAAAACAGGCGTATTAGGAATCTTGTTGGTGTTGGTGTTAATCCCATTAGAGAGACCTACGGCGCAAATTAAGATTGGGAAATTGAAAAAATTAATCCTTACACTATTGGCGACCATTCCATTAGTTGTATCAGGTACGTGGTGGGCTGTAAAGCAATCATCGGTATTAGATAGACTGAGTTATTATTGGAGTAAATTAGATGTATTGACGTTTATGTTTTCACATAGAAATTTTTTCTTTGCCGATGCATACAACGTTTATATAGAAAAATACAGCCTAACGGAAAAGCTTATTGGAGTTGGTCAAACTAGATATGAGTTGTTGAATAATTCTAAAATTATTGAGATTGATATAGCAGATATCTTTTTTGCGTATGGCTTTGTTGGGCTTATTTTATTTGTGTCTTTATTCGGGCTGTTGATAAGTCAATCGTGGAGATTCTCAAAATTTAAAGAGTATAAGTACACAAACTTTGTTTTTTTAATGGCCCTCATTTTACTTGGTATTTCTTCAATTGCCGGTCATGTATTTAGCTCTGGAATGTCTGCAGTTTTTATAGGTCTTTTATTCAGTTTAATGTATTTAAAAAATTATGCTATTTCTAAGAAATAAGGGCTTACCATTCATTGCTTTTACTTTTGCCCTTTCTCTACCCTTTGCAAATGGGATAAATAATTATGTATTAGCACTTTATTATTGTCTTGTGATGGTGTTCGTTTTTTCTAAGCACCTTTCCTTACAAAAGTCAAGTATTCAGGCTGTTATGCTTTCTACTGCTGTATTAATTATTCCTGTTTTGTGGAGTTTTTTTATTGTGGACGAAAACTCAGATGTTATAATCGCCCTAGAGAGGAGGTTAACCTTTATATTAACCCCTATTAGTTTTCTGTTTTTACCTAAAGACGATTTATCAAAGATAAAAGACTACGCATTAAAAGGATTAACCTACGGAGCGATACTCTCTTCAGCTTTCTTACTAATAATGGTACTAAGTAAGTACTATGATGTAAAGCCATTATTTACAATCGATAATGACTTATTTAATTACTTTCATACAAACGCACACTATACAAGCCCAATAGCGATACACCCATCCTATTTCGGTGTGTACCTACTGAGTTCTTTAGCGGTACTATTTTTTACAACAATTATTAATTTTAGAAGATGGAAGGTTCCGGTTATAGGGCTTATTTCGCTATCCATAATATTTGTAAACTCCCGAATTGTTCTAGGGCTCTATATTCTATTAATCATACTATATGGTGCTAAGTATTTTCATACTAGGTTCAAAAACAAGAAAACAACGCTAATTAGTACTGTGACATTAATAACCATAATAATATTCGTGTTTTTTAGCCTCTTTAAAAACACCTATTTAATACAACGAGCAACAAATGAAGTTGCATGGGAGCTATCTAATCAAATAGGAACTAAATATAATGGTAAAGGAAGTGGCGATTCTAGATTAGCTAGATGGGGCGCAGCAATAGAGCTCGTGAAAATTAAACCTATTCTTGGTCATGGCGTATCTATGGAAACTACCGTATTAAAGAACCAGTATATTAAAATGGGCATGAATACTGCAGCCAAAGCAAGCTATAATTCTCATAATCAATTTTTAGGTTTTGCCGTTGAATCTGGGCTTATAGGGCTTGCTATATTATTATTTTATTTAATCCTAAATTTAATTTTATCAATAAAATCCCGCGACTTACTGAGCCTCTTCTTTTTCATTACAGTAACTTCAATCTGCCTTGTAGAAAACTACTTAATAAGGAATGCGGGAATAACTTTTGTTGGCTTTTTTGGTGCACTGTTTCTGTTTTCAAACTTCAATAAACTCAAGAGATAGTTCTTAATAAGAAAAATAATCCAATAGAATATATACTTAAAACATTTTGGATAAAGGCCTAAGAAGTGACGACTCTGTGACAATTTCATTACTTTTGCAAAAAACGTATTGAAATTATTCGTTTTTAGCCCTCTATCACCGTAATTAATGTCAAACAGAATCCACATACTCAATACTGTAATCGATAATTTATCTATGGATGAAACCTTAGAAATTATAGACAAACGTATTGCGTCTCAACAGAGCTTACACCACGTGGTCGTTAACGCAGGAAAAATTGTAGCCATGCAAAAAGACGCACAATTAATGCAGGCAGTAAACGGGGTGGATTTAATTAACGCAGATGGTCAGGCGGTCGTTTGGGCTTCTAAAGTCTTGGGAAGTCCTTTAAAAGAAAGGGTTGCTGGAATTGACTTGATGGCAAATCTCATTGACTTAGCACATCAAAATGAATATAAAATTTTCTTTTTAGGGGCCAAAGAGGAGGTCGTAAAAAAGGTGGTACAAACATACAGACAACAGTATTCTAATAATATTATTGCTGGCTACAGAAACGGCTATTTTTCTACTGCAGACGAAAAAAATATAGCACAACAAATAGCAGATAGCGGAGCGCAAATACTCTTTGTTGCTATAAGTTCTCCTGCCAAAGAAAACTTTCTATACAATCATAGAAAAACGCTAGCTAAAGTTAGCTTTGTAATGGGTGTGGGAGGAAGCTTCGATGTGGTTTCTGGTTTAGTAAAAAGAGCTCCGGTATGGATGCAAAACGCTGGCTTAGAGTGGATGTACAGGTTACTCCAAGAGCCGAAAAGAATGTGGAAGAGATACTTAGTTGGTAATACTAAATTCATTTTGTTAGTAATTAAAGAGTGGTTAAAAAAATAGCTACACTCAAAGTTGTAGCTTGTACCGATAACAAACAAAATAGTGCATAGAGGATATTCAAATTTACTAAAACCCATAATGACCTTAATCGACATGTCGATTATTAATGGGGTGATGTATTATATGAACCCCATTTTGTACTTAGATTTGGTTTATATTCTGTTCTTTAATGCGGCTTGGTTGTTAATTTCGTTCAACAATCAATTTTATAATCTTTATAGAAATGCTCGGCCATCAAAAGCTGTTTACCTTATAATCGCGCAATTTTCTACATTTTTCCTAGCCTATTTCACTTATTTCGGAATTTTTAAAGAAGGGAATGCAGTAAACGATCAACTCATAACATTACTCTTAATTTACTCTTTAATTGTAATCTCTAAACTAAGTATTGTAATTCTCTTAAAGGGGTATCGTATTGCTGGGGGTAACTACAGAAATGTTATTATTATTGGTGAAGATGAAAGTGTTTCTGTTCTTAGAAAATATTTTAATTCTCGTTTAGAATTAGGATATAGGCTAAAAGGATGCTTCTCGGATACAGAAAATAATGATGGTAATTTTTTAGGAAAAATCACTGAAAGCTTCAGTTTTGCTCTAGAAAATAATATCGATGAGATATACCTATCAATGAACTCTATTTCTAAAGAGCAAATTAAGGAGTTTGAAGTTTTTGCAGATAACAATTTAATTACCCTAAAATTAGTGCCTGACTACAAAGGGGTCTTTAGAAAAATGGGAGCTGTACAGTACTACGACTATTTGCCTGTAATATCTTTTAGGCAACTCCCGTTAGACGACATTTTCAGGCGCTTTATTAAGCGTTTATTTGACATTGTTTTTTCAGGCTTAGTCATTGCTCTATTACTGTCCTGGCTAATTCCTGCAATAGCATTATTAATTCGTTGGGAGTCTAAGGGTCCTATCTTTTTCAAACAAAAAAGAGATGGATTAAATGGTAGAGCATTCGGCTGCTATAAGTTTCGGTCAATGAGAGCGAATACACAAGCAAACAATACACAAGCCACTAAACAGGATGCTAGGATTACCAAAATGGGTGCTTTTATGCGTAGAACAAGTATAGATGAGTTACCTCAATTTATTAACGTACTCATAGGAAACATGAGCGTGGTAGGGCCTCGCCCACACATGCTACAACATACTCAAGAATTTTCTAAAAGCGTAAACAAATATATGGTGCGTCATTTTGTGAAGCCAGGAATTACAGGCTTGGCGCAAATTAAGGGCTATAGAGGAGAAATAAAAGTTAAGGCTGATATTAACAACAGGGTGAAATTTGATATCTTTTATTTAGAAAACTGGTCTTTAATTCTAGATATTAGAATCGTTTTACAAACTGTTTCAAACGCAATTAGCGGAGAAGAAAATGCGTACTAGCCGTGCCCCTTATTAGTGTTTTGCATTAATTTATTTAAACCTATTTCATGTCTCATACAATACACAATTCGCGCAAACAACTAAAATACGATATCGCCTATTTAAAAATGTCTTTAGAGTGGGCAAACTTATCTTACTGCGAACGTAAACAAGTAGGGGCTTTAATAGTAAAAGACCGTATGATTATTTCTGATGGCTACAACGGAACTCCTTCTGGATTTGAAAATGTTTGTGAAACAGATGCTGGAAATACTAAATGGTACGTTTTACATGCCGAAGCAAATGCTATTTCTAAGGTAGCTCGCTCTACTCAAAGCACAGAAGGGGCAACACTTTATCAAACCTTATCTCCCTGTAAAGATTGCAGCAAACTAGTATATCAATCTGGTATAACACGTGTCGTTTTTATTCATAAATACAAAGACACGTCTGGAATAGATTTTTTAGAAAAAGCAGGTGTAGAAATAGTACATATACCTTTGGAAAACTTACAAAATGAGCAATAATAAATCAATTCTTAAAAGACCCTTTTTAATTCTTTTCATCTTCACTATAGGAATGTATTTAGGGAAATCTCTGTCAAATACTCCTGAATATATTCAGTTAAGCTCTTCTTCGTTAGAGTTTCCTAAACTGGTAGAGTTACTTAGTTTTTTAGAATACAACTATGTAGATGAGCTCAATTTAGACAGCCTCCAAGAAGCAATTATTACCAAAACTTTAGAAAGCTTAGACCCGCACTCCTCATATATTGATGTAGATGACATGCAGTCTATTACCGAAGGAATGCAAGGTAATTTCGAAGGTATTGGGGTAGAGTTTCAAATTCAACACGACACTATTGTGGTTGTTAGCCCAATTTCTCAAGGGCCTTCTGAGCGGGCGGGTATTCTATCTGGCGACCGCATCGTAAAAGTAGATACACTCAATGTAGCTGGCGTGGGTTTCACAAATTCCGATGTGGTTAAAAATCTCCGAGGCGACAAAGGAACGGAGGTAAAGCTATTTATTAAAAGGCCTCGACTTTCTAAACTCATTGAGTTTAATATTATTAGAGATAAAATTCCAATTACTAGCGTTGATGTGTCATATATGATAGATGCGGAAATTGGATATATAAAAGTAAATCGCTTTTCAGGAACTACTGATGCTGAATTTACAACCGCTTTAGATGATTTAAAAGCTGAGGGTATGCAAAAGTTAGTGCTTGATTTACGCTCTAATCCTGGTGGATATTTACATGCCGCTACCGCAATGGTAGATGAGTTTTTAACCAATGGTGAAATTGTTTATACGCAAGGTAATTCTAGATCCAAAAAAGTTTACAATGCAAGCTGCTATGGAGGATTTCAAGAACAAGACTTGATTGTTTTAGTTGATGAAGGTTCTGCTTCGGCAAGCGAAATTGTGGCGGGCGCGTTACAAGATCATGACCGTGCGGCAATTGTTGGAAGAAGAACTTTTGGAAAAGGACTGGTACAAGAACAAACCCAAATGAGTGATGGTTCTGCTTTTAGATTAACTACCGCTCGTTACTATACTCCATCAGGTAGGTCAATTCAAAAAGAGTATTCTAAAGATGTTGAGGCTTATCATTTAGAAGCCGTTAAGCGTTATGAAAATGGTGAGCTCTATTCTCAAGACAGTATTAAAATAGCAGATTCTTTAAAATATTATACAGACAAGGGTAGGGTTGTTTATGGTGGTGGCGGAATAGCTCCAGACTACTTTGTGCCCTTAGACACTACCGGAAGATCTGATTGGCTTTTTAAAGTACTCGCTGCAAATATTATTAGTGGCTTTGTGTTCGATTATGTTGACACCCACACTGATTTTTTAAATTCATTTTCTAATCCTGAAAGTTTTGCCACAAACTTTACGATTTCAGATGATTTATTTAAGTCATTTATTCAGCTCGCCAAAGAAAATGACATTCCTATAAATACGGATGAAATTAGCCGATCTAAGCCTTGGGTTATAAAAAGACTTATAACGAGTATAGCGAGGCAGAAATGGAATGACTTAGGCTTCTTTACGGTTATTAACCACACAGATCCTGCAGTTCAAAAAGGAATAGAAATACTAGGAAATTAGGGCTAAAGACAAACCGAAAGAAGTGTTGAGTTTTACGTTTTGTGTTTTGAGTAAAATTAACAAGTAATTATTGAACTCGCCTCCAAACTCTATTTTTAAAGTGATTAGCTGTTAGGATTCAATTAAACATGGAATTGGAAACAGCAACTTTAATCGCCATTTTTCTGATTACCTTCTTAACTTCTTCTAAATTCTACCACCCCCTCATCCAAAACTCTATAAATCAAAAAAAGCTGTTTCTCTCGAAACAGCTTTTTGTAATTATAAAACTAAAGACTAATAAAACTTAGCTCTGTTGTCTTCAATGTCCGCAAGCTCTTTTAAAGCGTTTGTAGCTTCAAAATTAGCTCTCGGTTGTATTTGACCTTCTAGCTGCTTCTTTAAAGCTGTTAAGTCCTTTGGAGCGGTAGAAGCGATGAAATCATCTGCATAAACCACATACACACCGTTGTTTCCTAAAACGGGATTAGATAATTGCCCTTTTTCCATTCCGTAAAAAGCACCAACTACATTTGGTTCAAATCCACCAGGAATCGCATTAGAAGAGAAGGCCATTGTGTTTACTTGCTCTGTAGTTAAACTCATTGTCTTTGCTAAATCATCAATTGTTTTAGCAGAAGAAGCATGAGAATTGAATTCAGCTATTAAAGCGTCTCCACTTTTTTCTTTTTTCACAGCAATTTCAATTTGAGCACTTACCTCTTCAAGAGCTTGAGTACCTTCAGCAGAAATATCAGTTAACATCATTACCACAATACGAGTATTTTGGTCGTCTAACTTCACCATATTTACTTCAGAGTCTTCGTTATAAGCCCAAAACACAAGGTTACGCGCTTCACCAATACCAGCAATAGTTCTATCTGCATCTTGTACAGTAGCGGCAGTTAAGGCAATATTCTTTTCGTCTGCCATAGCATCAAAACTAGCAGCGTCTTTGGCAGCAGCCATTTCACTTGCTTGGGCGTAAATTTCATTTGCAGTTTCCTCACTGGCATCCATAGCAATTTGTATAATAGCTACTTGTACAGAGTCGTTACGACGATCGTTTAAACGAGCAATTTTAAAGCTATTATTTTCTTCATAAGGACCAAAAACAAAACCTAATTCAGCTGTTCTCATCTCTAATTCTATAGCTGGAGATAATTGTCCTTCTGCATAGTAAGTAGCGTCAAAAGAAGCATCAGAATGTGTATTTACAAAAGCAGCAGCATTGGTGGTAGTTTTAAAACCACTTACTATTTCGTTTGCTTTTGCTGTTTTATTATAGACTTGCTTATCTTCTACTAAATCTAAAATACGTGCTTTAGTAGCATTTTTATCCGCTTGAGTTGGAGCTATATCAAATATAGCGATACTCAATTCGCGACTTGCACTTTGAGGGTACTCCTCTTTGTGAGATACGTAATAAGAAGAAATATCTGATTCGCTTACTTCAATACTAGTATCGAAGGCTTTAAACACATAACGTCCACTCGCTTGAGTTCCTTGTTCGTTGTAGTAAACTTCAGCATCAATAGTAGAAGCGCTTAAACCTTGGCGGATTAAGTTTACATATTTTTGTCCTAAACGTTCCTTGCGGATAACATTTTCAAAATACATCCATCTTTGTGGATCGGTATCGTGAATTTGTTGAATTACTCCAGCTAATTGTCCTGCAGAAACATCTTGTCCGGTAACGCCAAAAAATTGTTTTGCAGTAGCAGACATTACGCCCGATTTATAACCAAAAGTTAAACCGGCTAATTCCTCAGCACTAATAGCCAAACCTAATTCGTTGTACTGTTCGCCCATTATCACATCGTTAACTTTATCGTTCCACAAGTTATCTCTCAATACATTGCGATCCTGACGTGAGTTAAAAATACGATCTAATATTTGTGCTTCTGTCTCAAATTCACGGTAATCGATAACCTCATCATTTACCGCTCCTATAACGCCTTGTCCTCCGTTTAGAAGAGAGCTACCAGAGCTCATTAAGTCTCCTAAAAGAAATGCTCCCATAGCAACTCCAATTCCTCCCATAAGAAGACCAGAGCGCTTTCTTAAATTATCTAGTGATATCATTATCAGTGTGTTTTTCGTTTGTCAAGTCAGCGAATATACAAATTATTAAAAAAATATGCTTTTATAAGTTACGGAATAATTGTACTTTTTCAATTCTAGTCTTGTTAACCTCTAAAATTTCAAAATTAAAACCCCTTATTGAGATGTTGTCGTTTGCAATTGGTATGTTTTCACAATAAAATACAATCAAGCCATTTAGAGTTTCATAGTCGTCGGACTCAGGTAAGTTGAGTTGGTATTTTTGATTAATAAAGTCAATTTCTAATCTTCCAGAAAAGATAAACGTATTGCTATCAATTACTTCTTCTTGAAAATCAATAGAATCATGTTCATCTTCTATCTCACCAAAAAGTTCTTCCACTATATCTTCTACGGTAAGTAAGCCTGCGGTACCTCCAAACTCATCTACAACCAAGGCGATACTTTTACGCTCCTTAATAAATAGATTTAAAATGTCGTTGGCTGTAATTGTTTCAGGGATTAATGCTATTGGAAGGAGTATAGATTTAATGTTTGGCGGTTGTTTAAAGAGTTCATAGGAATGAGTAAAGCCGATAATTTGGTCTATATTCTCTCTATAAATAACAATTTTAGAAAAACCTGTTTCAATAAATTTATTCTTTAAATTCTCTATAGAGTCTTCAATATCCATCGCGATAATTTCATTTCGAGGAACCATACACTCTCTAGCTTTGACTTTTGAAAAATCTAAGGCGTTTTGAAAAATCTGTATTTCGGAATCTATCTCATCCAGCTCATTCTTACCTGTAATTTGCTCTTCAAGGTACTTCTGCAAATCGAGTCTTCCAAAAATTGGTTTTTTATCTAATTGGTCTACCCCCATTATATACTTGAGAATAAAATTAGAAATGCCTACCACAAAAGAAACAATAATATAAAGCCCGTAATAACACAGCCAAACAGGAACAGCAAAAATGCTCATAAACTTATTGGCATTTAAACCGAAAATAACTTTTGGAACAAACTCCGCCGTGACCAAAACAATAGCTGTAGAAAGAAGGGTTTGGAGAACCATCACCACGCTTGATATGGGGGTAATCATTTGTAAAAATGGCTCTAAAACTAAAGCCATTTCTATACCATAAACCACTAAGGCTATGTTATTACCCACCAACATGGTTGCAATAAACCGGCTAGGGCTTTTTAAAAATGGTGACAAAAGGCGGGCGCCAAACTCCCCTCTCTTTTTCATTAATTCGATGTGTAGCTTATTGGATGCTACAAAAGCTATTTCCATGCCCGAAAAGAACGCGGAAAGTAAGAGTGATATAAATATTATCGATAAACTACTGGGGTCCATGAATTTCTAGTCTTCTTGAGAGTATTGCTTTTTTCGTACACGATGCATAAAATAAGCTAATGCCGACGCTCCTAAATACATTAGCCCCTTGTTTAGTTGGTCTAATATAAAAATATGGTAAAGCGAGTCTATCAAAGCATAAACTGCAAACAATAGCCATAATACGATAAATAATTTTTGTGCTTTATTCTGCATGATCTAAATTTATTATTCCTCTACTTTTTTTCAGGGTATATTCACTAAAATAAATATCCGATTCAAATCCTTCACCAGTAATTACCTGTCCATTTTTAGTGATTTTAACAAATTCTTCGGTGTAAATAAGCTCTTTAACTTCGTCCCAAATTAAGTATTCTGTTTCTAACTTCTCTCCTTTTACGTTTTCTAAAAGCACGTTTCCTTTGGCTTCTATAAGCTTATTCTTTAGATGCTGAATAGCGTAATCAGCACTTAGGTAAGCGTCTTTTTCGCCTTCCGCTTCATAAGACTCTAGGGCTATTCCTTTTGGAAATTCAAGATAAGCTTCTTCTCCGTCAAAACGAAACATTTCGGGAGAATTTAATTTAAAAGAGGCTTTTCCGTTTTTAGTGTAAAACCACTCTATTTCTGTAGTAGAAATTGTTGGCTCATCTAATTCCTTAGAAAGCGCCTCCATTTCTACAGGATTAGTTTTACACGAAAAAAGCACTGCTAGCCCAAATAGAGCTGCAATGCTTTTAATGTTTCTATTTAAATAAAGCCTCATAATGAGTTTGTTTTAGCGTACTAAAATACTTATTCTGGAACTTTAACATTTACCGTTTCTGTGTACCAACATTCAATTTTGTAGGTGGGTACATCTATTAAACCTTCTGTAAAAACATCGGTTTTACTAGGCATTTGCTCTGTGTACTTTGCAATTCTGTCTGCTGCTTTTGCTTTTACAGAAGAATCTATACTTACAGCGTATTCGTATTTATCTACCGCAGCCCAGTAACCAACTCTTTTAAGGAATTCTGTTTGCAACTCTCCACACTTACGTGATGTTTTTGCGTAAAGATCTCCAATAAGAATATAAGGATCTCCCCAGCCATAACGGAATGAAGCCGCCTTTAAAGCATAACTTTTAGCAGATTGATTTTTATTCATCGCACTGTACGTTTGTGCCAAACGGTAAGCGTATTGAGCTTTGTTTAAGTTATCCTCCTCGTTGTCTAGGGCGTAAGTATAAAACTCTAATGCCTTGTCGTAATCTTGACGTTTTAAAGAACGTATTCCCATGTTTGCTGCAGCTGATGGAGAAGGATCAATATTGTAAAGAGCTTCAGAAATAGTAAAGAAAATACCTGCTTCTGTACAGTCCTTTTTATTCAACAATTTTGCGGCACGCTTCAACCAAGAAACATCTTCCTTTTTAGTCTCAAAATTAACCGTATAAAGTTCAACTAACTTTTCGCACGTAGCATGAGGAGCTAGTGTTTTTTCTAGGTTTGCTTTTACGTCAGCTAAAGTAGAAAGTTCTTTGCGGTCTTTTTTAAGAATTTTAGCTTCTTTAGAACTAAGACTTTCTTGTTGATCAGCATTGTAAATGTCTTGCATTAACTGTGCTTCCTTATAAGAAATAACACCAGAAAGGTCTGAGAATAAAGCAATTAAGTC
>Ga0308002_1000264_pt1 | contig 21140 bp, 43 predicted proteins | sample Neamet34_FD_203148 | JGI IMG/M metagenome (GOLD analysis project Ga0308002, IMG submission 203148) | Marine microbial communities from water near the shore, Antarctic Ocean - #34 | ecosystem: Environmental > Aquatic > Marine > Unclassified | place: Southern Ocean | collected 2014-06-06
AATATTAAATTAGGCTTGTCTATTGGTGAAGATTTATATGTAACTACCTTTGGTACAGATGAACAACTACTTAGGAATATAGTTGGGATTAGCAATGCCGCGACAACTGCTATTCGTTTGACTTTTCTTAACTGCATTTAATTCTTCCTCTGTTAGTGGTGAACCACTTACTATCTCAAAACATCTTAACACATCTTTAGTGCCATTGTCAACAATTTTTTCAACTAATCCTGGCTTTGCTTCTGCCAATGCACCTAGTTCGTGTCTACTTAACTTAGACTGTAAATCTTTGACTCGTGTATTTGCTGCTTCAAATTTACTAGATACACGCAAATACTCGTCTTGTACTCTTACTAAATCTGCTTGTACTGATTTTAATGCGGTATCGGTTGCTTGTTGTGCTTGCTCTGCTTGTGCTGCATTGACTGCGAATATTTGAATTTGGTTTTGGGTGTATTTGTAATATTGCCATGCACCATAACCAACTGCTCCGAATATCACTGCTGCTATTAGATATATTTTTATACGTGAAAACATTATTTGTTCCTATATGTTATTCTGCATTTTGTCAAATCATATGTTGATATTTCTACTTCTACATTATCATCTAGAACTACATTAATATTCATTTTTCGCATCTTTCCACTCAAGTGCGCGATTAAAACATGTTGGTTCGCTTCTAACCTAACACGAAATTGGGCATTTGGAAGGCACTCTGTGATAGTGCCTGATGCTTTAATTGTATCTTCTTTAGCCATTAGTAACTGTTTAAAAATTTAATTCTCTCTGATATTGCCTTCGCCTTATCATCATGGGCAATAACATATTCATAACTTGAGGTATGTACTGCTAGTTCAAACTCTTCTGATGTCCACTCTTTTGGAATAGTATCTTTATAAGAAACAAATTGCCAAGATGCTACTTCTTGGTCTACATTTAAAATATCTTGTAACATAACATCAATTAAGTTAAACAAAAAACTACCACGTGTGTACTCAATAAACACTGTATATTTTCCTTCTGGTGTGGGTCCTACTGATACATCGACATCTAGTGCATCTTTATGTCCAGTTTCGATGAATTGACTAAGGTCTGATGCTGCTTCAATATGATCAACTTCAATTGCTACTACTACGATGTTCTTATCATCACCGATCTTACTTTTATATTGGTCAATACTAATAACATTGCTCACAAGACCACGCAGATCATTGTACTGCATTGCTTCATTAAGTGTCGTCTGATATGATTTCATCGTCATCCCCTAAATTATCATCGTATGCCTGTTCAACTGATTCACTGTCAAACTGCATATCATCTACTTTCACACGACTTGACTCAACAGTATCTATTAAACCACGTGGAACTTCAAGTGTAACCAACCATACTGGGCGTAGTACCTTCTTTGCTCTACGCTTGTTAGGATCATTTGGGTCTATCTCAGCATCTTCTGGCTCAATTAACTTTGCTGCTGTAGTGAGTGTATCTTTTCCATAATAAACTTTACAACCATTATTAATCAATCGTTCTGCACCATCTGGATCTGGCATCATCTTATGTGGATATAACAACGTCACTGTTACCCAGTAACGCTCAATTTGTGGTCCGTCTACAATCTCACCTTCAATCCAATTCTTATATGCATACACATTTAATGACTCTAATACACCATCAATTTGCATCAATGTTTCCAATGCCGAATTTCTCTTTATGTTCTTACCTAATTGGGCAATGATGTCCGCTTGTTCCATAGTATTCTCCTAACTATTATTATAACAGTATTTAGCCTTTCTTTATCAATTGACTTACTGTTCCGTAATGTGGTATGTTAATGGGGTATTATACTAATGATAAATACTTTTGTACGAGCAAGTACGAGGCAATAGCATAAAACTTAAAAGGAGTTTTTAATGGCCAGACGAGCAAGAAAAACAAAAAACCAGCAACGTCAAGATCACGACACCAAGCAAGACATTATCCAACTCAATGGAATGAAGCGCCGAGAGCGATTCGTTACCATGATTCCAAAAAACCGCAGACAAGAAAACTACATAGAATTACTAGATGATAACAATAGACACATAGTATTCGCAATGGGACCAGCGGGCACAGGAAAAACCATGTTAGCAGTATTAGCCGCTATACGAGCATTCAAAGAAGGCACCGTTGAAAAAATAGTCATAACACGACCAGCAGTAAGTGTAGACGAACAACACGGCTTTCTTCCGGGCAGTTTAGTAGAAAAAATGGCACCTTGGACACGACCAATATTTGATGTATTTGAAGAGTATTGGACACCTCAAGAAATTGAAAACATGGTCGAAGATGGTGTCATTGAAGTTGCACCACTCGCATACATGAGGGGACGAACATTTAAAAATGCATGGATTATCGGGGATGAAATGCAAAACGCTACACCAAGTCAAATGAAAATGCTACTAACACGTATCGGGACAAACAGTCGCATCTTCGTAACAGGCGATTTAAATCAACATGATAGAGGATTTGAAGCGAATGGTCTAAAAGACTTTTTAGTACGATTGAAAGAACAAAAAAGTGATATGATAGGCGTAATTGAATTTGAAAAACAAGACATAGAACGCCATATCGTAGTAGAAGCTATATTAAACATATATGGTGATGAAGACTAATTAACCGAGGATTTCCTTAATTAGCCAAGGATTTCCTCTACAACATTAGCCCAAGTACTTGCTCGTACTATCCGTTCATCACTATATGCAGCATTATGAGGATGGTCAATTAAAATTGATTTCAATCCCAACTCTGCGCCCAACACAGCATTAGACCACTTATCCTCAATCCAATACATTTCACTATCACGATAAGACTCAAGTGCTTCATCTTTATCAGCACCAGTGTCAAGACAAATTACATCAACGAACACATCACCATATAACCGCTCTAAGTTACGAACTCGCAACGTCTTTGCTTTTGCATCTAAACTCAAACTAGTAATCGCTAGAAACCTATATCCTGCTTCAACCAACTTAGCCATACCAGAACGAGAATCACGCAACGCACTTAATGAACCCATCCAAGCACTGTTGTTAAACTCGCGAATTAAACGCTTTCCTTCTGCTTTCTCAATACCATACATGACAGAGATATCATATACACCAGACTCAACGACTTTGTAACCTTGAATTTTCATCCATTCGGTAAATCCTGCTTCCCAATCTAGACACACTCCGTCACAATCTGTCAATATAATCTTATTCTTCATACTCTTTACTTCCTTGCTTTAATTAACTTACTTAACTATTATACAACAAGGAGCCTCACTTGTCAACCCCTAATTACAATAAGTTTGCCAATTCTCATTCTTTATCTGCTCTTCTTGATCCCTCTTAATTGCTTCAAGGCATTCACCAATTAAACTGGCTTGAGTATTATTGATTGTTTCCCACATTTCTTCATGGAAAGCATCTTCTGCTTCATCGTCAACCCATTCATCATCAACGTAAGACTCTTCTGTCAATCGTTCAGAATCATTAATAACAAGATCAATGGTTTCTTCATAATCATGTTCAATACCATCATACATTTCCTCACCTTCATAGATATCTGCCCCAAAGAAGTTTGGCCCTTCGTCCTCATATGAAATAGATGTAATGATTTTAGGATCATATTCTACAAGAATACCTAGTAGTTTCTCCAACCCCTGTTCTGGCGAACTCCATGCAGATTCTCCGGAGAAATATACATCACCCTCTTCGACAGAGAAGTCCTCAAAATAACTCCACTTAGGACCTATGTTAGCGGTAGTCCACTCATACTTTTCTGTCTCTTCATATGTCAAGTCACCCTCAACAAAGATATCAGAAAACCATTGGTGTGGTGCATCCTCGCGAATACGTCCAAACATCTCTTTCAGTTTTGTGCGTGCATCATCATTGATTTGATGAAATTGCACATAAAAGTGTACATGATTTGCCATTATTCAATCTCCTCTCGTGATTCGTGATTATCAATCATACCTCGTAGTACCATCCTACAGTAACCCTCAATATAATTTTCTTCGTCTTCCAGATAATCTTCAATCTCATTAATCTGTTCAACACCTAAATCATCAGTACTTTCAACACCATACTGCTCCTCAATACAATATAATACCCAATCATAAGCAAGTGACTCTAATTGATCACATAGTTTACCTTGTTTAGTTACTTCAAACGACATCTTATATCTCCAATTATTTTTTAATGCTTTCCTTAATAGGAACTAGATTGTTCCTATATTTGATTTCACGATAGATTTGATAAGGCATCCATACTAGTGCGTATGTAAGTAGAATAGATACCAACGAAAATACTAACCAATCGGCTGATGTTAACATGATGAATCTCCATTTAGATTTGCCAATATCTGCTCGTCCTTGCAACTGCGTAGCATTGCTAACGCTCTGCGTTTTTGATCTTTGGTTGCCTCAACTTCATACTTCTCAATAAGTTCTTCAACCATATCGAATTTGATCTGTCCTTGATACTTTTGAACTTGCTGTAGATCAGCAATAACTTTGTACAATGTAATTACATCCATAATATTCTCCAGTTAATTAGATATCGCCATAAGGGCGGTTAGCATGACAATAAGTAGGTTCTGCATCGTCTAGATACGTTCCAAGGAAACAGTACGTAGGTTCAATATAGTATGAATCAAAGTCACCGACTTCGTCAAACCCATATAGAGCCATTCCGTCTAAAGGATCACCAGATGCTTCATAACATACTAAGTCAAACTTCTCAGGTATATTACCTTCAAATGCGTTGATGTCGTTAATTGGTATCATCTTCATAATTAAATCTCTTCACTTCGTTAACTTCTATAACTATTATATAACAATGAGCCTTACTTGTCAAGGGTTATTTTAATTAAATTATGCAATCAATGTAATAAAGTGACCAAAGTGATCATCAAATACATTTACTAAATGTTCGTAGTCACCACTTTTCATATCTCTTACGATATCCTCGTGATCAGGCTTGGCAAAACTGGTTGCCAATGCGATTAGATTCTGATCAGAACCTTGCTCACCTGATATGTCTACAACAATACTTTCTCTAAAATGACTAGATGTGTTCATGATCATTCTCTAATAACGATTAGCGTTACGTTCAAATAACTGCTCACCACTAGGCTTACGGTTAAGGTATGCTTCTACTGCTAGCATATCCTGTTCTTCTTTTGCAACGACAGTGTTATCATAAGATAACTGACTAATGTAACCGAATGCTAGGAAATCACCTAACACATCAGGGAACGGACTACGATCATTAGCCTTCCATAATACGACACCATCTAGGTCGCGCACGTATGCATGTGACCACTGCTCATAAACCTTAACACCTTTTGCTGTTTTAATCATAGTCTTGCTCTCTTTAATTAACTTATACAATAATTATAACACAAGGCGCATTGGTTGTCAACACTTAAATAGGAGTAATTAAAGTAATGCGCTGTAACTCCTTATACAGAAACTTATCATGAAGCACATTGTTAAGTGGCTTAGTTAAGCCGTTGCAATTTAATCTCACGCTGCCTGTTATAGCAAAGATTGCATCAAATGCTGATGCTGCACTAACCAAGTCATGCATAGTATGTGCACTATCGCGATGTCTTGAAACGGACAATTCATATACCTTATTGTGGTTGTCTTTGAGCCTATATACAAATGCCTTTTGTCGCATTGTATCATGTCTATATTTTTCAATAAGACACAACTCTAAATCTTCCAACTTAGATAGATAGTCATGATCATGAGACACATATTTTTCAGCAATCATATCAGTACGTTTTTCATACGAAGTGATTCTAGGCAACGTCATTAATAACTTCGTGTACGATTCGCTCATTGGCGACTGACGATTACTGCACATATGCAAAAGTTTTTTTCGCCATGACGTAAGCGTAATATCATCACTTAATTTTGCCAAGAAGAACTTGTTCTCCCAATATGAAAATATATCGGCAGCGTTTGCGTGATCTTCTGCAAGAGGATTTGCTGAGAGAAGCGTATTGCAGTGGCAGCAGTTCATGAAAAGATTCATTGCCTCTGGGTCTGAAAGAGTTCTATTCATATAGAGTAATACAGCCAATGCACCTTCTATGCTAACTGATAACTCTTTTGGCGAGGCATTATTTCCAAAATGAATGTGTTCATCATTAATTCCTTCTGCTTCATTCCTGTATCTAAACTTTCGTGATGCTAATGTAGACATAATACAATCTCTCTAATGTTCAACTTTTACAATGCTGAACTCTAATAGTGTTACGTTGAATAATTCAATGTACAATTGAAATATAGGAGTATGTAGCGTGAAGTCACCACGCAAGATGTTTACCTTGAAATCTACCAATGATAACCCTTCTGAGAAGTTCTTATCTTTACGTAATGCTAATAATTCCCACCCGACATTATTTTTCGAGCGACCACTGAATAAAATCATACCTTTTCCTTTTTACGAAAGTTATCTGAATAATTTTCTGTAAATGTGTCATGTGTTACTTTTTTAAATTTGCGCCGAGACTTATAAAATGCCAACGGCTTTTTGAATTCAATAAGTGCATTGTCGTTCACTCGTATATAAGCAAACAACTTACCTTCGGGATTCAAAAAATATGTGTGAGGTGGAAATTCACCACCAGTAATTTCTAATAAACCTTCCATAATCGTATTACTCTTCTTTATTAATTTACTCAACCATTATACAACAATGAGCCTTACTTGTCAATAACAATTTTATGCATTTCTACAAATAATTCAGAACTAATAATTGTCCATAATTGATCAGACATTGGTTTTTTTATAGATGCACTATAATTTTCGGCTAGACACTTATAACCAGTTGATTTAGTTGGTTCTTTTTTCTTGAATGTCTCTTCCCATTGCTGATTGTGATAATCTAGTGTGGTTGCATCAACTACAATAAAGTAATAATTGCGCTCACCAGCGTCCCATTCAATGGCATCGGTAGCAAGGCAGAATATCACATCTTCTACTTTATGACGAAGAAACTCTAACTTATCATCTAATGTCTTGTGCTTTGTCAATCGCGAACCACTAATAGTCATTGAACTATGTGCTTTGTTTAATTTTCCACCTTTGTTGCTGATACCCACACCATCATTAGAAACCATATCAATTCCTACTAGGTGATTAAAGTCTGCTTGCCAATCAGATCCCATACCCACTGCGTCTAATGCGTATGCACAATGTTCTTCCCAATATTCAGCCTTGCATTGTGACTTATATAGATTATGATGCATTGTTAATCGTTCTTTGATGTGAGATACTAAACATTCATATTTTGACATGATTTTGTTCACTCTTCTTTATTAACTTATATAACTATTATAACGTAAGGAGTCTTACTTGTCAATAGATAATGTGATATATTTAACCATTTCTGGTTTTTGATTTTCATCACTATTCACAATAGGAACCATCTTATTGTAATACGGACACATGTATTCTGTTGCAGAATCCCTATAACCTATTCCAATAGTCATTTCTGGTACAAATCCAATTGCTTCAATCATTAAATCATCGTAGTTTATACAACGTGTCATTCCAGTATCAAGACCCTTATCGGATGCGCTATATATAATAGTGCTAACTGCAATGCCAATATCCATGTAATAATCTTCATCCCTCCATGGATGATTGGTATGCGAGATATCGCGCTTTTTAAAGAACAACAACCAAGGCGCTAACGTTTGCGGATTATGTCGTGCAGTATCGGTATGATCAACTGCGTGTGCCCTGTATATTTTATTTCGTTTTTCTTCATCATCATTCTTATACGCAACAACTTCATATCTTACTAATCGCTGCTTACTAGGAGAATAATCATGCAATTCTTGCAAGATGCTTTCAATCAATTCAGTACTAGGCTGTGTGTCTAACCAGTTATATGTATTGACTCTCTCGTGTGCTGCATCTATCCAATTAACCATCGTATTTACTCTGCTTATGTTTGACAACGCCTCGCTTTGAAGATTTTTTACGATCAACCATTACTGCACTCTTGTTGAATGCACGAGCGTTCTTTGATACTAAATTTCTTGCTTTCATTTCATACTCTCCTTAACTCATTAACTATACTAATTATACAGCGAGGAGCCTTGCTTGTCAACCTTTTTATTGATTTAATTTGACATTAATGTATATTGGTGGGTCTACTCAGACTTGAACTGAGGACCTGCCAATTATGAGTCGGATGCTCTAACCAACTGAGCTATAGACCCCCAATATACACTACTCCTTGCTTATGAGTTTCTATTTATCAGCAGGAGTCCAGAAGAAAGTTTTATTTGTCTTGAATTCGTTATTTGTTTTTACCCATTCCTTATCGTCTAATTGATAGATAACATTCGCATCAATCTTATCAGCACCTTTAAATTTAACTGACGAGAAACTAGCACCTCTCACAAACATAGGACAGTTGTCATTTCTCCACATATATAATATTCCTTTTTTGAAATATACACATGCAAATGAACCATCTACCTCACTCAATTTTAACATACTATCAATAATGTGCCTGTGTAAACAAGCAGTGTCCCAATTTGAATGGTAATTCCATTTCTTCAATTGTTCTTCTTTTATAATACCATTATGCCATAATAATGTTTCTTCCAGCACAGATGGGTGAACTGATGAAATTGTCTTTTCAGATGTAGTAGGTGATTGCACATGTCCAATATGCATTTCACTATGTCGTATTTCGTTAAACTTAAATTCACCTAAACTCTTTTCAACTACTTCTATCGACTCACCATTATACAATGCAGCAGAGTATGAATGTTGACCACGATATGAGTTCAATTGTGCTAACTCATTAAACTCACCTACATAATAACTACCAAATATACTACACATCGCCTACAATCGCCAAGGTATAGTAATCTGATATTCAATAGGATCTGCAATAGACCTATCCATGAATGCTTTGATGCGTTCTGCACAACTAGGACATACACCACATGACTTACCATCAATATCAGGATCATAACATGTCAATGTATGCTCGTATAGATTTACTACATCAAGTTCCTCTAGTAGTGCGATCTCTTCATCTTTTGTCAATGTATTAAATGGTGCTACCAATTGTACAGGACAATTACGATTCATGCTCATTACATTATTCAATGCATCTGCAAAACTAGGCGTAGTATCCCAATAACCATACGCATCTGTTGCTTGAATACCAGCAAACACATACTCTGCACCCATCGCTTCTGCATAAGCAGCAGTCAATGAAAATAAGATCATATTGCGATATGGTACATATGTAGAAGGCTGTGGTTCACCTAATACATCTTGAATAGTAGGCATATCAATATCAGTGCCTGAAATATTCGCACTCATTGGTTTTGCAATTTGTCCCAAAATAGACAAATCAAACAACTTACGATGAACACCTAATTTCGCACATAGTTCTGCTGCACGATCAAGTTCCACTCGTTGCTTCTGTCCGTAATCGTAACCAACAGAGAATACATTGTCTGCGCCATATTTGTGTGCTGCAATAATAACAGCCGTTGAACTATCAAGTCCTCCGCTATGTGTAATAACTACCTTGTCGGTATCTGGTAATGAAACCATTACATCGTTTAATGTCATAAATTCCTCTTAATTGTTAATTCCTGATATGCCATGCCGAACCTTTATCTGTTAACGCGAATGATAACTTCGTTCTCTGTGCACGATCTGTTATACCTAAATCATACTGACCATGATCTCTTGCTGTATCTACTGCGCTTTTCGCAGTTCTCAATTCCCATCCAAATACCCCACGAAGCGTCTTGATTGTTGAAATATAAGTGTCTTGATCACCATTCACATCATACTGCAATAGTGCATGTTTCGTACTGTCACCAGCAAATATAGTCATTAACATTGAGCCTCGTATAGATGGGTCTAATGCGTCAAACATCGCGAGTGCCTGATCACCACCAAATTCGTCACCAAGTTCGGTCTTGCAGTTTGCATAAAATTCTTGTACTGCATCCATCAATCTGTCAGATATTACCATAAGTTAATCCTACCCAATTAAACGTATACTTGTCTTCACCATTCTTCCATCGTCCTGGGAAGATACTACCAGTTGCATTCTCTAACCTGTCAAGTAATGAACGATTTGCTTGATCCATCGCGTCACCAAGTTCACTCAAAGGATCATACCCATTAGTAAACGTCACTACGAATGTTTCGTCCTGTGCATTAAATGTGTAAGTATTCATTTGATATTCCTATATTGATTTACTTTACTATTATACAATGATAAGTCTTGCTTGTCAAGTGGTAATTACGATATGAACCAACTTGGTATTGAACGACCTGTCCATGTCATTTTAAATCTAGATTGCTTCGTCATATAAAATTCTCTGTATGATCTTACTGCATCGCCTTGATGCATACATTCTGGATTTGATCCCATTGCAAGTCTGAATTCAGTTTTTGATTTGCTTACTATATTAGTGGGGATTGATTTGAGTACTTTGCGTAATTTAGTATCTGATGCATGTACTTTTCCATACCGATATGTGTATTCATCGCATAACGCAATGAAGTGAGTGTAATGCCATTTATAGTTGGTATCAGATTCAATTGTCCATTCAGTACACGGATGATACATGTGCACCGCCTTGTACAATACATCGTCATGTACGGGATGCGACCATTTCTTTACCATGCGCTTGCCTGAATTAGAAGGTGCTGTGTATAACTTACCATCTAGCATACGATGAACAGTAGACAACATCTGTGCTGACTCTAAAATCATTTTAACTACGTGCTTATCGCATTGTAGTTGGGCTGCTTTTATTGGGTCATTGTCAAGTATGAATAAATTCATTAGTGTACTACATCCGCATTTGCTGCTTCACAGAATTTATAGATACAATCCTGTAATAGATCAAACGCCTCTTCTTCTGCTTCGTGTGAGAATTCTAACGGGGAATCAATGTGAAGATCAGCAGACACGAAATTCCAGTTAATGGAATTGTCTTCGTATCTATTTTCCTCGTCTGACAAATAACCGTTATCAATAACCATTCTTGCAATATCTACAGCATCCATAATATTTCTCACTTCGTTTAATTTAAGACTTATTATATAACATCTAGTACTGCTTGTCAACAGTTTTATAAATTAATAATGACCAAATCCCCAATATTTTTCACGACACCACCAGCATGTTTTACATGGCTTGGGCTCAATTAACGATTCACAACTAATGGTTATTTCTGCAAGACTTGCAAGATCGTACTGGGCGTACAGTGAGGCTACTGCTTTCTTATCAATATCATTTAGTGGTTGATACGACATAAACTCTTTTCCAAAGTATTTCGTCATATCCTTTTTCCAGCCATTTTTTACATCTCTGCGTTTATCTCTGCTATCATCTGTCATCAAGTCTTCAATGCCAATTGGATTTAGTGTCATGCCCACAAATCTACCATCTGCGTTGTATTCTCTCACAGTATCATCAAAATCGGATTGCTTTCTTGCTTGTGAGTCAGTGCGATCTGTGTAATTTATAAATTTATGATCTACGATACGATTATCAAATCTTGTAGTAAACCATGATACAATGTCAATCACATATGGTTTGTTATAATGTGACATATGATTATGTGTTGCTGTTACTAATACTAAATCACTATTAGGCAAATATGTACCTATTAAGAATAATACCAATGCACTATCTAATCCGCCACTCAAATATACTATATAAGTCTTATTGTCTGGTATATCTAGCATCTTTTCCATAGTAAATCCCTACTGTCATATGATGCCTCTTCAATTGCTTGCTCAACAGATATACCATTAAATGGATTTGTACAATGATCACTTCCATAGACACTAGTTTCTGGATTATGATCTGACAACGCATTCATAAAGTTAAGTGCACCCGTATGACTCTGAGCAGATGTTTTTAATATGTTCGCTGGTAAACGCTTCAATGCGCCATTCCACCAAAATGCGCCATTTCCTTTCATATCCAAATTGGCGAATGTTTTATATAACTTGTCATTATCCATTAGATTACAATGATTATATGTGTGCTTACATGCTGTGTACTGCTCCCAATGAGCAATCCAACCATCATATCCAAACGTATCTACTACATGTTGCCAACATTTACGCGCTGCGGGATGATGACTGTGTAACCTATATTTGCCATTGAATATCTCAAGTAATGGGAATTTAACATATACATGATCCATCCAATCATAAAAATTATGACCATCCCAATTCTCAATCGTATATCTACGTACTGCTAAACTCATAGGACTTACATCAATGTGGTGTATCTTTGTGTTGGTTGTAAATTCTGATTGTCGTAATACATAATTTATATAAAATCCACTACTTACGGTCATTGCCCAATCTAATGATGTATGTGACTTAATCGGATTAGGTATCTCATTATGAATAATATACGAAATATTACTATTCTGTACCAATGTAGACATTGCACTATTATGTGTCATTGCAAACGAATCATCAGTTGACGCATCAACTACAGGAAGTAATCTGTCTAGAATGATGTGTTCTGTACCTGTACCAGTTGCCCGTAAGATTTTAATGTAGTCATTATCAAATGTTATTTCTTTTGCGGTACTTTTTTCCACTTGTGACCTGATTGACGTTTCCCAGTAAGAAAATTCAAATATAACGCCAGGAGTTAGTACTAGTGCATATTCATATTCACTTAAATTGACTGTGTCAATATTATCTGTCTTGAAAAATGCATAAGCAGAATCACCGATTCTATCAGCCATACAATAATCAAAATTCAATTGTGTATAATTCTTTACGACTAGATATTTCCAATCAGTGTTTTGTGGGTCATCTAGTAATATAACTGCTTTCATTATAAATCCTTATTGATATCTTCGAAATTATAATATGCCACTACTGTATCATATACTAATTGTCGCAGAGGTGTCTTATGTGCGAACATATACCCCTCAATACTACGAATACATCTATGTACTTTGTCATTATCTTCAAAATTATTTATATCCCAATATTCATCCCAATGTCGCTCTGTTGCCACATGTAATCGTAAACGCTTATTGAATACCCATTCTCTTGCATCCCTGCATTCAACATCAATTAGTTCACTAGCAATTGCATCATTCTTATAATGATCTGCATAATTTGGATATGTGATATCAAAACCGCCGCCACCGAACCATCCATTATAACAACTTTGTAGGGGTCGCATCACAACAACAATTTTACTCGTTGGGAAATTTTCAATAATCCAATCAAGATTGTTAACCATTTGGTGACATTTAACAATACGATATGAATCAGACTGTTCATCAGACCAAGGCAGTGCAATTTCATCTAGTACATCTTGCTTTGTCAATGTGTGCAATTCATGCCATTTCTGACCAAATTCAAATCCAGGTCCAAAATAACTACCTAAATGCTGTGCACTGTTAAATTTAACGGGGTGCGTATATGTACGTGACTCTGATCTATCTGTTATATTAACTTTCATCATAGGAGTCATAGATAACATGTTACTTACTGCACTCCACTTACTCCCAGGCGCGCCCGTGAAGAATATTAATTTACTTTCATCTATCATATAATTTTCTCTTTTTAATAACGATTACTTTCTTTTTATAAATGAATATGTGTCATTCTCAAATGTCACAAGATCACCCGTAGCAAACCAACCAGAATAAATGCAAGTTGGTCCTTTGACATATAATTGACCATCAATGATTTTTGTTTCACACTGTGTAGTATCACCTAGTATGTTTTTTGTAAAGTCAATTGTATCGTTTTTATTATATACTTTGTTAATTGCATTGGGTCCTATTTCACTCATTCCCCAATTAGCAATGACTGTCGCTCCCTTATCAATGAATGCTTGTATTTCATTTCCATCAATTCTATCACTGCCCATTGCAACAATCTTGTCAGATAAATCGCATGTAGCAAATGCCTTAGTCTGCATAACTGCTTGACACATTTTTGGTGGTAAAAATGTATGTGTGTAATCTTGAAATTCAGTTAAGAATTGATATGGATTGAAAGTTGTAATTTTAATATCACATCCCAATGTATATGCTGGCAATGTTTGTAATAACAATCCACCAGCATGATCCATCTTAGTACAAGTGTATATTCTGCTTTTAGCGGTAATCATTTGTACTTCTATTGCAACTTTGTTACATGCTTCTAGGTTGCCGGGAGATCGTAGTATATGTTTCTTTTCACCAGTGGTGCCAGACGATAAAATCTCAACACCATAATCTAACATTCCTCTATAATTCAGTTGCATATTCTTCTTTTTTTACAATGTATTCATTCATAAGTATTTCAGTAATGGGACCAGTGTTTGTTGTTGCTGTCACTCCCCCACTTGAACTTGCGATAAAAACTTCATCTGCTGAGTTGTATTCTTCTACTGTGATGGGCTTTCTTACAAATGGTATGTTATGTTCAGTCGCCATTGCTTCTACTACTTTCATAGTAATACCTTTAAGTACATTCTTATCTGCGGTATATATTGTGCCATCTTTTACGATACCAACATTAAACCCAGGACCTTCGGTAACATGTCCGTCTACATCTACTAATACAGTACTGTCATATCCTTCTGGTCGTGTACGCTGACTCATGGTTAGATCAAGCCATGCCATATTTTTAAATTCCTGTCCATAGTATTCATCGCTGACTCGCTTGGTATCTTGATCTAGATATAATGACACAATAGGTTTATTGCCAATTGGATAACTTGGTTTAATATACATAGCGAAGTTGACAGGGCAATTTTCAATATCTCTTGGATTACCGCTTGCAGGATATCCACGCCAAACAAGAAACCAAACAAATGCATTGTCTATGTTGTTTTTTGCTTTTAGTTCTTTGACAATTGATAACATGTCAATATTTGGTAAGACAAGTCCGTATCTCGCTGCGCTATTTTGAAATCGCTGTAAGTGACTTTCATAACAAAATGCTTTTCCGTTGTATACGGGCATAACATCGTATGTCGCATCACAATGGATAAATCCAAAATCTAATATGCTTGGTCCTACTTCTCGTAGTGGTTTGTATTCGCCATTCTTATATGCAATCGTATCTAATACGTTAATCATCAAAGTGTACCTTGTTAAGTTGGGGATCATCTGGTAACTTTTGCTTGAGTTGTTTCAAACGAGCGATTCGCCATTCTAATAACTTAAAGTCAAGTACCCACGGTAAAAATGCATGTATTAAACTTCCAATACATACTAATAATAAAAAGAAAAATTCTGCCATTGCAATACCAAAATGCCAGAAATATCCGGCATCAGGTCTTGCTGCTTTTTTTGTTGCTTCTGCTAAATGCTTACGGTTAAACCACATATATGTTCCTTAATTTGTTTCTACGCCTAGTGTATTCATTTATATTTAGTTTCCATACAGTCTGCGCAGTATAATATAATTCCATATCACAATGATTATCCAATATTCCCTGCTTTGCTAGTAATCCCATCAGTCTATGATTTCTGGATGCTTTGCCGTTTGAATGTTCATGGTCAGTGTTAGTTGTTAAGTATAATTCATCTGATGGACACCATTCAATAAATTTAGGAATAAATTCGCGCTGTGTAATACTATTCCAATCACCTTTCCCTAATCCCTTAAACGTGTCAGTGTGAGGTAATTCACATCCTCTGAATAGTATACGCCAAGCATTTTCACCTACTTCTGGCAATGGGTGACAACCAGCAACGGCTATGATGTTATCATCTTTAATGGCACAAAAATACTTACCACCAAAATCATTGCACCATTCATATTTCATTGCTTTTAAACTTGCGTTATTAATGTATCCTAACTCTTCTGCGTGTTTGCAAAATATTTCTAACTTAGGTAATAACTCTTGTGTGATTGGTTGGATTTTCATTGTTTTAGAAACTCTATTACTTTATTATAATTATCTTCATTAAATCCAAGACTGAACTGTTCACATAATAATTTAAAATTATCTATATCAAGTAAATCGTCAATCGTATCTATTACAAAATCATTTAAATTTACATTCGTTTCGTAGTTTTCTAATGTATTTATTAACATTGGTTCTATGTCTTCTGGTGAATACAAATCACTAATAAGATGGTTTGTTTTACCCACCCTAAAGAACCATGTTGTCTTAAAAAATCTATCTACATCTTTGTTTAGTACAACCAAGTGCTTGCCTTTAAAGTAATCTCGCGTTTGATCTAAATCACTGTGTGACACATACATTACATACTCACCATCACCGCACCTATCAAGTGATAGTTCGGGTCGTTCTGGTAATCCGCTGCGTCTTGCATAATCTAATACAGGAGCAATTGTACTGTTATCGGCAAATCTCCTATCAAAATGAAATCCATTAAGTTCTGCATTTAATATCCCACTGCATGGCTCCCAAGGATGGTTGCCATTACCTTCGTGATCAAACCATAATACATTATCACAACTTGCAAGTAGTCTACCAATTTGATGTCCTTTTGAACCCATGTTAACATTAATTACAATAACAGGATTATTCATTACAATGAGAGAGATACTTGAATGGAAATGTAATCACCTACATTGAAGAATTTATTTGTTTTGAATGAAACCTTCATATTATTATATTCAGCAATCACTAAGTTTCCATCATCGCGATTGACAATCGCAGTGGTGTAAGTAGTGCTACACTGACGCTCAGTTCGGTAACTAACAACCCTACGCTTAGTAGACTTTTTATTGGCAATATCTGCACCAGCGATAGCACCAATTAATGTCGCTGCATCTTTGCCTTTACCTCCTCCCACTGCATTACCTATCAGCCCTCCAAATATCGCGCCTGCGAGGACATCGGCAGTACTCGCCTGAATCTCGTCAGTATATGTGGGTACATCAACATAACTACATACTTCTACAGGGGTTTGTACATTGTGGCTACTATACATTTTCTGTACGGATAACACAACTGCATTCTGCATGTATGTCTCTGCTGACACTGTGGTAGTGAATAGTAATACACTACCTAGTACAAGTAATCGTTTATAACTTTTCATTATCGTTCTCCTAGTTTATTAATTTGCTGTAATATATCAACACCAATCAAACCTGACTTTATTTTTAGTTTGGGCTTGGGTTGATTTTCGGATATTTCTTTTTCCAATTTTATTCTCAGTTTATCGACTAGGTCGTCATAGTTAGAATAATCTTGATAATCATCGTATTGAGTATGCATATATTACCTACATTAACTCCGGGAACATATCCCCAACATAAGTTCGTACTCTTGCTTCCACGAGTGCATCAATATCAATCAGGTTCTCTTTAGGTCGATGAATTCCATCACTCTCAACTGCATCTTTCGCTACTTGCAATAATTGTCGTTTGTTGAGACTAGTTACCGCATAAGGTCGTACTGTTCCCGATTGTACCGCACTTAGAATATAATCTGCCACATCGGTTATATCCATCGGTACTACGATCTTCGTATTGATTCGCTTAATTCCATCTTCATATAATTCAGCCCGCATAAAATGTTACTTCCTATAGTTGTTGTTCAAATTTAATAATTTCAGGCATTAGTGCCTTTTTCGTTTTTGCTGTTAATACAGTTCCATCTGGCTTATATGTAGCAGTCCATGAACTGCCACTTTTGACAATAGTCCAGTCTAATCTTGAAGTCTTCATAACAACTCTTCATTAGTTGTTTCAAGAGTGACAATATCACCAAAGTAAGATTCAAACGTTTGAACCAAATTAATGTAGTCACCACTCTTCATTTCACTTAAAATTGCATCAACATCATAACCTAATTGTTTGCCCAATGAGCCGGCTTTTCCAAGTAGAATGAATGCATTGCCGTCGGGTCCATCAAGATCAATTGTCATTTTTTGTTTTAACTGTCTTTGAATAATAGTCATAGTATTACCTAAATTGTTGCTAGTTGAGGTTTTGCTTCTAAGATAATATCACGAACCATTTCACGATCTATTGAATCACCATCAAATGGCAGCATAGTATTACGCGCTAGACGTATTCCTAATGCCAACAGAATATCGTCACGGGTTACACCGAAATCGTAGACTCCGCCAGGACCGTAAAAATCAAGAAGGTATGAGATAAATGTTTCAGTTTTATTAGTCATAATATTCTGCTCTTTAATTAACATATGTAACTATTATACAACGATAAGCCTTACTTGTCAATGAATTTTATGAAAATAATTGAATTTAATCTGCGAACACATCAGGCGATGCTGATATGATTGTAGCAGTATATGGGCCACTGCCCACTGAATCATTGATTCTTGCTACGGGTGGTTCATCACCAATGACATCACTGCTTGCAGATGTAATCACGCTAGTGTGACCACAATCTGCTGTAACAGTATCGCCTAGTCTTGCACAAGGCTTGTCATTGACAACAATAGTTGGCGAACCAGAGGTAATTGTACCTCCAGTCGTTATCGGGGTTTCATGCGCAGTACAAGTTCCATACGTGCGATCTCCTACTCTTGCTACACCCCTAGACATATTATGCGCCTGCCATTACGATACCAGAAGTTTTCTCGCTATACATCTTAGCAGTTTCTTCTTCTGTCTTGACTATACAAATAACACCATTAAGTCTCATTGTGTATTTTGCGTCCATTGACGAGGTAAACATGAATGGAGCCATTCCCATTCCACCATCATTTGCAATAAGCATAGTAGGCTTAGATAAAACTAATGTATCAGTAGTCTCTTTATCAAGACGTGCTACCATTTCTTCACCGCTGGCTAGTTTAATACTAATCACATCGCCGTCTCTGTAAGGTACTTCTATTAACATGCTTCACTTCCTTTAAGGTATTGTGCCAATTGATCATATCCGCCTATTACGGTTCCATCAATTACTATTTGTGGTACTGTTCTTGCCTGTGGTGCAATTTCTAATAATTGCTCACGAGTCACATCAACACCAATCTTTCTTTCAATAAACTCCATATGCTGAGTTTCAAGCAATATCTTCGCTTTAGTGCAATATGCACAATTATCTTTTGAATAAACTTCTACCATATTTTACCCTCCTTTTATTATAATGACATACCCGAAAAGGTATCTTTAGTAACGTCAGATGTTACACCACCAATGATGTATGACGATAGTTGCACTTCTTGTGGTGCGACTTGTACTTCTGCACCAGCAATCCATTTTTGTGTCCAAGGTAATGGGTTTGATTGTGATACCTTGTACGGGCAAGATAAACCAACTGCCACCATACGCTTGCAACCAATCCATTCTATATATTCACACAATAGTTGAGCATTTAACCCAATCATTGAACCATCTTTAAATAGATATTCTGCCCATTGCTTTTCTTGTTCAATTGCATCTACAAACATTTGAATACATTCTTTTTCTGTTTCTTTTGCGATTTTAATATAATCTGGGTCATCTTTTGGCAATATCTTTAATAATGATTGTGTGAACGCCAAATGTAGATTTTCATCACGTGCAATAAACTTGATAATTTTTGCATTACCTTCCATCTTTTTAAGTTCTGCAAACGCCCAACTACATGCAAACGAAACATAGAAGCGAACACCTTCTAGTATGTTTACACCCATTACTGCTTTGTATAACGCCTTCTTCAACTCGTACAAGTCAACAGTGATTTCTCTACCATTAACCTTATGTACGCCTTCACCTAGCAAATTGTACCAAGCGGCTTTGTCAATGAGAGCATCATAATTTACTGAAATAGCAGATGCGCAATCAACTATTTCTTTAATGTCTAAAATTTCATCAAATATAATAGAAGGATCAGAATATATATTACGAATAATATGTGTGTATGATTTACTATGAATCGTTTCGTTAAACGTCCAAGTTTGAATCCATGTTTCTAATTCTGGTAGACTAACGATAGACCCGAATGCTTCACTCGGTGCACGACCTTGTACACTATCTAAAAGTATTTGACGCTTTAGATTAGATGTGAATATATGCTGTTCGTTTGCAGTTAATTGCTTAAAATCATTAGAATCTTTCGTAACATCGACTTCATCAGGTATCCAGAAGAAACCCAATTGCTTCTCTGTTAATTTGTCAAACTGCTTGTATTTTAGTATATCGTATCTCTGTAAACTTACTCTTCCTTCGGGATCAAGAAATGCCAATGATTTCGTGTGATCCGCTTTTTTTGTTATATTAAAAATGCTCATTTTTTTATTTATATTCCTTTACTTTATAAGACACAACTATCGCAGTCTTCGCCGTCTAATTCTGTCAGGTCCGTCTGTGCTAACGGCTCTGCGTTCATTTTATTAATATCAATCTCACCTTGTCCATCATATGTATTAAAGTAGTAAAGATTTTTACCACCATACTTGTAGAACATAAGTAAGTGCTTCAACATAGTACTCATTGGAATCTTTTCATCTTCAAAGTAGATAGGATTATAACTGGTATTTACACTAATCGCTTGATCAATATATTTCTGTAATACTGCTACAATCTTTAAATAACCTTCTGGTGACTCTTGATCCCATAATAATTCATACTTATTCTTTAATCGGTGTATGCCCGGAACTACTTGCTTTAATACACCATGCTTTGATTGTTTGATACTTACCAAAGAACGTGGTGGTTCAATTCCATTTGTACTATTACTTATCTGCGCTGATGTCTCTGCTGGCATCAATGCCATTAATGTACTATTGCGTATACCTGTTTCTTTTATCTGTGTTCGTAACGCTTCCCAAGGCATGCGCTCTTGGTGTGGTACTAATTCATCTACATCTTTTTTACGACTATCAATTGGTAAAATACCATCACTATACTTAGTTTCATTGAACCCAGGACAATGTCCTTGTTCTACTGCTAAATCGGCAGATGCTTTGATCAAGTAGTATGACCATGCTTCTGTCCATTCATCAATTAATGCAAGATCAGGATCACTATAACTAGTATCATTCTTTGCAAGCCAGTACGCAAAGTTAATAATACCAACACCAAGTGGTCGGCGCTTCTTTGTACCTAATTCTGCTGCTAGAACTGGATAATTCTGATAACTCAATAATGCATCAAGTCCTCTTACTGCTAATTCACAAGGCTTCTGG